>NPIE01007522.1_pt1 | contig 14034 bp, 14 predicted proteins | sample 8637661 | NCBI WGS metagenome assembly NPIE01 (sample SAMN07420842, study PRJNA396082) | bioreactor metagenome | isolation source: sample BA12 brine-fed electro-methanogenic bioreactor BA | place: Japan: Kochi | collected 2016-12-09 | reverse complement strand
ATGACGATTTTTCAGGGTTCCCATTAATCATGACAGGGAAGGAGTGGGACAATTCGCTACTCATGACTCAGCGTAACGAAGATACAATGATGTGGCTGTCGGGAAACGAGGCGATAGCACTCGGCGCCTGGGAAGCAGGCGTACGGGTCGCCTCCGGTTACCCCGGTACGCCCTCGACGGAAATAATGGAGCACCTCTCCGGTTACGAAGGGGTGTATACGGAATGGGCGCCGAATGAAAAGGTGGCACTCGAGGTGGCGATCGGCGCTTCGTTCGCCGGTGGGCGAGCCTTGGCGACCATGAAGCATGTCGGCCTCAACGTTGCCGCCGACCCGCTGTTCACCGCCGCCTATACCGGTGGTCGGGGCGGACTGGTCATACTGACCGCCGACGATCCGGACATGCATTCCTCGCAAAACGAGCAGGACAACCGTAATTACGCGCTGGCCGCCAAACTGCCGATGCTCGAACCGAGCGACCCGGCCGAGTCCCGCGATTTTCTCAAGCGGGCCTTTGTTTTGAGTGAGCAGCTCGACACCCCGGTCCTGCTGCGGATTACCACCCGGATCGCCCACGTCAAGGGAGTTGTTCCCGGTGCCGGTGAGCGCATTGAGGCGCCGCTGACGCCCGGAATCGAGAAGCATCCGGAAAAATTCGTCATGCTGCCGGCCATGGCCCGCCGGCGTCGGCTCTTTGTCGAGGAGCGAATGACGCGGTGCCGGGAACTGGCCGAAAACGATGCCGACAACCGCATCGAGGACGGTGATCGTCGCCGCGGCTTCATCACCTCCGGCGTTTCCTATCTTTATGTCAAGGAGGCCTTCCCGGAGGCAGCCGTGCTCAAGCTCGGTATGTGCTGGCCGCTGCCAGAGCGGAAGATCAGGGAATTTGCCGCTTCGGTGGAGACGCTTTACGTGGTCGAGGAGCTCGATCCGTTTCTCGAAACGCAAATCAAGGCGATGGGCATCGCTTGCCACGGCAAGGACTTGATTCCGGCCATCGGCGAACTCAATACGGCCATCGTCCGCCGGTCCATCGACCCCGGCCGCGACACCGCCGCATTGTTTGAGCCGGTGGTGCTGCCGCCGCGGCCGCCGAACATGTGTCCCGGCTGTCCACATCGCGGCATCTTTTTCAACCTGTCGCGGCTCAAGGTGTTTGTCTCCGGCGATATCGGCTGCTATACCCTCGGTTTCCTGCCGCCGCTCAACGCCCTGGATTCGACCGTCTGCATGGGCGCCTCGATCCCGATGGCGCACGGCATGGTCAAGGCCATCGGTGACGGGGCGCACGATAAAGTGGTATCGGTCATCGGCGATTCGACGTTTGTCCATTCCGGCATTACCGGATTGATCAATTCAGTCTACAACGGCTCCGCCGCGACGCTGATAATCCTCGACAACCGCATCACCGCAATGACCGGCCAGCAGCCGAACCCGGCATCGGGCACGTCGATCAAGGGTGAGCCGGCCCAGTCGCTCGACCTTGAAGCGCTCTGCCGGGCCATCGGCGTGAAACACGTCCGGGTGGTCAACCCGCACGAGGTGCCGGAGTGCCGTAAGATCATCAAGGAGGAGGTGGAGCGCGACGAGATGTCGGTGATCATCGCCCGGGCGCCCTGTGTCTTGCTGCCGGAGCTGAAACTGCGTAAGCCGGTCGGCTACTATACCAATATCGATAATTGTGTCGGTTGCACGTCCTGCATCCGGCTCGGTTGTCCGGCGATCAGCTGGACCCCGTTTGGTGAGGGCGAGGCCGAGGCGAGAGGGTACAAGAAGAGTCAGAAAGGGTATTCGCAGATCGACGAGGTATTGTGCAATGATTGCGGTCAGTGTGCCTCCCTGTGTAAATTCAACGCCATTTCCAGGGGGGAGCCGAAATAATGAGCGATAATAAAAACATCCTTTTTTCCGGGGTTGGCGGCCAGGGCATCCTGCTGGCCAGCGAGATTACCGCCCAGGCGCTTTTAGCCGTCGGTTTCGACGTGAAAAAAAGCGAGGTGCACGGCATGGCCCAGCGTGGCGGATCGGTTACGGCGCAATTGCGCTACGGCACCAAGGTCTATTCGCCGCTGATCGATCCCGGCTGCGCCGACATCCAGATGGCCTTCGAGATGATGGAGGCGGTCCGCTACCTGCCGTATCTCCACCGGGGCAGCACGGTGATCGTCAACACCCAGCAGATCCTGCCGCCGTCGGTAGCCACCGGTCAGGCGCTCTATCCGGAGAATGTGCTTGACGAGCTGCGTAACCGCGCCATCGAGGTTATCGCCGTCGATGCCTTCACCATCGCCCGGCAGGCCGGTGAGGTGCGTACCGCCAACGTGGCCCTGGTCGGTGCCCTGTCAGTGCACCTGCCGGTTGACGAACAGGTCTTTCAAGACATCATCGAGAGCCGGGTGCCGGAGCGGTTCCGGGCCGAAAACATGGCGGCCTTCACCGCCGGTCGGCAGGCCGGACGCCGACAAGAGCGGTGAGCAAAGGAGCGGGTATGGCAAAAAACAAGACGACGACGTATTGGGAAGCGGAGATGGAAACGCTGCCGCGGGCCGGTCTCGAATCGATTCAGCTGCGGCGCCTGCAGCATCTGATCGAGCGGGTTTATCGGACCGTGGAGCCGTATCGCCGGAAAATGGATACGGCCGGCATCAAACCTGAGGACATTCGCTCTCTGGCCGACCTGGCCCGATTACCGTTTACCTTGAAAGAGGATCTCCGGGACAACTATCCGTTCGGCATGTTCACCGTGCCGCTTGACGAGGTGGTCAGGGTTCATGCCTCGTCGGGAACGACCGGCAAACCCACCGTGGTCGGCTACACCAAAAAAGATATCGACACCTGGGCCAACCTGATGGCCCGGGCCCTGGCCTGCGCCGGTACGAGCAGCGGTGATATGGTGCACAACGCCTATGGCTACGGCCTGTTTACCGGCGGTCTCGGCGCCCACTATGGTGCGGAAAAGCTTGGCGCAACAGTTATTCCGGTCTCCGGTGGTAATACCAAGCGACAGATCACCATCATGAAGGACTTCGGTTCGACGGTATTGCTGTCGACTCCATCTTATGCGTTGAACTTGGCCGAGACGATGGAGGAGATGGGCATCGCTCCGCAGGATCTGGCCCTGCGAGTCGGCATCTTCGGTGCCGAACCGTGGAGCGAGAATATGCGCGAGGAAGTGGAGCGCAAGCTCAATCTGCGGGCAGTCGATATCTATGGGCTTTCAGAGGTGATCGGCCCCGGTGTGGCCATGGAGTGTCTGCAGACCACCAAGGGGATGCATATCTTCGAGGACCATTTCCTGCCGGAGATCATCGACCCGGCCACCGGCGAGGTGCTGCCGCCCGGCGAGCAGGGCGAGCTGGTCTTCACCACGCTGACCAAAGAGGCCTTTCCGGTGATCCGTTACCGGACCAAGGATATCTCCAGCCTCTGTTACGATACCTGCGAGTGCGGCCGGACACTGGTGCGCATGGGCAAGGTCACCGGCCGCACCGACGACATGCTGATCATTCGCGGCGTCAACGTCTTCCCGTCTCAGGTCGAGCACGTGCTGATCGGTATCGACGGCGTCGAGCCGCACTACCAAATCATCGTCGAGCGCGAAGGTTCGATGGATACGATGACCGTCGAGGTCGAGATCAGCGACAAGGTGTTCAGTGACGAGATCAAGCAGCTCGAACAACTGACCCGACAGATCACCCATGACATCAAGGATATTCTCGGCGTCACCTGCCGCGTCAAGCTCGTTAATCCGCGAGCGATCCAGCGCAGCGAAGGCAAGGCGCAGCGCGTTATCGACAAACGAAAAATCTGAGTTCGGGAGGAGTGACCATGCGCGTTGAGCAGATTGCAGTCTTTCTGGAGAACAAGTCGGGACGACTGGCGGAGATTACCTCGATCCTGGCGGACAACGGTATCAATATCCGCGCTCTGTCGGTGGCCGATACCGCCGATTTCGGTATCCTGCGACTGATCGTCGACAAAGTTGAAGCCGCGGAGCAGGCCTTGCGCGGCGCCGGTTTTACGGTGGGCAAGACCAATGTCATCGCCGTGGAAGTGCCCGATCGTACCGGTGGGCTGGCCATGGTGCTGAAAAGCATCAAGGAGGCTAATCTCAACGTCGAGTATATGTACGCGTTTGTCAACAAGACTGGCGAAAACGCGGTGCTGATCTTTCGTTTCGAAGAGATGGATCGGGCTATTGAAACCCTGCTCAAGGATGGTTTTACGATACTGGAGAGCCAGCAGATCTATAACCTGTAGGGAACCTGTAGGCTGCACTGGCACCACACTTCCGCCGGAGGGGAAGCTTGGGCGGATAAACCGTTTTTCAGGGCGGTCGGCAGCAGATGATGACGGCGAGCGGCCCGGTTTCGGGTCAACCGACAGCTCGCCGGCAGGCAGAAGAAGACCGGTTTCGACCATCATTGTCGATGGATCGGTCGATACTTCCCGGAAGTGCCCCGGCAGCGAAGTACGGCACGATCGGAGAACAGGGATGAAAGTCGTGCAGTGACCGGGCTGTGCAGGCGACTTTCAACAGCAAGAGGGGAGAGCAGACATGAAAGCGTGTCGCATGATGATGATCGTCCTGGCATTGAGCTTGGCCGCGGCCCCGGCTGTAATGGCTGAAACCTTGAAAGTTGGCGCCATCCTGGCTGTTACCGGACCGGCGGCGTTTCTCGGTGGACCGGAATCGCGGACCATCGAGATGCTTGCCGACGAGGTCAATCAGGCCGGCGGCATTAACGGCAAGCAGATCGAGCTGATCATTAAGGACTCCGGCGGCAGTCCGGAAAAAGCCATCTCCTTTGCCAAGCAACTGATCGAGGAGGAGCAGGTCGTCGCGGTGATCGGACCATCCACGTCCGGCGAGTCGATGGCCGTCAAGAAGCTTTTCGAGGAGAGCCGCACGCCGCTACTTTCCTGTGCCGCCGCCGAGGTCATCGTCAACCCGGTGGCCAGCTATGTTTTCAAGACCCCGCAGAGCGACTCCTTTGCGGTCAGGCGGATCTTCATGACCATGCAGGAGATGGGCATCAGCAAGATTGCGGTGCTGGCCGGCAACACCGGTTTTGGCAAAGCGGGCAAGGAGCAGTTGCAGGCCATCGCCCCGACCATGGGCATCGAGATCGTCGAGGCCGAGGTCTATGACAAGGATGCCAACGACCTGTCCGCCGTGGTCGCCAAGATAAAAGCCAATCCGGACGTGCAGGCGGTGGTCAACTGGTCGATCGTACCGGCCCAGGCTATTGTCGCCAAGAATATGCGTCAGGCCGGCTGGGATGTGCCGCTCTTTCAGAGTCACGGTTTCGGCAACATCAAGTATGTCGAGTCGGCCGGTGTGGCTGCCGAGGGAATCATCTTTCCGGCCGGTCGCTTGCTGGTGGCCGACAAACTGCCGGCCGATCACCCGCAGAAGCCATTGCTGACCAAGTACAAGAACGATTACGAAGGTAAATTCCAGGAGCAGGCGTCCACTTTCGGCGGTCATGCCTACGATGCCTTTATCATTCTGATGAAAGCGATCGAAAATGGCGGCACGGATCAGCAATCGATTCGCGACGAGATTGAAAAGATCCAGGGTTTGCCCGGGACTGCCGGCATCTTCAGTTTTTCCGCCACCGATCATAACGGGCTCGATCTCGAATCGTTCGAGATGGTCACCGTCAAGGACGGCGCGTTTGTCCCCTATGAAAAGCAGTAAGTATCGCTGCCGGGCAGGGGAGCTATTGATCGGACTTCGCCGGATACCATGGGACCCGACGTGCGGGGTCCACGGTGTCCGGCGTTTTCAGGCGCAGGCGTGACCGATGACCCTGGAACTCTTTATTCAATATCTCTTTGCCGGGATTACCTACGGCTCGATCTATGCGATCGTCGCCATCGGTTTCAATATCATCTATAACACTACCGGCATCATCAATTTTGCCCAGGGCGAGTTCGTCATGCTCGGCGGCATGATCTCCATCTCGCTTTTGCCGATCATGCCGCTGCCGCTGGCCATCGCCGCGGCGGTGGCCCTGACCATGCTCTACGGGGCGCTGCTGGAGATCTGTTTTATCCGCTGGCTGGACAATCCCGGGGTGTTGCGCATGATCATCATCACCATCGGCCTGTCCATTTTGACCCGTGAGGCGGCCCTGCATGTTTGGGACGAGTCGATCCGTTCGCTGCCTTATTTTGTCGGCAACGAGATCAGCACCGTCAACGTGCTCGGTGCCCGCGTGTCACCCCAGGTGTTCTGGGTAATCGGCGCCTGCGGCGTGATGGTTGTATTTCTCAGTATCTTTTTCCAGGGCACGTCGGTGGGCCGGCAGATGCGGGCCTGCGCCGCCAATCGCAAGGCGGCCGTACTCTGCGGCATCAATACCCGCGACATGGTGACCTTCTCGTTTGTCCTCAGCGCCGGTATCGGCGCGCTGGCCGGTTGCGTCATGTCGCCGATTACTTCGACAGCCTACGATAACGGCACCGGCTTGGCCATCAAGGGGTTCACCGTGGCCATCCTTGGCGGACTCGGCAATTCCGCGGCGGCGGTTGCGGCCGGTCTGCTGCTTGGCATCATCGAGGCCTTCTCGGTGTCGGTGCTGCCGCTGGCCTTTCAGGATGCCATCGCCATCGCCATCCTGCTGATCATTTTGTTCGTTCGTCCACACGGCCTGTTCGGATCCGGGACGGCTGCCGGATTGAAGGAGTTCTAGCGATGCGGCGCCTTCTTTTCCTGCTGCCGCTGGTGATCCTGGTGGTCGGTGTTCAGGTGTTGACCGACTGGACGGACACCAGGTACTACCTGACCCAGTTGACCATGGCGGCCTACTATTCGCTGCTGATCATCGGACTCTGCGCGTTGATGGGCTATACCGGTCAGATCTCGCTCGGCCACGCCGGCTTTTTCGCCATCGGCGGGTATCTCTCCGCGGCGCTGACTACTAGGAATCTCGCGATCTTTCAGGACCAGGCCTTCTTTCGACTGCTCGAAGGGGCCGGTATTCTGGCTACCGGTCAGGATATCTATGGAGCCGAACTGGTGGTGGTCGCCCCCTGGGCGGCCTGCCTGGTCGCGATTATCGCGGCGGCCCTGATCGCCTGGTTGCTCGGCATCCCGGTGCTCAAGCTGAAAGGACACTACCTGGCCATGGCGACGCTTGGTTTCGGCATCATTATCTACCGCATCGCCCTGGCCAGCGAATATTTCGGCGAGGCCGACGGTATCTCCGAGGTGCCGCCCTTCCTGCTACCGTTCGGTCTTGAGGTCAGCGGTAGCTTCGCTGCCCGGGAAGTAAATTACTATATCGCCTGGGGCCTGCTGATCATGGGTCTGATTCTGCTCAGGAACCTGATCGACAGCCGGGTCGGTCGGGCACTCCGTTCCATCCACGGTTCCGAGGATGCGGCCGGCGCGATGGGCGTCGACACGGCACGCTGCAAACTACAGGTCTTTGTCTTGTCCGCGGTTTTCGCCGCTGTTGCCGGAGTCTTTCTGACCCACTACAACGGCGGTATCGGGCCGTCGGAGGCCGGGGTGATGAAATCGGTGCGCTATGTGGCGATCGTTGCGGTCGGCGGCATGGCCCACCTCTGGGGTGCGCTGGTCATGGGGGTGGTACTTAACTTCTTGTCATTGCGCGGCGTCTTCGGCAGCTATGACGATGCCGTCTTCGGCCTGATTCTGATCACCATCATGTTGTTTGCCCCGAACGGTGTCCTGAGCCTGATGAATTTCAGCGGTGCGCTCGATTTCTTCCGCCGCCTCTGGCGCCGGGTAAAAGAGCCGGGAGGGCTGCACTGATGGCCTTGCTGGCGGTCTCGAACCTGGGCAAAAAATTTGGCGGCCTGCAGGCGGTTAGCGATGTCTCATTTTCGGTTGAGCGCGGGATGATCAAGGCGGTGATCGGGCCCAACGGGGCCGGCAAGACGACCCTGTTCAACCTGATCACCGGTTCGTTGACGCCGTCGTCGGGATCGGTGCTGCTTGACGGCCGCGATATTACCGGCCGTCGACCCCACCAGATCGCCTCGTTCGGGATCGCCCGGACCTTTCAGAACATCAAGCTGTTTCCCGGCATGACGGTGCTGGAGAACGTGATGATCGGCAGGCATATCAGGAGCAGCGGCGGTTTCGTTGCCTCGATGCTCCATTTGCCCTGGGTCTTGGCCGAAGAGCAGCGGATCCGGCAGTCGGCGCTGGATCGTCTGGAGATGCTCGGGATCGCCGAGTTGGCCGAACTCGAGGCCACCAGCCTGGCCTTCGGCCAGCAACGGGCGGTCGAACTGGCCCGGGCGCTGGCCATGGAGCCGGACCTGCTGTTGCTCGACGAACCGGCTGCCGGTCTCAATATCTACGAGACGGCCGAGGTCGGCCGACTGATCAGTTCGATCCGACAGCTCGGCATCACCGTGCTGCTCGTTGAGCATGACATGTCGCTGGTGATGGATATCTCCGATGAGATCGTCGTGCTCAGTTTCGGTCGAAAAATTGCCGAAGACGTACCGGAAGCGATTCAGAGCAACGAAGAAGTGATCAAGGTGTATCTCGGGGAGTAGCGGACGGGTCATGCTGAAAATCAAGAATCTCTCCTCCGGCTATGGCAAGCTCAAGGTCCTCAAACAGGTCTCCATGCATGTCAAGGCCGGCGAGATCGTTGCCATCATCGGTGCCAACGGGGCCGGTAAGACGACCCTGCTGACCACGATTGCCGGGTTGCTCCGGGCGACGTCGGGCGAGATCGAGTTCCGTGACCGGCCGATCACCACCCTGGCCGCACAGAAGCTCCCGGCGCTCGGTTGCGTGATGGTGCCGGAAGGTCGGCAGGTGTTCGCGCCGCTGTCGGTCGAAGAAAACCTGATTCTCGGCGGTCACGTGTTGCGGCACCAGGGTAGGCAGCTGCTCGCCGAGCAGTTGGCCCACCAGTATGAGTTATTCCCGATCTTGCACCAGCGGCGGCAGCAGCTGGCCGGGACGCTGTCCGGCGGCGAGCAGCAGATGTTGGCCATGGCGCGAGCCCTGATGTCGAGACCGTCGCTGATTATGATGGACGAGCCGTCCACCGGCCTCGCGCCACTGATCGTGCAGGAGATCTTTCGGGTTATCGGCCGGCTGCGTCAAGAAGGCAATACGGTATTGCTCGTCGAACAGAACGCCAAAGCGGCGCTGACCATAGCCGATCGCGGTTATGTCCTGGAGACCGGCAAGGTGATTCTGCAGGGGTCGGCCGAGGATTTGCTTGCCAATCGTGATGTGCAACGAGCCTATCTGGGGCGGGAACGAATTCACTAATCGCCGGCGCCGTGCCGGCTTGCAGGTTGATACGAAGAGATGGAGTGAGATGATGTTTTGGGAAGAGGAGAGGGAGTGCATCGCGCGGGATGAACTTGAGCAATTGCAATTGGAGCGGCTCCAAGCGACACTGTATCGGGTCGGTACCCATGTGCCGTTTTACCGCAACAAGTTTTTCGACATGAAGCTCGATTACGAGTCCTTCGGTTCGCTCGACGACCTGCGCCGGTTGCCGTTTACCAGCAAACAGGATCTGCGGGACAATTATCCCTACGGCCTGTTTGCCGTGCCGTTGCGCGATGTAGTCCGCATCCATTCCTCTTCCGGGACCACCGGCATGGCCACCGTGGTCGGTTATAGCAGCAACGACATCCGCACCTGGTCGAACCTGGTGGCCCGCATCCTCACCGCGGCCGGGGTGACCAAGGATGATGTCATCCAGATCGCCTTCGGCTACGGCCTGTTTACCGGTGGCTTCGGCCTCCATTACGGGGCGGAGCGGCTCGGCGCCTCGGTTATTCCAATCTCCGCCGGCAATACCCGCCGGCAGATCCAAATCATGCAGGATTTCAAGACCACGGCGCTGGTCTGCACACCGTCCTACGCATTGAAGATGGCCGATGTGATGATGGATATGGGTATCAATCCGAGCGGATTGTCCCTGAAATACGGCCTGTTCGGCGCCGAACCCTGGTCCGAGCGGATGCGCCGGCAGATCAATGAGCGCCTCGGCATCATAGCCACCGACAACTACGGACTCTCCGAGGTGATGGGCCCCGGTGTTGCCGGGGAATGTTTGGAGTGCAACGGACTGCACGTCAACGAGGACCATTTCCTGATCGAGATCCTTGATCCGGAAACGCTGGAACCGGTAGCGCCGGGTGAGATCGGCGAGTTGGTCATCACCACGTTGACCAAAGAGGCCTTCCCGGTGATCCGCTATCGAACCCGCGACCTGACTCGACTGTTGCCCGAGCCGTGCCCCTGTGGCCGCACTTTGCAGCGGATTCAGCGCATCACCGGCCGGACCGACGATATGCTGATCATCAAGGGGGTTAACGTCTTTCCGACGCAGATCGAGGCCATCCTGTTCGATATCGAGGGGACGCAGCCCCATTACAACCTGGTCATCGAGCGTGAGCAGAACGAGGACCGAATGACCGTTCTCGTCGAAGTCGTCGAATCGATGTTTTTCCACGAGATGAAAAAGCAGCGGCAGGTCATTGAGCAGATCAAGAAACGGCTGGCCACGGAACTCGGAGTCAGCGTCGAGGTCAAGCTGGTCGAAGAGCGGAGTCTGGAGCGCTTTAACGGCAAGGGCAACCGGATCATCGACAAACGTGAACTCTAGGAGCGCCCGACCATGACTACGAAAGCCTGGCAGCGAACCCATGACCGGGCGGCAGATGCACTGAGGCCGCTTCGCGTCGAGCCGGACATCCAGCCGCAGGCCTATGCCTCGCTGCTGATCAGCACCGGCGGCACCCAGGTGGTCTGCGCGGTCAGCCTGGAAGAGACGGTGCCGCCGTTTCTGGAAAACAGTGGCCAGGGCTGGATTACCGCGGAATACGCGATGTTGCCGGGCGCCACCTCGTCGCGAAATCGTCGGGAAACGGCCGGGCGGTCCGGACGCAGTATGGAGATTCAGCGGCTGATTGGTCGCAGTCTGCGACAGATGGTCGATCTTACCCGGCTCTGTCCGTATACGCTGCGGGTCGATTGCGATGTCCTTAACGCCGACGGCGGGACGCGGACGGCCGCGATTACCGGAGCGGCACTGGCGGTGAAGGCGGCCGTCGCCAGGATGGTGCGTGAGCACCGATTGCCCTGTCTGCCGCCGCTGCGGCCGGTGGCGGCAGTTTCGGTCGGGCTTGTCGACGGCGAAGTGCTGCTCGATCTCGATTATCGGGAAGACGCCCGGGCCGAGGTCGATGGCAACTTCGTGATGGCCGGCGGTGACTGGGTCGAGATCCAGGTGTCGGCCGAGGGGCGGCCGCTCTCCGATGCGGAGTTCGCCCTGATGAAAAACTCCGCCCGGGTCGGTATCGAAACGCTGCAATCCCTGTGGCAACGGCAGGATCTTGATCAGCCGGCAGCACGCGCGTGAGGACAATATGAAACGAGCCCAATGTGAAATTAACGACCGGACGGCTATGGATGCCATCCTGCAGCGCGCCACTGTCGGCCGGTTGGCCACCCTCGGTAATGACGGTTACCCCTACATCACCCCGGTCAACTACGTCTATCTCGACGGCTCGATCTATTTTCACTGCGCCCGGGCCGGCGAGAAACTGGACAATATCAAGCGCGATCCGCGGGTCTGTTTTACCGTCGATATTCCGCTTGCCTATCTCGACCTCGGCTATTATGGTGATCTTCCCGAGCCGTGCCTGGTCCATCAGTTCTACCATTGTGTGATCATCCGGGGGCGGGCCGAGGTCGTCGAGCGGATCGATGAGAAAGTGCGCGCCTTGAACGGCCTGGTGACCGCCCACGAGAAGCCTGCCACCGAGTTTCCTCCGATCACCGTCGAAACACCGGCGGTGGCATTGTGTCTGGTGGTTGCGGTACGCATCGAATCGATCACCGGCAAGAGCGATCTGGCGCAGAAAAAGGATCGGCAGACCAGACAGCGACTTGCCTCCTACCTGCATCGGCGCAATCAACCGGGTGATGAGGAGGCGGCGCGGCTATTGGGAGAAAGCTAATAAACGCAAAGCGGAGCAAGCGATTTTTTGACGAGGAACCGATGGCAGGAACTATGGACGACATCAGACAGACCGATCCGGATATCTATGAGTTGATCAAACAGGAGGAGCGGCGGCAGTTCGACAAGATCCGCCTGATCGCCTCGGAAAATTACGTTTCCTCAGCGGTGCTGCAGGCGACCGGCTCGGTTTTGACCAACAAGTACTCGGAAGGTTATCCCGGCCGGCGCTATTACGAGGGTCAGCAAATCATCGACCAGGTGGAGAGCCTGGCCATCCAGCGGGCCATCGATTTGTTCGGTGCCGAGCATGTGAACGTGCAGCCGTATTCCGGCTCGCCTGCCAATCTCGCCGTCTATCTCGCCTTTCTTAAACCCGGCGATACTATTCTCGGCATGGCTCTGCCGCACGGCGGCCACCTGACCCATGGCGCCGCGGTGAGTATTTCCGGCAGATATTTTCAGGCTGAACATTACACGCTGAGCCGGGAAACCGGTTTGATCGATTATCAACAGATCCTGGAAACGGCCCGGCAGTGCCGCCCGAAAATCATCATAGCCGGTCATTCCGCCTATCCGCGAATCCTCGATTTTGAAAAGTTCCGGGAAATTGCCGACGAAGTCGGCGCCCTGCTGCTTGTCGACATGGCCCATTTCGCCGGGCTGGTTGCCGGTGGCGCGCATCCGTCGCCGGTACCGTGGGCCGATGTGGTGACCACCACCACCCACAAGTCGCTGCGGGGACCGCGCGGTGCGATCATCATGTGCAAGCGGGAATTCGGGGCGGCCATCGACAAGGCGGTCTTCCCCGGCATACAAGGCGGGCCGCACAACAATACCACCGCGGCCATGGCGGTGGCCTTCAGGGAGGCGGCGACACCCGAGTTTGCCGATTATGCCGGGCAGATCGTGAAAAACGCCCGGGCCCTGGCCGAAACGCTGCGCAAACGGGGCTTTGATCTGATTACCGGCGGCACCGACAACCACCTGTTACTCGTCGATCTGACCAACAAGGAGGTTACCGGCAAACAGGCAGCCAAGGCCCTCGATACCGCGGGACTGGTGGTCAACTACAACGCGGTGCCGTTCGATAAGCGAAAACCGGGCAATCCAAGCGGAATTCGGATCGGAACATCGGCGGTAACGACCAGGGGATTCAAGGAGGTGGAGATGTTCCAGGTCGGCGAATGGATTAACGCGGTGGTCTCTGAGCCGGAAAACGAGCGGCTTATCAACGAGATCGGCGCTGATGTCGCCGCTTTCTGCACGGCCTTTCCGCCGCCTGGCATTGCTTGAGACGTTACGTTGATTAAGACTCCTGCCGGTCCGCGACTCGTTTCGTTTGCCCCGCGGATCGTTCGTCGGCCTGGGTTTCCTTGAGACGTTTGATCAACATGAAGGCCAGCGCTGCTCGTTCATTGCGCGTCAGTTCCGCCTCCGCTTGGTGAAGGTAGGCCTGGATCTTCGGTGCGGAGACCGCATCACCCTCGCTGAGGTGCTGGGCTTCGGCCATCTGCGATTCGTTGATGCAGTGCACGGATTTACCGCCGAGCAGCGGTATCGGTTCAGGCCCCACAGCCGGCCCCCTCGTCTTTGAAGAGCGGCTGGCCGCCCGTTGAAAAACTGGCGCCGCAACCGCACGATGTCTTATTGCTGCCGTTATAAAAGCGGAACCCGGCGGTGATCAGATCATCCGAGTAGTCGAGCTGCAATCCGATCAGGTACGGCAGGCTGTCGTCGTCGGTGATGACGGTCAACTCTCCGTCGCGCTTGATGATTTTCTCGTGTTCTTGTTTTTTCGCTACAATTTCTGCGTGATAAGTCATGCCGGCACAGCCGCCGGACTGCACGACGATACGGACCAGACCTTCGCCGCCGCCGCGGTCGAGCAGTTGGGTTCGTGCTGCATCGCTAATAGTAATCATCACGTGACCTCCCGGTGTCGATTAGCTGTTTGTCGAGAACTGGATGATAGTAATTCTCATCTTACATAATAGGAACGACGGCGGAAAAGGCAAAAGCGGAGAGCCTTTTGCAAAACTTAGATT
>NPIE01006484.1_pt2 | contig 14035 bp, 13 predicted proteins | sample 8637661 | NCBI WGS metagenome assembly NPIE01 (sample SAMN07420842, study PRJNA396082) | bioreactor metagenome | isolation source: sample BA12 brine-fed electro-methanogenic bioreactor BA | place: Japan: Kochi | collected 2016-12-09 | reverse complement strand
TGTTTTTTTATTAGAATTTTGGTGGTTTTTCCTGTTCATAATATTAGTTGCTTCGGTTCTGGTACTTATAAACGAAATTTTAGGTGAAATTTTCTTGATTTTAACCCTCCTCCCATTTTTAGCAGTTGGATCACGCAGGTTGCGCGATGTTGGAAAAAGTGCTTGGGAGCTACTGTATCTGTTAGTTCCAATCGCGGGCTTGGTGATATTAGGAATTTATTGGGCACAACCTTCAATCAACCAGAATGATGAAGTCTGATTAAATTTTGAGCTATCCATAAAATTGAACCAATTTTTACACAGAACTGAACCGCCTTATCCTTCTTTTTGGATTCCAATTTAACCGGAAATTTTTGTAAAATAAGGTTCATTAGATACTTCGAAAATTTCCAAAGGAGCTTCGCCCCATGAAGAATGAAAATGTGTATGATGTGGTCATTGTTGGGGGTGGCCATAATGGTCTGATAGCCTCTTGTTACCTGGCATTGGCAGGCCTTCGCGTCCTCATCCTTGAAAAGAATGATCATTTGGGTGGCGCAACCTGGTCAAACTACACTTTTCCTGGTGTGAACGTCCGCGTATCCGAATATTCCTATCTGATCAGTCTTTTACCCCAAAAAATCCTTTCCGACTTAGGTGTCAGCTTCGAAATCCGTCAGAGACCGGTTGCCTCTTATACACCGCTTGTGAAAGAAGGTATCACTAGCGGTATTTTGATCAGTAATACTTCCGAAGAAACTACCCGCAATTCATTTGAAAAATTTATCGGTGATGATCGGGAATATCAAAAGTATCGAGTCCTCCAGGAAAAATTAGCCATATTTGCCCGTAATGTCTGGCCAACTTTGCTTTCTCCATTAATATCCAAAAAAGAACTTCGTGATAAATTTCAGCAAAAAGAAGAAAAAGAGATTTGGGACTACCTGGTAGAAAAACCGTTATCCGCGCTGATTGAAGACCATTTAACTGATGACACTGTGCGTGGTATGGTTTTCACAGATGCAAAAATAGGCCATCTCACTCATCCGGATGATCCCACACTTTTGCAGAATCTGACCTTTATTTACCACATCATCGGTCAGGGAACCGGCGAATGGGGCGTACCGGTCGGTGGGATGGGTGCATTAGTGGATGTACTGAAAAGGAAAGCACAAGCATTGGGAGTTTCTTTCGAAACTTCAGCAAAGGTTGTAGAAATTGATCACGGAGTTCCCAAAAGTGTCGTAAATTATATTAAGGGTGAGAAAGAAATGTCGGTGGCTGCCACATCTGTTCTTTTTAATACCGCCNNTAGTCAATCAATGCCTTCCGGATACGTATGTCGAAAAACAGTTGGATGGATCGGTGTTTAAAATCAATATGATTCTTAAGAAATTGCCCAGGCTGAAAGGAGATAGCATACCATCGAAGGATGCATTTACCGGCACATTCCATCTCAATGAAAGTTACGAACACATGCAAGCTTCTTATCTGAATGCAAAAAGGAGTACTTTGATGGACGCTTTACCCGGGGAGATGTATTGCCACAGTTTGACTGATCCATCAATTTTATCGGCAGAATTGAAGGAAAATGGGTACCAAACGTTGACTTTATTCGGGTTGGATGTTCCCTATCACTGGTTTACCCAGGATAATGACGCGATGAAAGATGAAATCACCCGGAATTACTTGCGTTCGATCAATAATTATATTGATGAGGATATCATGGACTGCCTTGCAACGGACGTTGCCGGGAATCTTTGTCTTGAATCAAAATCTCCTGTGGATCTGGAAAACAGTATCGGGCTTCCCAAAGGGAATATTTTTCATGGAAATCTGACTTGGCCGTTCGCGGAGATGGATGACGAAGTTGGCACTTGGGGTGTAGAAACCAATTACAAAAATGTATTTATATGCGGATCAAGTGCAAAACGTGGTGGAGCAGTGAGTGGTATTCCCGGCCACAATGCAGCCATGAAAGTACTTGAAACAATGGGTAGAAAATTTAAATAATCTCCCACTCCACCTGTATCCAAGACTATCTGGATTGCTTCTATTATCCAAGATTTTTTCAATCTCTAACGTAGAGTATACAAGGTGCAATGCACTTCTGCCCTCTTCTTTAACTCCTCTCTTTTTAAACTTACTAAGTGATTCCCCGCTAAGTGCAATGCACCAAAAAAATAAAAAAAGCCGACCGTGAAGGTCGACTTTGGTGTGCCCCGGGCAGAACTCGAATCTGCAACCATCTGCTCCGCAAGCAGGTACTCTGTCCAATTGAGCTACCGGGGCATGCTGTATAAGCGCTCAAAATATACCGCATTTCAGATTAATCGTCAAGGAAACCAACCTGAGATACTCCGTCCTGAATAATTTTAAAAAAATCGATTATTCTTTCTTTTGAAAAAGACCTAAATCGATATCACCTTTTCAGCGCGGAATTCGGCTTCAATAATATCGGTCATGCCGCCAACAATTCCGACCTGTACCTGATCCTTCAACCCATAAAAGTCCACGCAGGTACCACACAGAATAAGGTGGACGCCTTTACGTTCTAACTCTTTGAGTTGATTCAATACTGGCGAACCTGTAACCGCTAACTTAACTCCGTCGGTATAAAAACAGATGATTGATGGCAAAATATTGTTTTCATTTAGGAGGGTAAAGTACTTGAGTGCTAATGCGTGCTGTAATTCGGGTTGTGAATCCCCCATACCGTTTCTGGTAACTAAGATTGCTGTATTTTTTGCTGATATTTCCATAATTTCCTCCGGGTTATGAGTATAAAAAGGCCACCAGCACTGAGGTGGCTCTCCAGAAATTAGGAAAAATCAGATGGATTTCGGGCCACCGTGCCTGTATGTGCAAACTGCACAACGGTGCGCAAAGGCACCTTTTACATCGCTTCAGGTATGGTGGTGAAAGAATAACATATTTCTCCTTTGAGATGATTATAAGAAAAACAATGGGAAAAGCAAATGTTGATGGCTGGTTGTTATGGGGGTTGAAAAACGATAATTCCCAAAATTCAACCTAAAAACAAGAATGAATTTCCAAAATTAAAAGTTAATTTGAAAATTAGATCGTTTTCCCGAAGAATTGAAATTACCAATCATTAAATTTGTTGGTTCTGAATTACCTCTTGACATTTTTTCTCTGCCAATTTACTCTAGGTAAAGTACTTATGGTATTCGAATGACTTGGATGGCTATTGGAGGAGAAATTGTCAGTCAATAAACCAAAAAAATTAATACTGATTTCCTTAATTTTAGTTATTGGCTTCCTGTGGTGGATCCGTCGAATCTCGCAAATCATACTGGGGGAGAAACTTGCCAGAGAATTTCTGACTCGCAAAGTTGGTGCTGAGCGAACGCAACCTTTGCTGGTTCAATTCAGGAAGAATTATCGGATTTTATATCAGCAGCGGGAAATATCCAAGAATCGCATCTTACGTATTCATCTGGATCAAGCAATCCTGCCGGTTTTGGCGTTTTATCAGGTATTGTTACCTATCAATGATGGTGATAAACAGAAAACCATCAACGAGATTGAAGGTGTTGTTCGAACCTGGATATTGAACACCACACGTTATTTTATATCTCCATTACGTTTCTTCAGATATCCATTCAGGATCTTCAGACCTGGATTTGAGATCGTTATGAAGCTATTTCCTGCCGCTGGGTTTGACATTGATTATCTGGAAAAAAGCGAAGAAATGATCGCTTTCGATATTAAAGGTTGTTACTACCTGAATACCCTCTCCAGATATGGAATCCCGGAATTGACGCCAGTTTTCTGCGCGGCTGATGAAGCATTGGCAGAGTTATTCCCCCCATCCATTGGGTTTAATCGCACACAGACCTTGGGTAGAGGGGGAGAGCTGTGTGATTTCCGATATTGTTTGATTAAGCAGCATGACACAGATTAATGCTTTAGATTTGTAACCCAACTGATAGATACCAGCATGACTAGGCTAGTAGGAATTAAATTTTCTTCAAATACTGCCCTGTGTAGGATTCCTTTATCTGAGCTATCTGTTTAGGCGTGTTCCTTCTTTATTGAGGATGTCAAATCCCAGGGTGAATTTTCCAGACCCCGAAAGTCCCGTTAAAACTACCAGTTTGTATTTAGGAATATCGAGATCAATATTTTTGAATTATGTAGACGTGCACCACGGATGGAAATGTATTCGGCCATAAATTCTCCGGTTTGATCAGATTATGGAAACTCAGTTTCCATAATGATTTTAACACCCTGGTGTCCAATTGGAGGGTTAGTTTGAATACTACGCCTCAATGAACTCAAAAACCCTAAAATTTTCAATTATATTCATTTTGAAGTATACTGAATCATTATTATTTTACTGGAGGGCACCTTTGCATTCTCGAGCAGTCAGTGTCAGTATAGGTTCGTCGAAACGCGATAAAACTGTAGAAATTGATCTCTTTGGGAGAACAATTCAACTAGAACGGATAGGCACGGATGGCGATATGAAAACCGCTGCTCAAATGTATAAGGACCTGGATGGCCAGGTGGGTGCTCTGGGGGTCGGTGGTGCTATTTTGGGTTTGCTGGTTGATCAGGATTGGTATGACCTGCACAGCATATTGCCATTAATAAAGGATGTAAAAATTACACCAGTGGTGGATGGCACCGGATTGAAAAACACATTGGAGCGCAAAGCTGCTATTGTTATAGAGCCATTTCTGGATGGAATGCCCAAACGCGTCTTTCAGATGAGTGCCGTGGATCGTTATGGCCTGGCACGTGGATTTGTGGATTTGGAGTATGAATCAGTATTTGGTGATCTGATGTTTACATTGGGATTGCCTTTCCCGATCCGCACAGATAAAGGACTGAAGCGGGCGGCAAAGATAATAGCACCAATCGTTTCACGATTGCCATTTGATTGGCTTTATCCTACCGGGGAAAAACAGGAAGAACGAACACCAAAGTTTACTCAATATTTTGATTGGGCAACGGTCATATCCGGTGATTGCCATTTCATCACGAAGTATATGCCGGAGCGCTTGGATGGCAAAATCATTGTAACCAATACCACCACGCCACACGATCGTGAATTATTCAAAAAAGCAGGGGTGCGTGTCCTGGTCACCACCACGCCCATGCTGGATGGTCGTTCCTTTGGTACGAACATGATGGAAGCAGGTATTGTTACAGCCAGAGGCTGGACAGACTCAGTTAATTACCAATCGGCCGAATACTTTGAAAAAATGGAAAAAGCGGTTCAAGAGCTTAATTTATCTCCACAGGTACAGGAGTTGTAGTTCATGGATGTTATCTTAACAGCTGGTGGAGCACCAACTGCAGACGACCCATTATATTCCTATTCAAATGGGTTGCCCAAAGCGATGATCCCGATTGGTGATAAACCAATGATCCAATGGGTGTTGGATGCCTTGTCAGCTGCTAAAACGATCCAACGGATAGTTTTAATTGGGCTGGCAAATGATATTCAGGTGAATTATCCGCGTGATTTGGTGCGCATCGAAGACCAGGGCAGTATGGTGGAGAACATCATTGCTGGTGCGCAAAAACTGCTATCTTTCCCTGACCCTAGCCAATATGCATTAATTGCGGCATCGGATGTCCCAGCTGTTACCCCAGAAGTGATTGATTGGGTGAGTGAACAGACAGTTAAATTGCAGAAAGATCTGGTTTACACGGTTGTGTCCAAACCCGTGATGGAAAAGCGTTTTCCTGAATCGAAGCGTTCTTATATTCCACTAAAGGATATATCAATTTGTGGTGGCGATATCAATGCCATTAACCTGACAAAAGTGAATTACGACAACCCGATATATCGAAAACTGATTGATGCGCGTAAAAACGCTCTCAGGCAAGCTTCGTTATTGGGATTTGACACGTTGTTGTTAATTTTATTCAGAGCAATTACGCTGGAACAGACAGAAAAAAGGGTGTGCAAACGACTAGGGGTCAGTGGCAGAGTATTACCCAGCCCTTATGCTGAAATTGCCATGGATGTTGATAAACCTGGGCAATTAGAGATCTTACGCAACGATCTATTGAAGTAGCATCAAACTCGTTCGGCGAGCATCCGGAAATGATAACCATAAATAGCCAGAGTAATTGCCTGGGGAACCAGTTTTGGCCGATTAAATAATGTCCATAGAAATAGTTTCCAATATTCAACCCGTTCAACACCTTTAATTCCCAACAGGTAAATTGAGCGGAAAAAAGCTCTGACATAACTTGGATCAATACTGTGATTGATATTGGGGGTTTTCATGGTTTTCAACAGAGTCAGACAACGCTGGTAATATTCTTTTGGTTGATATATTTGTTTGACCAGTTTACGATAGCCATCTTTTAGGAATTGAATTTCCAATCGTGGAATTATATTGGTCGATCCATCCGCGTTGTCACCGGTCATCTCGCCTAATAAACGACCTTCCCCAATCAAGCGTTTATAGAGACGAGTACCTGCTGGCGCTTGAAGCAGGCCAATCATTGCAGTTGTGATACCAGCATTATGAATGAATGTGGCTTGCTGTTCAAAAATCTGGTCGGTATCGGAATCAAACCCGACGATGAAACCTCCCTGAACCATCATTCCAGCCTGTTGAATAATGTTCACACTCTCCACCATATTGCGATTGCGATTTTGGTTTTTGTTGCACTCAATAAGGCTCTCATCATTCGGTGTTTCAATTCCTATAAAAACTGAATTAAAACCAGCTTTTACCATCAAACTCATTAATTCCGGGTCATCCGCCAGGTTGATGGATGCTTCGGTACTAAAAGATAATCCCTTTTTATCTTTTTGCCATTCAATCAAAGCAGGTAACAATTCCTGTTTGATGATTTTCTTATTTCCAATGAAATTGTCATCCACTATAAAAATCGAATCATGCCATCCCAGCGCAACAAGATTATCCAACTCAGTAATTAATTGATTGGCGGTTTTGGTGCGTGGACGATGTCCCAGCAAAGCAGTCACATTGCAAAATTCGCAATCGAAGGGGCAACCACGTGAGAATTGAAGGCTCATGGTTGCATATTGTTTTAAATCTAAAAGTTCCCATAATGGGGCTGGGGTTTTGTGAATATCAGCGAAATCATCTGTTTGATAAAGGTGCTGAGGTGCTCCTTTAGCCCAATCAGCTAAGAACAAAGGTAAGGTAATTTCACCCTCATTAAGAATGAAATGATCTACCAATGGAAAATCCTGATATTCACCGGTGAATAGAGGGCCACCCGCAACGACGGTTTTTCCAGCATCTTTACAACGTTTGATTAACTCATGGGTTGACTCACGTTGCACCACCATGGCGGAAATCATCACCATGTCAGCCCAATCAATTTCTTTTTGGGTTAAATCACGAATGTTGGTATCAACCAGATGTTTTTGCCACTTTTTGGGTAAAAGTGCAGCAATCGTTATTAGTCCTAATGGTGGATTACTGGCTTTCTTATCTATAAATTTTAGGGCATGTTTAAAACTCCAAAAAGTATCTGGAAATTGTGGGTAGAGTAATAATATATTCATGATTTGCTCCTTTGAATTTGTTTTAAGGGACGAGAAAACTCCCGATGGAATTACGGGCTGTTAATGATGGTTACAATGGATTTTTAATTAGGGTAAAGCCGGATAATCTTCAACTTTTGCGTAAATTACACCAGCCAACCCACGTCCGGTATGTGCTCCCAATACTGGAGCTACAGTCGAATCTGGAAACCATTGGCAGTCAAAACGCTTGTTCATCGCTTCACGTAATTTATTAGCACCTTCCGGGTTGGCTGTGTGTGCAATTTGTGTCCGTATTTTTGTGCCTTCGGGAATATCTTTCGCAATTGTTTTTGCAATACTCTCCAATGCACGATTAAATGTTGGACTTTTGCCGCGATCATAATACTTACCATCTGTTTTGGTGACACCAATCAAAGGCTTGATCCCCAGAACAGAGGCGAGCAATCCTTTCATATGACTGATGCGACCACCATGAATTAAATAACGCAAATCTGGCAGTGTATAAATCGTTTCGGTTGCATCACGAACTTGTTTTGCCAAAGCTTTGATCTTATCGACCGGCCATCCTGCTTTTGCCGCATGCGCAGCTGCTTCCACCTGCCAGCCTTGTGCTGCAGAGAGAGTCAATGTATCAATGAAGGTTACTTCTGCTTCTGGAACAAGTTCTGCACCAGAATGGGCTGATTGGTATGTGTTACTTAATCCGGATGATATATGAACGTATATAATGGGTCCATCGGGGGCTAGTTTCCGAAAGACATCCGCAAATTCGCCAGGAGATGGTAGAGAAGTGATCGGCAAACTATCTGTGGTTAATAGCAATTCATAAAACTCTTCTGCCTGAATGTCTACACCACTCAAATAGGTTTTTCCATCCAATTCCAGTTTGAGTGGGATTTGGGTAACATCCAACCCATCTAATGCACCTGGAGATACATCCATGCCGCTATCTGTAACTATTCTCATATTCTATTGTTTCCCTTCGATTTGAACTAATATAGTTCCGGCAATGGCATAGAAGAGGGACCTTGTTGCATTCTACCGCGACTCTGGTGCGCCATTTCAATGATGTGGTGCATGATGGCTTTGGACACCTGGCGTACATAAGCATGATTTTCAACATTTCCTCGGAAAACGAGAGGTCTTCCGATGGTCATGTTATATGGCCCATTAATATACCATCGGCCAATTTCAACCTTGCCGTCGACCATACTGTTAATGAACTTGACCCGCTCCATTGGCAAATGAATACCGACAGGAATAACAGGTGCTCCGCTCATTAACGCCAAACGTGCTGCGCCGGTGCGAGGATCACAAAAACCACCTTCAGCGGGGCTTAACCTTCCTTCCGGGAAGACAACGATAGTGTCACCTTTGTGTAAACGATCCAATGCAACATCCAATGCAGCTTTGCCATTTCCGGCAACGACCGGGATATGTCCCGAACGCCGTAAATATTCGCCCAACATGGGAACTTTAAAGAGCAATTCATTGATCAAAATGAAAACCTGATGGCTTGCTAATGTTGCCACAAAGAATGGATCTGTTGTGGTGGGGTGATTTGCCACAATGATTTTCGCTCCCTTTGGTAGAGGTTCATGCCATTTTACGTCCATTTTGAGCATAGAACCGGTATAACTTTTTACGATCGGTCGGGAGATTTGATACATTAATTCTTCAATCATACATTTCCTTTTTCGGGAGAGATACTCTCCGTTTTTTAGTTCACCAGTTGGTCATGATATCTTAACCGATACCATCAATTACTACATGGTACCGATGGGCTACGTTGTTGATTTGTTTCGGCACATCTTTAAAGCTAATAAAGTATGCCGGTCACAGTGACCCTCATGACCATTTCCAGGTTGTGATAGTTAAAACCCTCTACCTCTGGAAAGTTGCGATTTCATTTATTGATATGATTTGAAAAAACCAACTGTCTAGATTTTTTATTTAAGACGGTTAATTATGCGGCAAACTCAACGGATGGAATAGAGTTTTTTTGAAGGATCCAGCCAATCATATGTCCAATCCAAAATACCACGAGAAATCCACTTTGAGCCTGGGAGTGGAATGATCATTGTTCACTTAAAATTGCAAATTGAAATTTTTCAGAGTGCTTTGCTAATAATTTCACCCCGATTTGTGCACCTTCGGATAAGCTCACAAGCGTCTATTGCTCACCATTGTTAAGTGAATCAACGATTTCTGTCAGGCAATCGGCTGCAAAAGGGATGCTGAATGGCTCTATGAGTTTACTTTTTCCATGCTGGGGTAAATCCGGTATTACACAACGGTACTTGTTCGCCAGCTGTTCTTCAATTGGTTTCCAACTCCATCCACTTGAACCACCGCCATGTAGAAATAAGATGGTTTTTGATTGACTTGCTCCAAGGACCTCGAAAAACAGAGAATTATGCATCTACATGCCTATGGACGAAAAAGTGAATTATTAAAAAAAAGTGCTTAATGATTATGCTTATTAGATAATGGCTTAATGTCTTTTCTTTTTGGAAGTTTTCCTTTTGCTGCTTTTTTCTGTACCAATCCAGATGCCAAATGCGGGTAGTACTCTTCGGTGTACCAACAGGATCAGAGCAGTAAGACCGAACGCCACAGCAAAAATAATCAAAGCACTATTCAAGTCATTCAACAGATTGGGGTTAAAGATCATCACGCCTGCCAGGGTAAGCATTAATGTTCCACCGATTAGCTTGAGGATTCTACCGTGTTTTTCTTCCATTCGGGAAGCTTTCAGGGTGAAGACTGCGGCAAAGAAAATAACCAACTCATCAATCTGGTAAATGATCATATAGAATAAGAGTAAAAGGACGAATTCACCTGTGGAGACTCCTTGTGAGGAAACCATGTTGGTCCACAGCACCGGAAAACCGGCAGTACAGGAAAATTCCACCAGGGAAACACCAGCAGCCAGCACAACAGTAGCACTGATAACACCCCAGAGTGAATTGCTGGCATCCAGCACTTTGCGCATACGTTTGAACAAGCCAGGTTTCTTTTCATCGTCGATCGTGAAGGAGACCCCCTCTTTATACCAGAAATAGTCTTTAATATTCACCAGCGCAAATACTAAGGCTACCAGTGCAACCACCACTTGAATCCAGGTGACGAAACTAATAAACGTGAGGAAGGTGAACAATCCGGCGATGAATAGGGCATACACCAGGGCAGTGATTGAGATGAAAATAATGCCAATCAAGGCAACTCGCTTACGTGAGCCGGTATGCAAGGTAAGCGCGATTAACATGGTTAATACCCAAATGGAGCACGGGTTAACGCCATCTACAAAGGCAATTAAGGCTGTAGAGATGAAGAGGGGTTGGTTGTTGAGATCAACATTACCAAAAACTGGAATTTTAATTATGCGATTCTCAGTGTTTGGGTTGTTTGTATTTTCAGGGTTGGCTGGATTGGAAGCGTTTGGAGTGGGGGTTGGGTCAGGTGCTAGCGTTGCTGCAGGGACGATGATACCAGCGCCGGCATCCTTGCAGCCATTCTCGATACAGTTTTCGATCACTCCTTCAAGTTCGGTATTTAAAGATTCAGCATATCCTTCCCAATAGCGATCCCCGATGAAGATAGTAGGGACTCCCCAGGCTTCAAAACCATAAGCTTCAGCCATTTTGACGAATTTTTCCTGGTTTTCAACAGAGTTGTAAATTTCATAATAACGAAATTCAATCTCAGGGTATTTTGGTTCAATTTCTGCAAAATATGCTTTTGCAGCTGCACAATGTGGGCAACCTTCTCCCCAGAACATATAAACCACAACTGGGTTGCCTTCCTGCGCGGCGACAGGCGTGGGGGAGGAAAATATTAATAATGCAAGAGCAAGGGTTAGTAGTGTAAGCCAACCAAGCAAATGGAGTTTTGAGTTTTTATGTTTGAGCATTGGTCACCTGTAAGAGTGAAAATGTTATTTATAAAATTTTTCAAAGATTGTGAAATTCTGCTCTATTTTCTCATATTATTCGATTGGCGTCAAAATCTCTTTAGAGTTTTTTGATTTTGAGGTTAGATTGGGTTTAATTTGTGATTCCTAAGGATGTTTTCTGCTAGAATTTTAAAGAAGAAAGACTTAATTTAAGGGAATTAGCAATGAAGTTTAAAAAAATGGCCAGGAATCCAAAGAAGGTATTCTGTGCCACAATAATTGTGAAGTAGCGAGGAAGATGAAATGGTAAACAATGGTGAAGATAACCATCCGCAGAGCCAACAGGTGAGCCCGGGAATCGTAAGAGGGGAAGACGGGGTGTTGCGGTGGGTGTATGAGATGAATATGTGGAAAAATCCTACTCTGGTGATCACAGTCTGGAATATTTTGCTGCTCGTTGCTTTGTTCCCAGCAATTTTGATGTTTTTTCTGAGTATGGGAGAAGGTGCTGGATCTGCGTTTGTTACAATGATCAAGGTTTATGGGTTAGTTGCTGGGATTATGACTGTATTGATGTTGTTGGCTTACCTATTGATTGTTGCATTAAATGGTGGTCAATATTGTGTTCTGTTTGAAATGGATGAAAAGGGTTTAAAGCACATTCAAATGCAAAAACAATTCAAGAGAAACCAAATCCTTTCAATGATAACGGTTTTAGCTGGGATTGCAGCTGGAAATGTGCAAACAACTGCAGCAGGGGTCATGGCAGGCACGAAGCGTAGCACTTACAGTGACTTTGATAAAGTGAAGGAAGTTAAGATCAATCACAAACGAAATGTTATTTTTCTGAATGAGAATTTAACTCACAACCAGGTATATGCAAACAAGGAAGATTTTAACTTCATTGCTGATTTCATCATCAAGCAATGCGGGAAAGCCAAAGTAACCAGAAAGTAAATTTTTTTGGTAAGACCTAGAAATTCACTTGGATGAGAGATTGATTAATTACTTCGGGAAAAGATTTTAGATACCTTGGTGAACATATCCGGATAGAGTAAGATATGCAGGCGATCGCCATCGCGGATTGCCATGTCGCCGCGAGGAATAATGTAGGCGTTGTCCCTTTCCACCAGGACGACTAAAACTTCTTCGGGGATATCGAGATCCATGATTTTTTAACCACAGGCAATGTCACCTTTGTGTACTTCAAAAATTGTTAATGCGCCATCTGAGGTAAGTTCAATATCTTGAGGTATTGTTCGGGCTTGTCTTGGTGACAAAGGTCTTTGAACCTTTAGCCATTTTGAAATCAGATTCAGCGAGCTACCCTGGACAAGCGAGGAAGTTAGCAACACGAAAAATATAATATTGAAAATTGTGTTGCCCAGGGATCGTCGAAATAGATTCCACCGATACCTTTCGAGCCACTTAGCATCCCTAATCCCAAAAAAAATAACAAAGCTGGAATACCAAGCCGGGTGGATGCTTTACTGAGCAAAACAGCCACAATGATCATGAAACCAGTGATTAATAGAGTCCCCTCAATGGTTGTGAGATTGATCAAAATACTCCCCTATGATGATAGATTTATTTTAATTGTAAGGAATAATGATTGATCTGCAAGCGTATGAATTGATTTAAAATTAAATATTTACGAAATTCTTAACTGACAGAAAAAAACAGCTCGATTTGTCCCCGATTATTTTTGGTTAGAAAAATCGAGCTGTTTATAGTTATTTCTATGGAATATTATATGAAATGAGTTGCAATCCGCTATTGCCAAAATCCCCTTCACTATCAAATGTCACAAAACCAACTCCTTTTGCCAGGGTGGTTATTGTTTGATAATCAACAAACTGAGTTGGCATAGAAGTAGAAACTCCCCCGATGTTGATTTCCATTTCTATATCAAATTCACGATTGTATTGGAGGCCTTCTAAATCTCTACCTAACACTTCAACTTTATCATGGTTAACGACCGTATAAAAATCATTCAAAGTCATTGTTCCTTCTGCTTCCAATAATTCAGGCATAGAGAAATCCATTTGAAGTTTCATATCCCAGGTATCTCCCACATTCATTTTTTCAGCGGGGGGGAGCATAACCCCTTCGCCATCGACAAAGGTTAATGTCATTTCAAATTCCTGACCTTCAATTTCTGGTAAATCTAATACTGCAAGATCAAATGACACGATTCCCTCATCTGCGGAACAAACCCAATTGTATTCAATTCGGATCATTTGGGATTTAGCTTCTTCAGTCAATTCGCTGAACTCACCTATATAATCAGTCATTACTGCTGTCGCATTTTGCTTGTCGCCCTCTACACTGAGAACATCCCAATGATGGTAATAAGAATTTTCCGGTTCAAAATAAACCCAATTCGAACCTTCCCGTATTGGAAAATAGGGATGATCGCAAGCTGTAGATTGTGCGTTGTTGGCAGCATTTTCTTGATTGGTATCCAGCGCGTCTTCTGATTGCATCTCGTTGTTGTTTTCATCTACATTATTATTAGCGGTAGACGGCTTTGAATCATCAGTATTATCCTGCGGTTCTGAAGGTTGGGTGTCATTCAGGCTGCTTTCCGCTGTTTCTTCTACAGTAGAATCACTATCACCCTGATTGGAGGGAAGCATATTCGTGAG
>NPIE01007631.1_pt2 | contig 14039 bp, 11 predicted proteins | sample 8637661 | NCBI WGS metagenome assembly NPIE01 (sample SAMN07420842, study PRJNA396082) | bioreactor metagenome | isolation source: sample BA12 brine-fed electro-methanogenic bioreactor BA | place: Japan: Kochi | collected 2016-12-09 | reverse complement strand
CAGGGTTTCCTGAAAAATGATTGAACCGACAATCAGGAACAGACCGATGAAGGTGGTCAGGTGAATCTCTTCACCGACTACGAGATGAAGGAAAAGAAGGGAAAGAAAGGGGGAAATATAGACCAGATTGCCGATTCTGACGGTGGAACTGCTGAGTTGCAGCGCGGTCAGCCACAGGACGAAGGTGATGCCCATCTCGAAGAGGCCGATATAGGCGAGCGGTATCGCGGCGACCGGCGTCGGCAGTTGTATCCCACCAAAGATCGGGCTGCACGCGACAATATAGAGCAAGCCGAAGACGAACCCCAAAAAAAGTTTCACTACGGGATCGACGCGGTCCCGGGCGCTGAGTAACCAGAAGACTGCCCACAGCAGCGTGGAGCTAATTGCCAGGACGACGCCGAAGGTACTGACCTCGCCGAAGCTCAAGAAGCGACCCTTGGTTGCTATCACCACGGCGCCGAAAAAGCTCACTCCGATCGAGACGACCTGTACCCTGGTGAGTTTCTGCTTGAGCAGCGGGACCGACAAGACCGTCAGGGCAAAGGGCCAGCCGTAATTAAGCGACATGGCAATTTGACCGGGGAGCACGGCGTAGGCTTTAAAAAGAACGAGGTAGTAGCAAAAGGGGTTGATAAAACCGAGCAGCGCGGCCAGCGCCCATGATTTCGGAGGCAATCGGGCGACATCGACGAGTTTCCCCTGAAACAACAGAATAGCAAAGAGCGCCACGGTGGATACCAGCGCCGAGTAGAACAGAAGAATAAACGGCGTAACGTATGCCAGAGCGATCTTAAAGGCTGAAGCCGCTGTCCCCCACAAGATCACGGCAGTGATGGTCAGAAGAAAGGCCTTTGTCTGATTGGTCATCACCTCTCCAAAATGCATGTGCCGGAGACCGAGGCAGCCCTTGTCTCTCCCCGATCTATCACCAGAAAGAGCCTGTATCCTCGTTATCGTTCTGAGAAAGACTAAGCCAGGGACAGCTCAGTACCGATCCCTTGCTCAAGGCCCTTCCTGAGAACGAGATCGGCACTGACGAGATCCTGCACGGCAACCCCGACCGATTTGAAAACCGTGATCTCGTCTTCGTTTTCTCGGCCAACGACTCTACCTGTTACTACCTCACCGAGTTCACCGTGAATATGGTCAGCGGTGATAAGTTTTTTCTCAAGCGGCCCAAGAATATCGCCAGCCTCCGCCAAGCAGCCGTCCCGTTGATCGACGACGATTTTTGCTCTAATAATGGTTTCAGGCGGTATTTCAACCATATCAGGTTTGTAAGCGCCGACCGCATTGATGTGTGTTCCGGGTTTTAAGAAGGCATCGTCAAAAACCGGTTGCCGCGACGGAGTCGCGGTGCAGACTACGTCCGCCTCCTGAAGAACGGCCGGTGATGCGGCGACCAGGACTTCGATATTGAGGCGCTCTCTCATTTTACCGGCGAACGCCTCTGCTTTTTCGGTCAGCAGATCGAAGACGTACGCCCTGGTAATCGGTCGCACTGTGCAAATCGCTATGAGTTGGGTTTCCGCCTGGAATCCCGTACCTATGATCGCCGCCGTCCGTGAAGATTCCCTGGCAAGAAAGGAGGTGGCCAGGCCGGAAACGGCGCCCGTTCGCATGGCGGTAATGGCTTCACCGTCCAATATGGCGAGAGGTGCGCCGGTAGAGGAATCGAAGATCGTCATCAAGGCGTGGATCATCGGCAGCCCTTTTTTGGGATTGTCTATGCAGTTGGTCAGACTCTTCACCCCAACTCTGTTGATGGTGGGCATATAAACCGGCATGAACAACGCATTGGCATTGTCCGGGAGCATCTCCAGGCGGGACCGTACCGGCATGACCACTTCTCCACCGCTCAGTGAGCTGAACGCGGTTTTCATGGCTTCTATACAATCCTCCATGGTCAGCAGGGCGCGTATGTCGCTGCCCGAAAAAAAACGTATCGTGCTGTCTTTCATGACGACCTCACAAGCTGAAAAAATTGTCTCGTCTGAATTGTTCGGCAACCTAGAAACGAGGTAGTGGCAGTGTAACAAGGAAATAGGTTTTGAGCGCAGCTCACGTGCCGGGAACGAGAGACATCCCCCGAATAAGAAGCAAACAGGAAATCTAGGCCGCTGATCTCAGGAGCTTCGAACTGCCGGCAGAAGATTGGCCAAGAGCCGTTTCCGGCAGGTCTGCCGACTGGCCGGAAACGGCAGGATTACGTTCGGGTTCGATAAATCTCGTTCAAAAGAAACGTTCAGTCCACCAGGGATTGGGCCAGCCCTTTTTACTCGCAGTCCTCGACAGGACGCCGCACATCATCGCCGTTAAAAATGCAAAAGGTGAATTGGTCGTTATGCCGGCTAGAAAAAAAGCGAAGCACAGGACCGCAAAGATCGTACAATAGAAATTCATAACGCGTTACCACGGTGTTCCCATAATATAGTGGGGCAGGAACAGAGACAGCTTCGGGAAGAAAACCGTCACAAACAGTACCGGCACCCAGCATAGTACGATAAACCACAAGCATGGTTTCATCATCTCGTCGATGGGAGCGCCCCCTAAGCGGCCGGATAAATACAGGACGGGTGCAGCAGGCGGAGTAATGCAACCAAGCCCGGTATTGACGCCGACAATCGCAGCGTAATGGATCGGATTGAACCCCAGTTCCAGGATGATCGGCATCAGGATCGGGGTGGTCAGCACAACGACGCTGATATCGTCCATCAGCATGCCCATCAGTACCAGAAAGAGGTTGATCATGAACATGATAGCCATGGGATCGCTGGAAACGGCGTAAAACAGCGTGAGCAAAACGCCCGGCAGATCCTCGAGGAGATACAGACGGCTCAGCATCGCAACACTATAGAGCATGACCATGATGACCCCGGTGGTGACCGCGGTCTCGACAATAACCTCGTAGGTGTTTTTCAGATTGAGCCCTTTATAGACGAACATGCCGACGGGAATGGCATAAAATACCGCCATTGCCGAGGCCTCGGTGGTGGTCATGATACCGCCGTAGATACCTCCCAGCACAATGATAGGCAGCATCAGAGCCGGCAGGGCCAGCTTGCCCCTGGATTGGAGCAGGCGTACCCGGTCGAGATTGGTCCGGTTTTTCTTTTTGCCGATTTTAATCGTGGTGTTTTTACGGAGCAGCCACCAGCTGACCGTGCACAACAATGCTATCGTTATAAAACCGGGCACCACGGTGGCCAGGAAACAGGCCAGTACCGATTGGCCGCTGATCCAGGCGAATATAATCAGCGTGGCATTGGGCGGGATAAGCAGGCCAAGGAGCGACGCATTGGCCAATAATGCGGCCCCGACCCCCCGCGGATATCCCTCGCTATAGAACCTGGGGAAAATGATCGAGCCTACACACGACAGTGTGGCGCAGGCAGCCCCGCAGATAGAACCGACAATCGCACAGGAGATGACGGCGACAAAGGCGAGTCCGCTCTTGTAGTGACCGACAAAGACGTCGACGAAATCAATCAGTTTCTCACCGATTCTGCCGCGTTCCATGATGCCGCCCGCCGCGATAAACAGGGCAATTGCAATCAGGGAGACCGAGTTCATCTGGGCATAGCCGTAAGGAAGCAGCTGCGTTGCCTGGTACCCTTCTCCAGCCGGGCCGCCATAAAAAATCAACCAGGCGGCCGACGCCATGAAACTTACCGGGACGGGAACACCGATGACCAGACAGAATATGAGAATTATCAGGGCAACGAAAATCATCCTTTCTCCCCCCCAAACAAGTCACGCAGGCTGATTACAAGATCTCTGGCGAAGTAATAAACCATAAACAACAAGCCCAGGAACACGGAGAGGTAACCGATCCACATCGGTATCCTCCAGACGCTTGTCATGGGGATGGCGATACCGGTTCCCAGAGGACCCCGGAAACCGAACATGAAAAAATCATATCCGTACCAGGTGAAGAGAAGCGCCACGCAGACGGTAATAAAGTTCCGCACCACAACCAGGAAATTTTTGAGCGTGCCATCGGGCAGATAGGCGTTGACCAGATCTGCTGATACATGCGTACGGTTGTAGGCCCCTATTGCCGCGCCGATGAAATAGAGCCAGAAGGCAATGATTTTGACCCACTCCTCATAGCCATAGAGGTTTCCTTCAAGGATATAGCGGAAAAAAGTGGCAACGCAGATAATCAGCGTGAGGATCGTGGCACAGAAAAAACAGATGACGGAAAAAGAGTTGATAATGATGCGGTCGAAGATATTTTTCGGCGTATCTACCGAACTCACGCATTCAGCAGAAGCGTCACACGTATCTTCCATTTTAAAATCTGACACAAGGCGGCTCCATGGCATGGGCGCGACCGGGGACGAGTTCTCCCTGATCGCGCCTCATTGGTTAAACGCGTTGCAAAAGGAAAAGCATCACTTCGGTGCAAGTTCCTTGCGGAACTCATCCATCAGTTCCTTGGTCATGTTTTTCTCGAGTTGAGGCCAGGTGGTAGCACAGGCCTGCATAATGGGCAGCAGTTCCTCTTTGGTGTAGGTGTGGACTTCAATGCCTTTTTCCCGCATCAGGTTCATGTAGTGCTCGTCCACTTCTTTTGCTTTGTCGATACTGCTGCTGGTCGCTTCGGCGAGAACACCGGCGATGATCTGCTGATCTTCAGGCTTGATCTGTTCCCAGGTCTTGCCGCTGATCATGTAATTGAGAACTTCGATGGAGTAATTGGTCATATACCAGTGTTTCAGGACATCGCCGAGGGCGGTGTACGCTGCCGCTACCGGATAGCCGTTGACGCCGTTGACTACGCCGGTCTGGATGGCTTGGTAAACATCGGCATACGGTACTGTCTGGGTTCTGTAACCCATGGCTTGGGCGGCGAGATTGTAGACGTCCATGTTCGGAACCCTGATAAGAACACCCTTCTCGACACCGGGAGTGAGGGGTTCATTGGCCGGTTTGGTGGTTCCGGTTCCAATCATGCCTTCAACAAAAAAACCCAGGAGCTTGACGCCGAGTCGTTCGTTGAACTCGTCCATTTTCTTGAAGAGCCAGCCATCTTGGGCAAAAACTTTTTTTGCATCTTCGTAGTCGCTGACGTAGCCGTTAATGTAGATCAATTCCATCCGCGGATCAAACTGACTCGGAACTGAAATACAAGACATGTCGATGGTACCGCGGATTTGCTCTTCATAAACCAGGGTGTAATCGCCGAGTTGGTTGGCGGGGAAAACTTTTACCTCGATGCGGCCATCCGTCTTTTCACCGATCTCTTTGGCAATTTTGTTCATCATGTCGGTTGCCGGGTGATCAGTTGCATTCTGGCCGGCAAATTTCAGGATCATCTCCGGTTCAGCAAGCGCTGCGGTGGTGCCGAAAGCCAGCAGTGAACCCGCCAAAGCGAGACTTACGAAAGGTTTCAGTTTCTTTAACATGCTACACTCTCCTTTTTGTTGAGATTCCAAGGATTAGCTACTGCCTGATCTTGTTATCCGATACTCTGTTAGGTGCCTCCTTATCCTTTGATTTATCAATCAATGGGCCACAAAACAAACTATGTATCCCACACCATACCCCTGCTCGGCAGGAGTTGTATGTACAAGACCAAAACCAGTTGGAACATGGTGGCCTATTCGGGCGTACCGAGCAAGCTCGCGGGCCGATTCCCGGAATGCCGGTACGACATCTGCGGGCACCGAGTGGTATCAATACTTCACTCTCACTGCCCAAAGCTTTTTTTACCATAGTCAATGATCGATGGCTACTTTGAAACAATGGATTTTTGTGTTTAAGAGCAAAGCAGACGCGATCAATGTGCACGGTTTATGTGCCCTTGAGGATTGACGACATTATGTCGACAATAGCCACTTTACAATCCTCGGCTGACGAATCAAGTGTTTTGTTGTTCCTACCAGGAGGCCGTTTTTCGTTTTCCATTGTGACTTCCCGTCACGGGGGAGTTGAAAAGCGGAACGAAACAGGATCAAGAGGCGGCATTGATCACCATGGAATACCGGTACGGTTGCCCTGCTGTCAGCGATTTTTCGTCGAAACAAGACGGTTTGTTCGTCCGCTGCAGGATGGCGCGCATCTCCTAGCAGGTGGACAAGACGACGGAAAAGCGATATATCTTGTGGGTGCCCCGTCTGCTTGTTTATCTTGGCCCACCCTGCTCTACATCGCACTGCTTCGGGCGCCGGAGCGATCGGAACTTTCTTGCAGGACCAGACGAAAGATGCCAATAAACACCATGAATATCGGAAAGACCTCGTCTTCTGCCGGAAGCGACAAGCGAATAAAAGGAGAGCGACAGAAGCTTGTTTATCAGAGTCTGCGCAAAGAAATCCAAACGCTGGCTCTGCGCCCCGGCGAAGCGCTTGATGAGACCACGTTGGCACGGAAATTTAATACGTCACGTTCTCCCGTCAGAGAGGCGCTGATCAAATTGGCGGGTGATGGTCTGGTGGTAATGCTTCCGAATCGATCAACACTGGTAGCCTCTTTTGATCTCCTGCTGCTTCCCAAATATCTCGATGCGCTGAGTCTTCTTCAGCGAAGCACGCACCATCTCGCGGCACTCAACAGAAGGGAGGGCCACCTTGCCGCCATAAAGGAAGCCCAATCAATTTTTTTATCCTCCGTTGGAGAAAAAAGCGCCACCGCCGCGATTGAGGCCAACCTGAAATTTCATCTGGCCATCAGTGAAGCTTCCGGTAATCCATATCTGACGCATGCTTATAAAAGATTGCTCAATGAAGGTATTCGCATGCAGCACATGCACATCGAATATCTGGGTTGGACTCCGGATGAACCGGGTGTCATGGAACATCAGGCAATGATCGAAGCTATTCAAGCAAGAGACCCGGATGCCGCCGAACAACTCGCGCGGAGTCACGCCGAACAATTCGACCATAAATTCATACGGTTTTTATCTCATCGGCTGTCTGAACATATTCGGATCAACTCGTATGCCGACAGGAAGACGGCCGATGACCCCCCGAAATAGCTATCCAGAAGAACTGAAATCGCCACCTTTCCTTGTTACTGCACTTGATTGTCAGTTCAAAGAGTGCTTTCCAGGAGGTCAAACTCCTTCATTGTGGGAAAAGACCACAAACGTTTTACCTGAATGGATCCATGAAATCGAAAACGAGGTATGCTGAATGAATGTTCCAAGTATCTTCAATGATGTCATTGGCCCGATAATGAGAGGGCCGTCCAGTTCGCACAGCGCCGCCGCAGTCCGTATCGGCCGTATCGGCAGAGAGTTGATGGGGGGAACACCGCAGACTGTCCACGCCTATTTCGATCTTGCCGGCTCCTTGCCCTCCACCTATCTGTCCCAGGGATCGGATATGGGGCTCAGTGCCGGCTTGCTCGGATTCGATGCCGACGATGAACGGTTGGCGGACTACCGCAATGAGATGCGCAAGGCGCAGCTCGAGTTGCACTATTTCACCGATCACTATCATGATCCACATCCCAACACCTATAACCTCACGCTCAACAAAGACGGTGAAGAACATCGTCTCAAGGCCCTCTCAACGGGAGGGGGAATTATCGAGGTAATCGGCATTGATGACATGGATGTGTCGTTCTTTGGAGATTGCTACGGCCTGGTGATCTGGCTTAAAAAAAGTCCGACGGCTCAATTCGACTCACTTCTTGACGAGATGGAGGCAGTGTCCGTTTCATGGAATAAAGACCGTACGTTAGCTTTCGTGCTCAGTCACGCTCCTCTCAGCGATGAGCTTGTCAACCGGGTTAACGGTGAACCGACTGTACTGGCGGCCCGGCGCTTGTCGCCGGTAGTTCCGGTACTCACTCCCGGGCAGAGCGACTTGCCCTTCACTACCGCTGCCGGGATGGAACGCTACGCTTCTTCAACCGGAATCACCGACCTTGCCGATCTCGCCATGGCCTACGAGACCGCCCGAGGAGCGCTTACCGACCGGGAAGTGATGGAGATGGCGTCCCGGCTCGTGGCAATTATGGAAGATGGCATTAGCCGCGGACTCGAGGGTACGGTCTTCCATGACAGAATACTTGACGCACAAGCCGGCAAATATTCACGCTCCCGGCAGCAGGGAGCGTTGTTGAATCTCGGTGTTCTGGATGCAATCATCCCCAACGTCGCCGCGGTGATGGAGGTTAAGAGCGCCATGGGAGTCATCGTGGCGGCGCCGACTGCTGGATCGTGCGGTGGTCTTCCCGGATCGCTTATTGGTGTTGCCGCTGCCTACAATCTGGATGCCGAAGCCAAAGCAAGAGGACTGCTTGCAGCAGGCGTTATCGGCGTATTGATCGCCACCGCCAGCACATTTTCTGCAGAAGTGTGCGGTTGCCAGGCGGAGTGCGGGGTTTCCTCGGGAATGATCGCAGCAGCGGTGACCTCCATGCTCGGAGGCTCTTATCAAACCAGTCTGACAGCCGCTTCTTTGGCTCTGCAGAATATTTTTGGCATGGTGTGCGATCCGGTGGCCAACAGGGTCGAAGTGCCCTGCCTGGGGAAAAACATACTGGCCGCCAGTAATGGGGTTTCCTGCGCCAACCTTGCACTGTCGGGATTTGATCAGGTAATCCCCTTTGATGAAGTTGTCGCGGCCATGGATCAGGTGGGGCGCTCCCTGCCCCACGAACTGCGCTGCACCGCCCGTGGTGGGCTGTCCATCACCCAGACGTCGAAAATCATAACCAAGCGGCTACAATCTCTCGATGATCCAAGGTAACATATCAGAATTAAAGATATCTTTTCCTCAGCATAATTCTTGCCTGATTTTTCATAATAGCATATAGTCTATAATGGTTTAACCATTCCAGACTCACTCCCTTGGATATCAACGGCTACTTATGGGTGTTCATTTTCACAAAGCGAAGCAAAACAGGATCTACCAAGACGTTGTCGAACAGATTCAGACTGCTATTCTAGACGGCCAGATTGTTCCCGGCGATAAACTGCCTCCGGAAAGAGAATTGTGCGAGATGTTTCAGGCCAGCAGAGGGACACTGCGGGAGGCGTTGCGTATCCTGGAGCAGAAAAGCCTCATCGAGATTCGTCTCGGGATGAACGGCGGCGCCTATGTCAAGGATGCAAATGCAGAATTGATAGCTGAAAACCTGGCCATCCTCATTCAATCACAAAATGTTTCACTGCGGCATCTCGCCGAGTTTCGCGAGGTTGTTGAAGGAGCGGTGGCCGAACTTGCCGCCGTCAGGGCGACTGCGACAGATAAGAGAAAGTTGGCGGATTTGATCGGCCAGGCTGCCGGCTACCGGGAACAGGGCCCGCAACTATGGGATAAATTCGTCCACATGGACGAAAAAATCCACATCGAGCTTGCCTGTGTTGCCGGCAACCCTCTCTACCGTTTTATTCATCACTCGATACACAAAAACATCCATCGATATTATGATACGCTTTTAATCGTTGGCAAAGATGAGATGGAAGAAAATTTTCGCGACCTCAGCGCCATTGTTGATGCCGTCGTCACCGGTGACGCCGAACGAGCGAAACGCTGCGCAGCCGATCATGTCAGAAGGTTCAGCGCCTATATGGAACAAAAAAAGCGCCATACTCCGGATCGTTGAGCAAACGGCCGGCGTCGTTTGCGTTGGCGGTGTCCCTGCCCGGTTTACCACCGGTGCGACACCCCGCAGGCGCCTTCATGGTCGTTTGAACTGCCGGGGCAGTACTGCCGACCGGATGCTGGTTTCAGCGGGCAGCCCTCTTGACAGCAGGAAAAATCTCCCGTCTTGGACTTGGTCACCAATCCGAGCCTCTTTTTATTCTTCTTCCATAAACGGATAACCAGTGCTGGTCGCCGGGATGAAGGTCTCCTTGACGGTACGGGGCGAAACCCACCTCAGCAGATTGGTATAGAAGCCGGCCTTGTCGTTGGTTCCGGAGGCCCGCCCCCCGCCAAAAGGCTGTTGACCGACGACGGCGCCGGTGGGTTTGTCGTTGATGTAAAAGTTGCCTGCGGCATGCTCGAGTGCGGTCATAGCCAGGGATATTGCCTCTCTATCCAGGGAAAAGATCGCACCGGTAAGGGCATATTTCGATGACCGGTCGCATAATTCAAGCGTTTCCCGGAATGCGTCGTCTTCATAGACATAAACGGTAAGTACCGGGCCGAAGATCTCTTCGATCATCGTTTTGAAATGAGGGTCTTGAGTATAGATTACCGTAGGCTCTATGAAATATCCGACCCGATCATCCGAGCCGCCGCCGATGATGATCTCAGCACTGCTGCTCTGCCTGGCGTAATCGATAAACCCGGTTATTGCTGCAAACGCCTGCCGGTCGATCACCGCGTTGACGAAATTCCGAAAATCCTGGGGCGCACCAATCTTCAGCGAACCGATCTCCCGTTCCAACCCGGCCTTGATCTCATTCCACAAGCTCTGCGGTATATAGGCCCTGCTCGCCGCCGAACATTTTTGCCCCTGGTATTCGAAGGCGCCCCGTATCAATGCGGTAACGACCTGCTGTACATCAGCGGAACGGTGCGCAAAAACGAAGTCTTTACCGCCGGTTTCCCCAACAATACGGGGATAAGATGTATACGTCTCGATATGCTCACCGATGGTCCGCCACATCTTTTGGAAGACCGCGGTCGAGCCGGTAAAGTGCACGCCTGCAAGATGAGGATCCTTGAGACATATATCCCCTACCACGCTTCCGGATCCGGGTATAAAGTTGATTACCCCGGCCGGCAGACCGGCTTCTTCGAGAATCTGCATAAAGAGGTACGGGGTGTAGACACAGGTGGAAGCGGGTTTCCAGATGACGGTATTTCCCATGATTGCCGGTGCGGTCGGGAGGTTTCCGGCAATGGCCGTAAAGTTGAAGGGCGTCACGGCAAAGACGAACCCTTCCAACGGACGGTGCTGGATATAATTCCACGTTCCCGGTGCAGAGCGTGGCTGCTCTCGGTAAATCTGCTCGGCGAAAAAGACATTGAACCGGAGAAAATCAATAAGTTCGCAGGCCGCATCAATCTCTGCCTGGAAAACATTCTTGGAGGTCGATAGCATAGAGCCCGCGTTGATCAGGTAGCGATACGTCCGCGCGAGCAATTCGGCCGCTTTCAGAAATATCGCACAGCGCTCCTCCCACCTCATTGACTGCCATATTTTTCGGGCGTCAAGCGCTGCATCGATCGCTTGACGAACCTCTCGAGCTGAGGCTTTATGGTAGTCGGCCAGCACGTGACCATGGTCGTGCGGCATGACCACCTGTCCCATATCATCAGTGGTGATTCGCTGGCCGCCAATAATCAGAGGAATTTCTATGCGCTTTGCGGACAGTTCAGTCAGTGCTTCTTTCAGTTTTCGGCGCGCTTCGCTGCCTGGTGCGTAATCGAGTATGGCTTCGTTTTCCGGGTATGGGGGTTTGATGACTGCGTTATTGAGAAGATTCATGATAGTCACCATGGTTTGTTGAGCAGTTTGTCTGAAAGGTGGTGCTTCGCTATCTTGATCCCTCGATCTACAGGCTCGGGGACGGACAGCCAGCCGAGCCGGCTGGCACGGAATCCTTCTTGGTTCTCTCTGACGTCCCGTTACGACAGTGGCGGGAATGTATCAGCCGACATTGTGAGTCCGTTATTTTGACATCTGATTCTGGTAACGCATTGCAGGGACCTTGAAATCTTGCGCGCCTCGATCTTGAACAAAATTCCGAATTTTTCAAGCTCCCCTGCAGTTATCAGCCACGCCGGCCGCGATGAAAAATTGTGTCGGGTGCGTGCTTGATCGTCCCCCGGCAGAACCAGCTCATCCCAGCTTCTGCCCTCAACTATCAGCATGTTTCAGCGTGTTGTCGAGCTGTTATGAAATGGAGTGCGGGAAAAATGCGCTGCTCTGGGTTCTTCGGTCTCTATCGAAAAACAGGTGCTGCTGTTTTTTGAAGAAAATTGATCAACCACCTGATATGGCGGGAAAAACATCCACCTGGTCACCGCTGCGTACCAGATCTTCCTGGGAGATGAGCCTTCCTTTACGCACGGCGATAACGCCGCCGATATCCGACGCCGTTTTTTGGGCACATAATTGCAATACCCTGGAAAACGGCACGGGCTCATCAATATCCAGGGAGACCGTGCCGATGTCAGACAGTTTGAAGACAACCGTCACCATTTCATTGCCTGAAGGGTTTCCTCGTCGGTGAAATCGATTACCTCACCTGTTTCAGGTTGTTTTTCAACGTAAAATGTCTCGGCAAAGCGATGATCGGCGATGGTAATACCGGCATCGGTGTTGAATTGGTGCTCTATCCGCAACGTTTTCTTGACCATATCGTCAAATTGCTCGTCGCTGACTACGACTCCATATCTGGCAGCAATCAGATCAAGTAGCGGAGTCATATCGTTGCGTACGGAATAGCGGACGAAATTGCACGTTCCCATGGCGTCCATACGGGAGCCGATGACCTGGAATTTCTTTGAAAGGTCGACCTTTCCCTTTTTCGTCAAGGTATCTTCTTCGTCCCGGAGCGTAAAGCCGAAGGTATGGTCTGCCCCCATGGGCGAAGAGAGATAGGTCATAGCCATGCCTTTCGATCCCCTGGGCTCGTAAGCCGGTATCGCCTGACCCAAAACATGCGGCGCATGTTTCACGCCTAATACTTGGGCGGCAATCCTGCAGCCGGAAGCGATGATTTTTCCAAGTGGGGTCAGGCGGCGAATCTCTTCCATCATTGCCACGGCGGCCTTATCGTCGCCAAATTCGGCGAGGCCGGCTTCCATGGCCACGCCTATCGCAGCGCCACAGTCGAGCGTGTCCACCCCGACATCATTAGCTATGCGGTTCATCTCGGCAATTGTGTCGAGATCCTTGAGGCACAGATTGGATCCCATCAGCGCCATGGTTTCGTATTCTATCGGCGAGCACAACAGATGACCTTCCTTGTCCGGATAAACGTTTGAGCACATAATGGCACACGGCAACATGCAGGCATGCTGGGTCTTACCCTCGCCATCGCGCTCTTTGATCGTGTCATACAGTGCCTGGGCGTTGATCCGCTCGGCTCCCTCCATTACACCATGTCTGAAGTTCTGGGTTGGCAACACCTTGAGGGCCTGGCAGATATCGACCATCGCCGATGTGCCGTACTTGGTGAACTTGGAGGAAATCGGATTCTCTTTGAGTAGCTTGATGATCCGCTTTGCCGCGGCGTTGAATTTTTCCTGATCAACATAGTCAGGCTTGTTATCGCCATCATCGAGAATAACCAGGGCGATGATTTTTTTCGAGCCCATGACTGCGCCGAGACCGCCGCGGCCGGCATAGCGCGAGCATACGCCATGAGGATCGGAGCAGGCAATGCCGGAGGCGTAAAGAAGGTTCTCGCCTGCCGGGCCAATCGTGATGCACCCGGCTTTGCTACCAAATTTTTCGCTGAGCAAGTCTGATTTTTCGTATACTCCTTTGCCGGCGAGAACGGACCCATCGAGAAACTCGGTCCCCGTCCGGCCGATCACAACAATTTTCCACCCACTGTTCGGGGGAGGAGTCCCTTCAAGAGCGATGCAACGCAGTCCCTGCTGGGCCATGCGCGTTGCGACGATACCTCCGGCGTTGCTCTCCTTGATCCCGCCGGTCAGGGGACTTTTGCCGCCGATGCTGAGTCGATTCGAGCTGGAGACGTTGGTTCCACTCAGGGCACCATTACAGAAAAACAACTTGTTCTCCTGGCCGAAAGGATCGCATTTCGGGTTGACTTCTTCACTGACCAGATGGGAAGAAAGCGATCTGCCGCCGAGCAGGTACTCCAGGGAATCATTGGTTTCCTTGGTAACCGTTTCAGTAGCGGTGTCGATGCGTAACATACTGAACATTGTGTTCTCCTGCTGAAATTCTGGTTCTCTTGTCGATAGTTGATTTTCTGTCCCCTGATGCACATTCTGGCAGTGCATGCTCGCCGGAGTCCGATGGCATGGCATGATCGGGGATTTGATTTTTTCTATTATCTTATGAGCCTTTTGCACAACTTGGATTTTCGTTCAAAATCAAGGCATGCGAAAAATTTTACCGCAGGCATATACATGATATTCCGA
>NPIE01006280.1_pt1 | contig 14040 bp, 8 predicted proteins | sample 8637661 | NCBI WGS metagenome assembly NPIE01 (sample SAMN07420842, study PRJNA396082) | bioreactor metagenome | isolation source: sample BA12 brine-fed electro-methanogenic bioreactor BA | place: Japan: Kochi | collected 2016-12-09 | reverse complement strand
TAAACTGCCGAATTTAGGTTAATGGCAATAATAGATAGGAATTGCTCGATCGTTGCGTCTAAACTGCCCGAAGACTATTCAAAAAAACCGGAACGGCTTCCGCCGGCATCGGTTTGGCGAACAAAAAACCCTGCATGATATCGGCTTCTCTATGCAGCAGATAATCTCGCTGCGCCTCGGTCTCAACGCCTTCAGCAACCACCTCGATACCGAGCGCATGAGCTAGGGCAATCGTTGCTGAACAAATAGCCGCATCGTTCGGATCGGTTTCGATATCTTTGACAAAGGTACGGTCTAATTTCAAGCGTTGAATCGGCAATAATTTTAAATAAGACAACGATGAATAGCCGGTACCGAAATCATCGATGGCAAGTTCCACACCGATGTTTCGTAAAGCCTTGAAAATCTCGATTGCAACTTCAGGGTTTAGCATCGCCGCCGACTCGGTGATTTCCAATTCCAAATCGCCGCCCGCTAATTCGTTTGCCCGTAAAACGCTAGCAACCCGTTCGACCAAATGCGCTTGCCGTAATTGCTGTACCGATAGATTCACTGCGATGCGTACATCCTTGAAACCTTGACCGCGCCAATCCCGTAATTGCGAACAAGCGGTATTGAGCACCCACTCGCCCAACCGGCCTATCAAGCCGATTTCCTCGGCGACAGGGATAAATTGATCGGGAGGAACATTGCCCAAAACGGGATGCTCCCAACGAAGCAGTACTTCCAAACCGATCACATAGTCATTTTCGGATTTAACCTGCGGCTGATAGTGTAAATACAACTGCCCTTTTTCCAACGCTTCATGCAGGCTATGTTCCAACAATAATCTGTCATTAGTGAGATGCTTCATCTCGGCCCGGAAAAACTGGTAATTGTTTCGCCCGACTGCTTTAGCATGATACATCGCGGTATCGGCATTTTTCATCAACAACTCGATGGTCTCGCCATCATGTGGATATAAACTAATACCAATACTGGGCGTGGTACGTAAATTAATCCCATTAACTAAATAAGGTTTCGACAACGCAGTTAATATTTTATCGGCAACATGGGCTGAGGCATGCGCGGCATTTTTATCGGTCAGTACAATCACGAACTCATCACCGCCCAACCGTACGACCAAATCGCTATCGCGCACGCTATCCTTAAGCCGATGCGCCACTTCGATCAACAGGCCGTCGCCTACCTGATGCCCCAACGAATCGTTAATCACCTTGAACCGATCCAAATCGATAAACATTACCGCCGCCTCTTCTTCTTTTCGGCGAACCAGCAGCATCGTCTGCTTCAGACTAATTTGCAGATATAAACGATTCGGTAAATCGGTCAACGGGTCATGATGCGCGATATGGCGAATCTTTTCCTCGGTGGCTTTTTGCGCACTTATATCGGCGAAGCTGGCGATATAATAATCGACCGAGCCCGACACGCTGCGCACGACCGATATCGTCAATAGTTTCGGATAGACGCAGCCATCCTTATGCCTATCCCAAATCTCGCCTTGCCAGAATCCCGACTCATTGATCGAATGCCACATCGCGCGATATTCGTCGGGTGTCGTTTTACCTGAAGCCAGAATACTGGGGCTTTTTCCGCGAACCTCACTCGCCGTGTATCCGGTTAACCGCGAGAATGCCGGATTGATTTTAAGAATGTGATTGTTCCGGTCGGTTATCATGATCGCTTCGCCACTGTGCTCAAACACATGCGCCGCCAAGCGTAATTGAGCCTCCGCGTATTTGCGTTGCAAAATGTTGCGCACTCGAGCCATCAACACCGGAACCACGACCGGCTTGGTTAAATAATCGTCGGCCCCAAGATCCAGACCGGCAACTTGGCTTTGTTCGGAGCTATCCGCACTGACAAATATCACCGGAATATCTTTTGTTTCCGGTCGCGCGCGCAATTCACGCATTACCTCGATACCATTCATGCCGGGCATCATCACATCCAGCAGAATCAACTCAGGTTTGTCGTGGCGCCCGGCCAAATCCAATGCGGCAGGACCGTTGACGGCAATTTTGATACGGTAATCGGCTTTCAAAGCAGCCGCTAAAACATGAATATTGGCGGGCACATCGTCGACCAACAATATGAGCGGTTTCTTCCCGGTTTCGTCCACCGTCTGAATCATTTAACTATCCTGCTTCAACAAGGTCAAAAGTCGTTCAATCGTGGTCATTGCGCCGCTGTAATCGAATCTGTCGAGTTGATCTCGCAAGCGTTTCAGCATTTCGCCGGCCTGGCCGGAACGATAAAGCACCGATAATGCATCTAGAATGTGTTCGGGAATTAACTCCTTCTCCTCGACATAGGGTAACAAATCATTTAATACTTGCGCGATCGCTTTTACATCGGAATCCGGTTTTTGGGCACCGCTCGTTTCAAGCTGCGTTAACGAATTGGCAATCGCGTCAACGGCCTGCTGTAGTTGTACAATAAAAGACCGGTATAAGTCGGAATTGGATACGGCATGTATGTCCTTTTCCAATGCGGCGGCTGCGTGACTCAACGAATCCGCGCCCAAATGCCCCGCCAATCCTTTAATAGAGTGCAGCATGGCTGCCGCTTCGTCGTATCGCTGTTCCTGCATTAGCCGGTCGAATTGTGCCGGCGAATTGCTGTATTCATCGAAAAAACCGACCAACAACCGGCGTAATAACACGACATTACCATCGACCCTCCTTAATGCCCGATCAATATCGAAGCCGGGCAAATCAAACAATTTTACGGCATTCGCAACTCCGGACCCCAAATTTACTTTGTGCGAGTCCTCTTTGACGCTCAAACCCTTGAGCCATTTAACCAAGACCCGTTCAAGATCGCTAGGATCGACCGGCTTCGCGACAAAGTCGTCCGCGCCGGCGAGTCGGCATCGAGCGCGCTCCTCGGGCATTACCGCCGCACTCATCACGACAACCGGCAAGGCACGGTAATCCGGTATCGCCTTGATTCGGCGAGTGGCTTCAAAACCGTCCATTTCCGGCATCTGCAAATCCATCAGTACCATATCGAAGATTTCTTGTTCAAGCTTGTCTAACGCTACTCGACCGTTTTCGGCAACTGTGACCGATGCGCCTCGATTTTGCAAAATTTCAACGACGACTTCTTGGTTGAGCACATTATCCTCAACCACCAAAATTTTTATACCTTCGAGACGAATCGCGCCAAGCACTTTATCTTCAGGCTTAGGAATCACGGAATGCCCTGCCAGCGTTTCGTATAACACCGATGGCGTTACCGGTTTGGTCAAGATCTTATCGAAATGGACCCTATCGGCTTGAGCTAAAAGCTGCTCTTTATCATAAGCCGTAATCATGATCACTGTCAGCGGATGTTTCAACAAGCCCTTACGACAATCCTTTTCGAGACGGTCGGCCACTTCGGCCCCGCTCATACCGGGCATGCGCCAGTCGAGCAGCACCGTCGAAAACGGGCAATTATTCTGTTCCGCCCGATAAATTTGTCGCAAGGCATCTTCTCCCGAATCCGATGTTTCGCAGTCCACCCCCCACTCGGTTAACAAGCATTCGAGTATCAAGCGGGAAGTCGATTGATCGTCAACCACCAATACCCGCAGAGCTCGGATCCGGCTTAAATCGAGATTATGCGGCGCTTCCGTTTCGATACCGACGCGAACCGTAAACGTAAAAACAGCCCCCTCGCCTTCAACGCCGGCAGCACCGATCGTGCCTCCCATTAATGCGACTATCTTGCTGCAAATCGCCAAGCCCAAACCAGTTCCGCCGAACTGCCGGGTAATCGAACTATCGGCTTGCGTAAACGGCTGAAATAAAAGCTCGGCTTTTTCCTGGGACAAACCGATGCCGGTATCGCGAACCGAAAATTGTAACAACAGCGAATCCTCGCCCTGATCGATCGCTTCGACTTTGATATGAATCTCGCCCTCATGGGTAAACTTGATCGCATTATCGACCAGGTTGTTTAGCACTTGAGTCAAGCGTAGCGGGTCACCGAGCAAGATACAGCCGGCCGCTGAATCGATTTCGAAAAACAGCTCCAAGCCTTTTTCCTCTATACGCGCGGCGAACAGATCGGCGACCGATGTCAGTACCGATTCCACCCGAAACGACACCCGGTCTATTTCAAGACGCCCGGCCTCGATTTTCGAATAATCGAGTACATCGTTAAGAATGCTCAGCAGGGCTTTCGACGAAGCATGCACTTTTTGCAGAAAATCTTTCTGCCGGGCATTGAGTTCGGTTTCCAAAACCAATTGCGTCAAGCCCAATATGGCATTCATCGGCGTGCGAATTTCATGGCTCATATTGGCAAGAAACGCCGACTTGGCCCGATTGGCCGCCTCCGCGCTTTGCTTGGCTTCGATTAAGGCCGCTTCGGTTTCCTTTCGAGCACCGATATCGCGCAAAAAGACGACCAATCGGCCTCCGCTAACCGGTAAATAATTGACGCTAACTTCGATATCCAATAATCGGCCATCTTTATGCCGATGCCGGGTTTCAAATCGATCCGCCCCGTTTTTAAAAATATTATCGAGATGCTGTTGAGTTTCTTCGGGTCTTTCAATTGCTTCGATATTCAGTATTGTCATGTGCCGCAACTCATCCCGTTCATAGCCGATTAAACGGCAATAAGCGTCATTGACATCGATAAAACGGCCCTGACTGTCGCACAACGCAAAACCGTCCTGAGTCGTTTCGAGAATTGTGCGGTACTCGGCCTCGGACTCCTTACGAGCACTGATATCGATAATCATGCCGATAAAATTGATCGGTTGCCCTTGTAAGTCTCGCAATACTGTTACCGTCAAATCCCCCCAAACCACTCGTCCGGATTTTGTGACGTATCGCTTTTCGAGCCGGTAATCGTCTCTTCGACCCTCTACGATTTCTTCAACCAAACCCTCTTCCATCGACAAGTCATCGGCATAAGTCAGTTTTGCGAAATTGACATCCGATAACTCGGTCGTCGAATATTCTAAAAAACGAGCCAAACTATCGTTCGCCTGCAACAAATTACCCACGGCATCGGCAAAAGCCATGCCGATACTGGCTTTTTCGAAAATTGTTCGAAAACGCATTTCGCTGTCCAACAGCGCTTGCTCAACCTTTTTTAATTTACCGATATCGACTGCTATCCCGAGATAACCGCTAATCATCCGATCGACATTACGCATCGTGCTAACGGACAACAAAACCGGAATCGCCGAGCCATCCTTACGCCGATAGAGCCATTCATGCTCATTGGGTTTATTATTACGCGATTTAACAATAATCGTATCGAAACCGGGCATTACCGGTATCCCCAACTGTTCGGAAAACTCTTGCGACCGCTTTTCTAGCTCGTCAGAATCATGAAATATGTCGAGGTCTTGCTTGCCAATCACTTCGTCCGCCAGATAGCCCAGCATATCTTCAGCAGCGCGGTTGAATACGGTAATGATCCCTTCCGGTGTAGTCGCAATAATCGCATGCGCGGCATTATCGAGTATCGCGGCATGCAGCGTTAACAAATCCTGCAAACGCCGGTTCGCGCTTTCCAAATCTGCAGTGCGCTGATCGACGCGGAGTTCCAGCAGCAATTGATCTTCCGCCAACCTGTCGGTCATACGATTGAAACTACCCGCCAACTCCTTCAGTTCCTGCCAGCCTTCAACCGGCACTCTTCGATCGATATCGCCTCCGGCAATAAACCCGGCGACTTCAGTCACCCTACGAATCGGCAAAATTAACGCCCTGCCGAACCACAGCGCGGTAATACTCGACAAAACAAGCAATAGTACCAAGGCCCCCCAAGTGAACAAACGCAATCTATGAGCCGAGGCAAGGGCTTCGTCAACATCCATTTTGATAACCATCCCCCAATCCAAGGAGGGTAAATAACGCCATACCGCAACGATATCGACGCCCACGTAATCCTGAGTCACGCCCATACCGAGTTCACCCGATAAGGCTGATCGCATCGGACTAGCTGTTTCCGTCAATGGTACGTGATAGCGAAAAGCGGCCTCGCTAATTCGACTCAAGGGGGCGACATACAATGTTTGATCGCCCTCACGCTGCGCCAACACGGTCTCGCCGGTCTCACCTAAGCCTGTGTTGTCGGCGGTAACTTGAGTCAATCGATCGAGATCCAATTGAAAAGCCAGGGTTCCAATCGGCCTGCCGTCGCGCAGCAACGGCGTGACGATAAAAACAGCGGGGTTATTTCCGGAAGGTTCGTAGAGCGCCACTGGCGTCACTTGTGTATCGAGCAATGCCAAAGCGCCTCGCTGAGCTTCGGCCAGCGCTGTATCGCGTAAAAATCCGGAATTTAAATTAGTGCCGAGGTCACCTTCATGCAATATCGAAAAAATGACATTACCGAGTTTATCGATCAACAACAGGTCGTAATATCCGCTACTGTCTTTAAATCTGACAAAATCGCTTCGATACTTGCGTATTTCATTTCGATATTGCACAGAATCAATCGACCCGTCGAATAAAGCCGAAAGCGTGTCCAAGGCTTGATTCGTCAAAGACATATTGGCTAAAAATTGAGCATCGGCCAAGCGTTCGTTTAGGTAAGCCTCGATTTGATCCTGTTTTTTATCGGCAATCGAAGACAAATGCGTCTTGACCGTTCTAGTCAATTCTTGCTCGAACGTTCCGACGAACAAATAAGCCAAACCCGCCAACGGCAACGGCGACACCATCAAAAAAATGAATAAAGAACGAGGAATGATTTTACCTAGAATCATTGGCTGTCCTTGTGTTGCAAGGACTGATCTTCGAATGCGACATCGGCCTGCAAACCTTGACTCGCGCCGGCTTTATCTCTAGATGACGCGCTTTCCAACACCTGGAACCACTGCTCCCGAGTTCGATAATACGGCCAGGGTTTAGGACGTAGCGGCTTTTCGGTGGCAAAAACCTGCTCAAATTGCCCTCCGGGCTTCACCTGCCCGATGCGCACCATTTTCCAAGTATGCCGGGTCGATAAATCAACCGACCTAATTGCCGAAGGGCCGTTCACCGTTTGTCTTAAGATAGTTCGATTGACACGCGCCGCTTCGGCCGACCCTGCATCACGTACCGCTTGAGCCCAAAGTTTTACACTCACATAAGCCGCCTCCATCGCATCGCCAATCAAGCGGTCTTTGCCGAAACGCGCTCCGAATGCGTTAACGAATCGTTTGTTTTGAGGACGATCTATCGATTGAAAATAACTGCTTACCGTAAAATGCCGCTTGAGCTTATCGCCTCTCCAGGCTTGCATCTCACCCTCGCTAACACTAAACGACATCAACGGTATATCAGCCAAACCCGCAGCCAGTAATCCGGCAAAAAATGCCTTATTCGTGTCGCCGTTCAAAGTATTGAGTACGACATCGGGCCTTTGCTGCCGGATGTCCCGAACGACCGCGGCAACATCTTGTTGGCCTAAAGGCACATAACGTTCGGCTAATACTTGTCCGTCGATAGCGGTTATCAAATCACGAATAATAATATTTGCCGTATGGGGGAAAATATAATCCGAACCGACTAGATAGACGCGACTACCGAAATGCTCGAGCGCCCAATGGGTCCCGGGAACGATTTGTTGATTCGGCGCGGATCCGGTATAGACGATATTGGGAGACTGTTCAAGTCCCTCATATTGGACCGGATAAAGCAGAAGATGATCGAAGCGCTCAACGACCTGTTTGACCGCTTTACGACAAACAGATGTCCAACAAGCAAACAATACATCGACTTTCTCTTGTGTGATCAGTCGCTCGGCCTCATGAGCAAACACTTGCCAATCGGATCGTCCGTCGACGACTGTCATTGCAACGGGACGTCCCAGCAACCCGCCTTGGTTGTTGATTTCGTCGACCGCCAAGTTAATCGCATCGATCAATGGCGCCTCGCTGACCGACATCGTGCCGGTCAGCGAATAAATCACACCAATACGAATCGGCTCAGGCCCGGGTGGCGTTGCCCGAATCATCAATAATGCGATTAACACTACGGCAACGCTAAACCGTAGCAAAATAGTTACTATTTTATGCATCGAGTGCCGCTCCCAACATCGGATAATCCGAAAAAGTCTGTCATCCATGGCAACTGGATCCTCCAGCGCCTCCTTAAGCATCAACGAAATTTGAAGTACAGTTTCCTCGTTACCACCGCTCCTGCGTGGGAATGCGTAGCGACCAAGCGCTAGATTGCCGTGTCGTCCGAAAAGGCTATTGGTGTTTGAGCGATAGCGGCTTCGATAGTCGCGACGTAGGCGTCGCTCCCACAGCGCTTGTCACCCTTTTGTGGGAGCGATCCTCTGATCGTCCCTCACCTAACACTAGGTGAGGGAAAGTCGAGATTGTTAAGTGACAATAAATGCTATCGAGGTCTCATTGGCTAAAATTGTAAAAGAGTAATTTTTGACTTATGTATAAAGATGAGCGGAGGACCGTGGGAACCAGAAAAGCCTGCCAGCCATGGCAATTGGATTCCCCAGCACCTCCATACGCTAATGCCGAAATTTGAAGTAGAGTGGATAATCAACTACAAGGATTATCGATGGTATAGACTTTTTCTCCATCAATACCGAGCACTTGCTCGCCTTTCAATAATCCCATCAACTCGCGGCCTGCCATTGCATAGCGCCAACCTTTCAACAATAATGATTCGGGATCTTCAAACAATAACAATTCCAATGCCTTACGATCAGCCAATATAGCCGGATTCAGTGAGTTCTCGTCTGCTCTAATGCGTACCAATGCCGTCAAAATATCCAAAATAGCTTCTTGCTGCTGGGTCTTTTTGGGGGATCGGCCATTTTCGTGCAGCGGTATCGGCGGCCTTTGCTTCGCTTCATTGATCAATTGGCAAAGTACTTTGCCGTACTTGTTGACCATGCGCTCATTGATATTATGGACTTTCAACATTTCTTCGACGGTACCGGGCTGCTGCTTTGCCAGCTCGAACATCATATCGTCGCGCAACAGCCAATTTCGAGGTCTATCCTCTTTTTGCGCGGTTTGCTCGCGCCACTCGGCCAAGGTTTGTACGATTGATAATTGCTTACCAGTCAGTTTATTTTTGCCGCGAATTTTAAGCCAAGCATTTTCCGGTGAAATATCGTAAAGTTCGGGATCGTTCAACATCGCAAAATCGTTTTCCAGCCAATCCAAACGATTGAGCTCGGCCAATTTTTTGAGCATGGTCTGATAAATTTGACATAAATAAATCACGTCGTCGGCAGCATACTGTAATTGGGCCTGACTGAGCGGCCTAACCGTCCAGTCGGTGCGGGTATGGGCCTTGCTGAGATTGATGTTCAAAAAACTCGATACCAGCATCGCATAACCGGGATTTTCCTGAAATCCTAATAAAGGGGCGGCAATTTGCGTATCAAAAATCGGCTGCGGAATTTTACCTGTCAATTGATAAAAAATTTCCAGATCCTGCCGGCAGGAATGGAACACTTTGATTATCGCCGGATTATAGATAGCTTCGAACAGCGCGCTTAAATCATCCAAAGCGATCGGGTCGACACAAGCAACCCACTGGGGCGTCGCGATTTGCAGCAAACAAAATTTGGGATAATAAGTTTTTTCCCTGAGAAACTCGGTATCCAGTGCTAGCCAAGATTCCTTGGCGATTTGCCGGCACAATTCGTCAAGCTTTTGCGGAGTATCGATATATTGAATGGGGGTCATGGTTCGTCACGTTAACTAAATAAATGCAACACGGCAGGCCTTAATCTCTCAAACGACAGAAACACCAAGCACGGCGCGAAAATATGCGATTATCACTTAGTTAAGTTAATTTTGCGACTCGTATTTATTGCTGCCTTTACTAGCTACATTTCGGCGGAAGAGTATTTGGCAAATTTTTCCGATAAAAACGTAATGATCCGCTCTCCCTTGCGTTCAACGGCCGGCAAACGCATTCGGCGTCAAAGCCGCCAGCGATTGAAATGCCGGCTTCGCGAAATAATAGCCTTGAAACAATTCCAAACCGAAAGATTGCAGCACACGCAGCTCTTCATAAGTTTCGATACCCTCGGCGAGAGGTATGATCGATAATTCACTGCATAACTGCAAGATCGCTTTGACGATAGCTTGACGATTACGGTCTTGGTCGATATGACGAATCAAGGCCATGTCCAGTTTAATGATGTCGGTTTGGATTTCGGCCAATAGATTGAGTCCGGAATATCCGGCTCCGAAATCATCTATCGCGGTTTTAAAACCTTGCGATTGATAATACCGAACGATTTCGAGTAAATGAGCATGATCCTTGACTTGCTCGCCTTCCGTAATTTCGAAAATAATACGATCAACCGGAAATCCGTAGATTTTGGCGGCTTCCAATGTTGTTCTTATACACAACTCGGGTCGATAAACCGCATTAGGCATAAAATTAATACTCAAAAAAGTATCCATGTTCAACTCCGAGGCCAACTTAATTGCTTTGGTACGGCAACTTTGGTCGAAACGATAGCAGTTTGCATCGTTGACTTGCTCGAACACCTTACCTGCCGGTTCATTATTCAAGCCTCGCGCCAAGGCCTCATGAGCATAAATCGACCGCGTCGTCGTATTCACAATAGGCTGAAACGCCATCGTGAAATCGAAACCTAGTCCGGCCCCGCCCGCACATTCCGCGCAGCCTAGTTGTTTATCATGGTTATCCGGTTTCATGTTTTATTAACCCGCTTCAGTTTGTTGTTATTTTTCGGTCTTGCGTGCCGTACCCTTATGCACTCCCATGCTGAAGCGATGGGAACGAGCAAAAAATCCACTTACATTAGTGCATGCTTTACAATTATTCAGGCTATTCTAGTCGTCTTAGCCGATCATTTGGAATTGAAATACTCGACGCACTCGCTCAGACTATGCTTTTTATTACCCAGTTCTCACTTTTCGCGTGCGAACCCATACGGAACTTAGCTTAATAATGACCTCATTTTCACTGTTCGCGACATCCCCGAAAGCCTTGGAGCAACTGCTTGCCGACGAGCTGTCCATGCTGGGCGCGCAAAACATCAAACAAACCGTTGCCGGCGTGGCGTTCGAAGGTACGCTTGAAACGGCTTACCGGGTCTGCCTGTGGTCGCGCATCGCCAACCGAGTCTTGCTAGTACTCGATACTTTCGATGTTAACAGCCAGGACGACCTGTATCGCGGCGTCAAAAAAATCAACTGGTTCGAACACATGAAGCCGGACGATTCGATCGCGGTCACGTTCAGCGCGAAAAACTCGAAAGCAATCAACAACACACATTTCGGCGCACTCAAGGTCAAGGACGCGATCGTTGATCAAATGCGCGCGAAATTCAACAAACGTCCCTCGGTCGACACCGAGCAACCTTCGCTACGCATCAATGTTTATCTGCACGGCGAAAAGGCGCAATTAAGCATCGACCTATCCGGAGAGAGTTTGCATAAACGCGGATATCGCGATATCAACATCAAAGCGCCGATCAAGGAAAATTTGGCTGCGGCAATTCTGATCCGCTCGGGTTGGCCCGCCATCGCGCAACAAAGCGGCTCGCTAATCGACCCGATGTGCGGCTCCGGCACGCTCTTGCTCGAAGGCGCGATGATTGCCGCCGATATTGCACCGGGATTGCTGCGCAAACATTACGGTTTTAGCGGCTGGAAAAAGCATGACCCCGAACTTTGGCAAACCCTGTTCGACGAGGCTGAACGACGTAAATTCGAAGGATTGAAAACATTGCCCGTGATCGTCGGTTTCGACCAAAGCAGACATAGCCTGAATGCGGCGGCGCTACATATCGAGCGCGCAGGATTCAACGGAAAGATTCATCTGGAACGGCGCGAGATCGCCGATGCACGGCCCGCCGCCGGCTGGACGCCCGGTTTATTGGTCTGTAATCCGCCTTACGGCGAACGCCTAGGCAACGCGGAAGAAACCGCCGAGCTCTATCAAAATTTTGGAAACACCTTGAAAGCCGGATTTGCCGGCTGGCAAGCCGCGCTGATCGTCAGCGATCCCGAACTCGGATTCCGCCTCGGGATTCGTTCGCAAAAACCGATCACGCTTTATAACGGCGCGCTCGAATGTAAATTGCTGCGCATGACGATAGCCGATACGGCCTTTTTCATTCCGAAGCCGAAAAACCGCGACGAACGCCTCGCGCAAATCGCGGAAAGCGTGACCGGCAACGGCGATACCGGTGCGGAAATGTTCGCGAACCGCGTCAGGAAGAATCTGAAAAAACTGAGCAAATGGGCCAAGCAAAACCAAATCGATTGCTACCGGGTTTACGATGCCGACCTGCCCGAATATGCGGTCGCGGTCGATCTGTACCGGGGCGATAAGACTTGGATCGTCGTACAGGAATACGAACCGCCGAAATCGATAGACCCGGACAAGGCTGACCAACGCTTGGCCGGTGTCTTGGCTGAAATTCCAAATTTGTTCGACATCCCGAAAGAACAGGTATTTCTTAAAATACGGCGCAAGCAAAAAAGCTCCGATCAATACGAAAAACAAGGCGACAACAACGAATTCCATGTCATCCGGGAAGGCGGCTGTCGATTGCGCGTCAATTTCGCCGATTATCTCGATACGGGTTTGTTCCTCGATCATCGTCCGATGAGGCTGCGCGTCCAACAAGAAGCCAAAGGCAAACGTTTTCTAAACCTGTTCGCCTATACCGGCAGCGCAACGGTGCATGCCGCGGTCGGCGGTGCGAAATCGACCACCACGGTCGATATGTCGAAAACTTATCTAGACTGGGCCGAGCAGAACCTAGCCTTGAATGTCGCCGGCGGCGATCACGAATTCATCCGTGCCGATTGTTTGGAATGGCTGGCCAATGAAGCCAAACAGCCTTATGCCCGTCAATACGACCTGATCTTTCTGGACCCGCCGACGTTTTCCAACTCCAAGCGCATGGACGACGTTTTCGATATTCAAAACGACCATGTCGAATTGATCGAAAACGCCGTAGCCTTGCTGGCGCCTGGCGGCGTGCTGTATTTCTCGACCAATTTCAGGCGTTTTAAACTCGATACCGAGGCTTTATCGGACCTGGTGATAGAGGACATTACGCCGGCGACGATTCCGGAAGACTTTGCCAGGAATCCCAAGATTCATTATTGCTGGAGGATTAGCGAATGACCAAACAAGTCAGAATACTCGTATCGGGCCGGGTGCAAGGCGTTTATTTCCGCGCCTTCACGCAAAAGCAAGCGAAGAAGCATCAACTGTCAGGGTTCGCGAAAAACCTGCCGGACGGGCGAGTCGAAGTAGTCGCAGCCGGCTCCAACGAGGCGGTCGAAAAATTAGTGCATTGGTGTCATAGAGGGCCGATCATGGCACGGGTCGATCATGTCGAAACAGAAGAACTGGCGGGCATCGATATTCCAGCCGGCTTTGAGATTCGGTGAAAAGCATACTTTATAAAAAGCGCCAATCACCGAAGCACGCGGCCTGCCCTTTATAATTTCCGTATTGATCGATCAGATTCCAAACCACGGCGTTCTCGATCATGAAACGGGCTCCGGTACTCGAAATGCGCACGCCTTGATAATGATCGATATAGTCCTGTTCTGCCACCTTCTTCAACAGACGACTTCGTTCTTGCCGATTGACCGGCTCCGTGGATAACCTGGACGGCGTTCGAGTAAATTCTTCCCAATTCATTTCGAATAAGGTCAATGCCTGAGCATTGGCATAATTAAACACGGGATCGTCGGCGGTGTCGTGCGAAACCACGGCGAATGGCGCATGAAACAAAGCTTCGGCAAATTCCTGACTCCCGCAAATGCCGTTAATCAGAGGTTTACCGAGCAAGCGATTATAACTGTCGCCCAATAAGGCGGCATGTTCTGCTAAAAAGTGATTATTAAACGAAGGTTTTTCCATTGATCTTAGAAAAAGCATTTCACCATGAAGAATATGAAGCCGCGTAGCCCGGATGGAGCGTAGCGCAATCCGGAAACTCGGAGCCACGCCACTCCCGTATTTCGCTACGCTGCATACGGGCTACATGGCTAAACTACCGATTTTACTGTGAAAGATCGTAAATTTGGATTCATTATCTAATTTTTCGATA
>NPIE01053351.1_pt1 | contig 14041 bp, 12 predicted proteins | sample 8637661 | NCBI WGS metagenome assembly NPIE01 (sample SAMN07420842, study PRJNA396082) | bioreactor metagenome | isolation source: sample BA12 brine-fed electro-methanogenic bioreactor BA | place: Japan: Kochi | collected 2016-12-09 | reverse complement strand
CCGCGCATCCTGATCCTGGACGAGGCCACGTCCGCGCTCGACACTCACGCTGAGCGTCAGATACAGAGCGCGCTGGACACGCTCATGCGCGACCGCGCCACCCTGATCATCGCCCACCGGCTCTCGACCATAGAGAAGGCCAACCGGATCATCGTGTTGAAGGATGGGCAGATCCTGGCGACGGGAACGCACGCGGAGTTGTTGGAGACCTGTGCGTTCTACGGAGATCTGTACCGGAACCAACTTGCACAGGTGTAGTCCAAGCGCCGAACCACGATCCCGTCGCTATCGACTGAGCTCACCCAAGCTACGCCACCTCGGGCAGATCGTCGAAGTCGCCGACCTCGACCATATACATGTTCGAGTAGGAGGTCAGGTCAGAGCTGTAGAGCACCGCCTTCCCATCCGGCGTGAAGCGCGGGTGCGGGTGAGCGTGCTGGTTGTTGAAGGTGCTACGGTGATAGGCCAGAATCCGCGGACCTACGTACTTTTCCTGCTCCTCGTCCCACTTGAAGAGCTGGATGTAGGGCCGGGCAGGGCTGTCGCTCGTGAAAACGAACGCCGCCGTCCCATCGCCGACAATCAGCTTCTCGTCCAGGCTGTGGAAGTGCGTCGAGCTGAAGGGGAAGTGGACCTCGTGACGGTCGGTGTCGTCCCAGCGCACATAGCCGAAGACGTGGTGGCCCCCCTCACCGCGGGGCCGCCCGTGGTAACCCATAGTCTCCCCATCGGCAAACCAGTACTCGTGCCCGATCGAGACATCATCGTCCTCTTGTGAGCGAATCCGCCACGCCTTGCCCGTCTGAATGTCGAGGCCCCAGATGCGCTGGTCAACCAGATCCCAGGGACCCTCGTGGCAGAAGGTGAGGATATCGGGCAGCGTCGGCGAGGTGTTCACGTGGCCGATGTAGCAGCGATCCTCGTGGATGACCTCGACATCACCGGTGGCGACCTCGACGCGGATGATCTGCGTGAAGGGTTTGGCATGGAAGAACTCGCGGAAACGCGAGTAGGAGAACGAGATCGCCGCCTTCTCCTCTGGCGGCTCCTCCATGATGCGCGCGCAGAGGTAGGTCCCGTCCGCCGTGGGATTGGAGCGCCCGCCGGGTGCCATCCCCTTCGGCGCACGGTAGACGACCTCCTCCTCCAGCGTCTCGACATCCAGCGCGTGTATCTCACCCTGCCACCAGAAGTAATGGGCCTGATTCGCCGCACTGAACTGCCCGCTGGGCCGACCCGGCCCGTGCAGGTCGGTCAGCTGCGTGATCTTGGCAGACGCCAGGTCATAACGGAAGAGATTGGACTGGTTCTCGCGATCCGACGTGAAGATCAGCGAGCGGTTGTCCTCGATCCAGCAGGGGTCGGTGAAGTAAAGATGATTGGAGTGGCCAAGGTAATCGGTCAGCCGCCACACCTCGCGCCCGCTGAAGGCATCGGCATAGCGGAACTGCGGATCGTGATAGACGCGTCCTTTGGTCATGGGTGGGTCCTTTCACTCTGAGCTCGGGTGACTGCCTCTGCAGACTCTACTCTTGGAGCCAGTAGAAGGCAAACCACTTGTAGGAGGGCTTGGAACCACGGATGACACTGAAGGCGATGAGGGCACATAGGAAAGACATGAGCCGGGTTGACAGGATCTCCAACGCCATAGCAGCGCCGATAGCGGGTCAGGAGGGGCAGTCGCGAGCATTGCCGGACGAACGCGGAGGAACAAAGCCGTGCAGTTACCCCGTTCCACAGGTCTCACCCGAATCCGAGGACCTGTGCTGCGACAGCGGGCAAACCCCGATTTTCCCCACAAACTAAGGGTCGCTAGTTGCTGAGGGATCGCCTCCATCCCAAGATGTATCGTTTGCAGCAACCTTCAACGCGTGCGTCACGCATCGACGCTACTTGACGACGACCGGCAGGAACACCGACTCGAACGCCTGCACGGCGTTGGACCACGTGTAGACCTGCGCACGGTCAACACCCGTGACCGCGTAGCTGTAGAATCCTGAGCTGAAGCTCGTGTCGAGCCGACCGTTCTCTTCAAACCGTGCCAACGCGAACCGCGAGTTGCCGCTGGCTGGGTGCGTGTCACCTGTCACCAGGAACCGCTCGTCGGGCAGCACGAAGACGTCCTTGCCGTAATCATCGCCCCCGAAGTCCACGACGTTGAAGCCGAGCAGCATGGAGCTGCCGTCCGGATCCCCCGAAGGATGGGTACGCCATACCGCCACGTCGTTACCGGTGGCGCCCTCCCGGTACCCCGCCATCACCAACCTGCCCGACGGCGCCACAGCCACCGCCCGACCACCATCGGCGTTGTGGAGACCCAGCAGAGCCTTCCCCTCAGCACCGAAGGTGGGGTCCAGCGCCCCGTTGGGGAAGAGCCGCACCATCGAGGCCTGCCGACCAAAGATGCCGTCGGTNNTCGCCGACTCGCCGACGACAACGATCCTCCCGTCAGGCTGAACGGTGATGCCCTCGACGTAGTACCAGCGGTGCTTCTCAGCGTTGTACCGGATGACGTTGTTGAGATGCACGCCGGTCTGATAGATCCACTCCGCCTCGGCCGGCGAGATCGCGAAGAAGGCCCCGCAGCCGTCTCGATTGCCAAGGGTGTCGTGGAAAAGGTCCGCAGGGTATGAAGTGATGTACACCTGCTCCGGCACAGCGCCTTCATCATGGACTTGAGTTGGGCTCGGGGGCCGAGAAGGAACCCCTCGACGGGATCGTCGATCCCATTGTAGTCGAGGATCAGCCCCTTCATCGTCCAACTGTAATCGTAGCGAGGCTCCATCTCCCAGTCGAAGAGCTGCGCAGCCTGAGCTGCAAGGGGATCGACGCCCGCCAAGAAGATCAATAGCGCCGCAACGACGAGACTGCATCCAACAACGACCCAGGGAACCGTACGCTCTGCTTTCATCCGCACTCCTTGATGCCCCTAATCTGTGCTGCCTCGCCTTTCCGCCAGCCTGCCTATAATCGAGTCAACAACAGGAGGGCACACGATGACCTATCAACCGACCCTTGAATCGGTGAAGACCCATCCGCTGCCGGCGTGGTACGACGACGCCAAGTTCGGCATCTTCATCCACTGGGGCCTTTACAGCGTGCCGGCCTTTGCCCCACGGGGCGAGATGGACATTGAGCGGATGCTCAAGGGCGAGGTGGGATTTGCCCATTCGCCCTACGCCGAGTGGTACCAGAACAGCCTGCGCATCCACGGCAGCCCCACGCATGACCATCACGTCAAGACCTACGGCGCGGGCTTCGGTTACGAGCGGTTCGCCGCGCAGTTCAACGCGCAGCTGCCCCAATGGGATCCCGATGCGTGGGCGGAGCTCTTCGCCCGCGCCGGGGCGCGTTACGTCGTGCTGGTGACCAAGCACCACGACGGCTTCCTGATGTGGGACAGCCGGCACCCCAACCCGCACCTCGAAGGGTGGCAGACCTCGCGCGATGTCGCCGGCGAGCTCACGCGCGCCGTCGACGCCCATGGGCTCAAGATGGGCTTCTACTACTCCAGCCTGCTCGACTGGAGCTTCACCCGGGCGCCCATCACCTCGGTGGCCGAGCTCGTCGCGGGAAGCGAGACTAGCCGCGACTACGTCGCTTACGTCGAGCAGCACTGGCTCGAACTCATCGAGCGCTACGACCCCTGGATCCTGTGGAGCGACATCGGCTATCCGCCCGGCTATGACCTGCCCAAGCTCTGGGCACACTTCTACAACGGCAAGCCCGAGGGCGTGGTTAACGACCGCTGGATGCAGCTGCCGAAAGTGCTCTTCAACAGGCTGGGCCGTGTCCTGCTCACGCAACTGCTCAAGCGCATGTCGGACGGCAAGCCGCCCGAGGCTCCGCATTGCGACTTCGTGACGCCGGAATACGCCACGCTCGACCACATCACGCCCTACAAGTGGGAGACCTGCCGGGGGATCGGCAACTCCTTCGGCTACAATCAACTGGAGAGCGCCGCCGACTATCAGAGTGCGGAGGCGCTGATCCGCCTGTTGGCGGACGTCGTCAGCAAGAACGGGAACCTGCTGCTCAATGTGGGCCCCTGCGCCGACGGCACACTCCATCCCGCGCAGACGGCGGCGCTCGAGGGGCTGGGCGTCTGGTTGCAGGCCCATGGCGAGGCTATCTACGGGACCCGCCCGTGGATCCGCCCCGCGGACACGGACCCCAACGGCGCAGAGGTGCGCTATACGTCCAAGGCGCACACCCTCTATGCCATCGTCATCCGGCTACCCGATAGCGGGGTGCTTTCATTACCCCCCGATGTTGCGGGCGAGATCTCGCTGCTGGGGACCGGCGAGCGGCTGACGCTGGAACACGCCGGGGGGCGCCTACGCATTGCGCTGCCGTCGGACCGGCCCGCGGTGCCGGTTCCCGTGCTCAAGATCGAGCAGACTACAGCGGCAGGGAGATGAGGTCATGCCAACGTTACCCGAGTTCTATGCACTACCTCCTGACGATCGCCACAGCCTGCTGCTCAATGAGGTGCGGGCGCAGCACACCCGGCACCATGCGCGCAACGCTGCCTACCACCGGCACTGCGAAGGGCGCGGCATCGGCCCTACCGTCGCAGAGCGTGATCTCGTGCGTGTGCTGCGGCCCACGGCGCAGACGTTCAAGTCCTATGTCGGCGAGCTGGGGACGGCTTTCCCGCAGGACTGTCCTGCGGACTTCGCTCGCTGGCTCACTGCACAGCTCTCGGTAGAGGTGCCGCCGGAGCGGTGGCAGGGGCTGCGCCCTCGGTACGGCACGCTGGAGGCACTCCTCACGGCGATAGAAGCGCTGTTCACCGCGGAAGGATGGCGCATCGCCACCAGCAGCGGCACCTCCGGGCGCGCCTCGATCATGGTGCGAGATGAGGCGACCTTCTCGCTGGCCCTCGACAGCTTATTCCTCGCCATCCGGCACGCCTGGAGCATCGACCTCGATTTCCGGCTGATCTTCGTGATGCCTGAGGAGACGCGCATCGCGATGGCCCAGGCAGCGCGCTTCGGCACGGAGAAGCTCGGCTACGTGGCACGTGGGCAGGTCAACTACACGATTCCTTTCGCTGCCTCACCGGATGTCATCCGTATCCGCACGGCGCGCACGTTGCGGCCCGGTCTCCGCGGCTGGTTCGAGCAACGCATCGCCGCGCCCTTTATGAACTGGATGGGAGAACACGTGGCGCTGCCGCGCAGCACACGAGCTACGGTCGAGGCGCTGCGCCGCTCGGCTGAGGTCGGCGAGAAGTTGATGCTCTTCGGCGGCCCCCTCCAGTTGCACGGCGTTGCGCTGGCGCTGCGCGACGATGGCGGGCTGGATCTGCCACCCGGCTGTCTAGTCGGCACCGGCGGCGGCATGAAGGAAGCCTATTACCTCNNCAGCTACGGTGAGATCCGCCGCGATATCGCTGCAACGTTGCGCAGCGGCGGGCGCCCCATCCCAATCCGCGATGTCTATGGCATGGCTGAAGCCAACTGGGCGGCCTTTGAGTGTCCCGAAGGTCACCATCATCTGCCACCCTGGCTCTACGCGGTGGCGCTGGACACGACGGACAGCATCATCGCCTCGCCCGACGCCGAGGGCATTCTGGCCTTCTTTGACCCCTTCGGTGGGGGAGATCTGTTTCCCCCATTCTTCAAGACCACAGATCACGTACACCTCATCAATGGTGGGCGCTGGTACGACCCGGCGCGTGCATGCCCGTGCGGTGAGCCGACCGCCTACATCGCGGCGGGTACGATCGCCCGCGCCGATTTGATGGACGAGTCGGGCTGCGCGGGACAGGTGTAGGGCAAGGGGCAGACAGGCACATGAGCACATCAACGAATCGTGGAGATGCGTCTGGTGGTGTCGGTTGCGGACGCGCGGCCCTTGGCTGGTCAGCGCTCCGCGGATGGGACGTGAGAGCTGATGATCTCTGATCTCGCGCTTAGCGAGCGCGCAGCGCCTGGCTACTGGATTCCATCGGCGCTCCGCGAGCGTGTGCTGGAGGGGGCGAGGTTCGAGACGACCTGGGGCCTGCGCGCCCAGTTGGTGGCGCCCGAGACGCCGGGTGCGACGGCTGCGATCTGGCCCGTGTTGTCGCCTGAGGGTTGGCGGGCGCTCTGGGAAGGGCTGCACGCTGCGCCACCTGCCTCTCCGGCGGCACTCGAGGCAGCGCTGCAGCGTGTGGCCCGACGCCTGAGCGACCCGGACGACCCGCTACAGGTCACGGCCCATACGCTCCTGCCGCCGCACACTGGCTTTCCGGCTGCTATGCTCGACTTCGCCTTCAGCTTCTTTCAGGAATTGGAGCTCGCCTCATTGGCCCGCATGGCAGCGTGGGCGCCGCCACCCGCGGTACGGCATAGCTTTGTCCCGATGCCGGGCTTGCCAGGGCGTGTGCGATTCTACCCCAAGGGATGGATGGGAAAGGCCCGAGCGCGCTTTGGGGGAGAGCTCGCGCGTTCGCTTCCGGCACCGCGAACCCTCGTGGGCTACGCAGCAGGGAACATCCCCGGTGCGGCGCTGCTGATTGCGCTGCTGGGCCAGATGCTGTCCCCTCGCCCCGCCCTCCTCGTGCGCAACTCGCGTCGCGAGCCCTACTTGGCCCCCCTGCTACTCGCCGCCCTCGAGGAGATCGATCCTAGCCTGGTCGCCAACATCGCCGTGTTGCTATGGAATTACGACGACGCGGCGCTACAGGCCGCGATTCTGCGTGAAGCAGAGCTGCTGCTCTTGGTTGCCGGCGACACGACCATCGCGCGCATCGAGGAGGAGGTGCGCGGAGCAGGCATGTCACCGCGCCTGCATCGTCACGGCCACAAGATCAGTTTCATTGCGGTGGGGCGCGATCTCCTCACAACCGAGGGATTGTCGCTACTGGCGCCCCTGGCAGCACTTGATACAGCCATCTGGGACCAGAACGGCTGCCTTTCGCCACGCCTGCATTTCGTTGAGGAGGGCGGGCACTGTAGGCCCGAGGACTATGCGGAGGCCGTGTCCGCTGCGCTGCGGGCCCTGAGCGAGCGCCTGCCGGGCGGACTGATAGACCTGCGCCGCCTGCACACGCGCTTCGACAAGTATCACGCGTTGGCGGCAGGCAGGCGAGCGACGGTACACTCCGCCTACGACGACCCCTTCCTGGTCGTTGTGGATCGACGGCCCTACAATATGCTCGCGTTGGGTGATGCCCTGAACGATGCCCAGGGACGCACGGTGATCGTGCGTCCCGTCCCGGCACTAGCAGCGATCGCAGACGACACCTTGCGGCGACTTCCGGCAGCCAACTTGCAGACGCTGAGCGTCGCCATGGACAGCCGTTCTCCCTCCTTTCTCTCGTTTGCGGATAGCCTGGGGCGCTGCGGCGTGACCGCGCTGCGCACTGTGGGACGGGCGGCGTTTCCGGGCCTGGCGCATTCGTGGGACGGCCTGTTGCCCTGCGATCTCGTCTCCACGCGACCGGCAGGGCACTACACCACGATCGAGTTCGACGATGCCCTGGCACAGATTCAGGAGACGGCAGCCAGGCTACAGGGTTGGTTGGCGCCATCGAATCCGAGTGGTTAAGGAGGTCTGATTGAAGACAATCATCCTCGCCGGGGGGAACGGCACACGGCTCTGGCCCTATGCCCAGATCCGCAACAAGGTGATGGCGCCGGTCGCCAACCGTCCGCTGGCGGCGTGGGCGGTCGATACAGCCCTCGAGGCCGGGGCGGATGAGGTGATCATCGCCGCCGGGCCGCACGCCGCGCAGATCAACCACGCCTTCGCCGGTCAGGCGCGGGTGCGCGTCGTAGAGGTCGGACGCACACAGGGCGCCGCGTTCACCCTCGCCGCCGTCAAGCCCTACGTGGATGGGGAGATGCTTGTGCTCAACGGCGACACCCTCTACGAGCCCGAGGACCTGCGGGCGCTGGCGGAGCGGCTGCAGCAGGGCGATCCCGCCGTGCTGCTAGCCCGCCTCAAGGAGGGCGAACACCACGACTACATCTGCGCCGAGGCTGACGGCGACACGTTGGCAGCGGTCGAGGGCCATCCGCTACAGGCGATGAGCCGGCGCATCAGCGCCTACGCGCTCACTCCGGCGTTCTGGCCTATGATTGAGGCCTGTTCCACACTGATGACCGACATCCCCGTGGGCATGATGCCGCCGCTCGAGGGCTTCCTGGAGATGGTGATCGCCGACGGACTGCGCGCGGGCGTGAGGATCGCGGCGGTCGACGCCGCAGCGCCCTGCATCGACGTCGACAAGCCCTGGCAGCTCTTGGCAGCCAACCACCTTCAGGTGAACCGGCTCTGCTCGACGATCGGGGGCAACCAGGTGGGCACAGGCAGCACCATCGACCCGTCAGCCCATATCGAGGGCCACGTCGTGCTCGGCAAGAACTGCACGGTCGGGCGTAACGTGCTGATCAAGGGCAACGTGATCGTCGGCGACCATACGGAGATCGTCGAGGGCGCCATGATCCTGGGGAACGCCGTGATCGGATCCGACTGCAGCATTCGCCACGGCTGTCTGATCGACGGCGGAAGCGTCATCGGCAACCGCTGCGTGGTGGGCCACGGTGCGGAGCTGGGCGGCGTGATCTTCGACACCGTCTACCTCTACCACTATATGGAGTTCTGGGGCATCATCGGGCGCAACACCGACCTCGGCGCTGCCACCGTCTGCGGCACGCTGCGCTTCGACAACGCAGAGACCGTGCACACGGTCAAGGGAAGGCGCGAGCGACCGCGCATCTTCGCCAACGCAGTCTATCTGGGCGACTTCTGCCGCACCGGTGTCAACGCCATCCTGATGCCCGGCGTCAAGACCGGTGTCTACAGTATCATCGGGCCCGGCGTGGTCCTGATGGAGGACCTGCCCGATAACAAGATCATCANNCCAGCGCCTGCAGTAGCGCGCGCAGATAACCGATGCTGAAGGCGATGCCCTTGTGCCGTAAGGCCGTGTCGTCGGTCATCGCGGGCGCAGGCATAGGGCACAGAGGGCCGTCGAAAGGCACCTCGCGGTAGGCCTGCAGGGCGCGCAGGGTCGCTACTCTGTCCTCATCCGGAAAGACCTCTTGGGCGCCTTGGTCGGTCATCCGCAAGCTTCTCAGCCGCACGGCGAAGATGCGCCCGCGCCGCCCAAGGTGCCCGATGATCTCATCGGGAGACCTCCCGGCTCGCGGGCTGAGCACCTGCGTGACCCAGCCGTGGTCGAGATCGAGCCCGTGGTAGGGACTTCCCACCACCGCAAACAGACGGTCAAGCTCGTCGACGCCATCGAGGATACCAAGGTCTCCACCCGACGCCCCCGACACAAGCTCCGTCCGATAGGCCAGACGCACGCCTGCGCTCTCCGCCACCGGCAGCACCTGCTGCAAGAAGGTCGTGAGGCGCTCCCACGCCGCGTCGCACGACGACCCGGGCGTCGCGCCGGCCTTCTGAAGCCGGTAGACCGCGCTCGTGGCTCCCCCTCGTACCGGCACCTCACCGGTGGCGTCCGGCACGCCATCAGAGGCCCAGCGATAGCTAACAGACGGGATGCCCACCTCACCCGCATCGACCAGGATCCGACAGATGCGCTCCACCGCGCCCCCATCCTCAGGGTGCACCGCGAGCGCCTGTGCGACAAGCTCTGCCGGCAAGCACCCCAGGCCCGCCAGCTGCAGCCCGGCCTTCGCCACCCGGTTGTGGGCCGCTGCCAACGTCGCGTGGTCCCATGCCGGTACGTCGGCGACGATCCAATTGACGCCCAGTTGCTGGGCGTAGAGCAGGTCCGTATCCACGAATGGGTTCATCGTCAGTGCAAGCTGCATCTCAATACCCCTCCCCGCCATCCAGGATCTCAACCGCGTCAACCAGACCCTTGAAGTAGCCCACCTGGTAGCCGAACGTGCACTCGCCGTGCGTGTCCTCGACCATCGCCGGGGCGTGGTCCACGCGGATCACGCCGTCGAAGCCCACCGCGCGATAGGCACGCACTGCAGCGAGCATATCGGTATCCCCCTCGTCGGGGAAGACCTCCTCAAAGACCGGCACCTGGCCGCGCGGGTTGCGGAAATGGGCGAAGAAGATCTTGCCCTGGCGCCCGAAGTGGTGGATCGCGTCGAGCATATCGACGCCCGCCATGCTGGCGATGGTCCCCTGGCAGAAACCGAGCCCATTGCAGGGACTGGGCACCGCATCGATGAGACGCTGCAGCCCCTCCAGGCTGCTCAGGATGCGCGCCACGCCCATAAACGAGGGAATCGGCGCATCGTCGGGATGGGCTGCCACCTTGACGCCCGCCTCCTCCGCCACCGGCACCACGCGCTCCAGGAAATAGATCAGGTTATCCCACACCTGTTCGGCACTCAGCTCGCAATCGGGCGTGTGGATCAGCCCGTTGGGACCGGGACGCCAGTCGAGGGCCGCGATGGGCGAGCGCTTGGCGACCTCCCAGTCGAACCGCGAGACGCGCGCCCCGCCCCGCCCAACCGGGCAGTACTCGGTGCGCAGCCCACCGAGCAGCATCCACTGGTACTGGAGGACCGAGATGCCCGCCTCGCCCATGTTGCGGATCGTCGTGCAGACGTGCTCGATCTGCTCATCGCGTCCCGGAAGGCCGAACATCACTTTATCGTAATGGGGCGTCGGCAGGTTCTCTATCACATCGAAGGACAGACCGTGGTCAGCGAAGCGCTGCCGCGCCGCGCGCAGGTCGTCCAACTCAAGATATCCCTTGGGGTTAGCCGGCAGATGGCTGACGACGTAGCTCAGCCCCAACTGCCTGGCGAAACGCATCTCTCTCTCAGAACTGCCCAAGCTCAAAGCGATCTTCATGGTTGACTCCTATAGCTTGACCTTGCAGAGCCGATTATAGGTTCGTGACCCTGAGGAGCAAGCTCCCCTGGTTCTCTGGTACATCGCACCTTTGACCTAGCGACGGATTGACGACGGTCGGGGCGTTTGCTACAATGGTAGCAGGACGGTAAGGACGACAGCTTCATATGCGCCCATCACCAGACGCTGACTGAACGGCGCAGTTGCCGCTCTTGCCACCCGGTTAGGAGTGAACCGTGAGCGACATCCTCAGCCGGCAGCAGATCGTGCTTCTCCTCATCCCCCTGCTTCTCATCCAGTTGGGNNGGGGTGTGGGACTGGTCGCGTCGCCGCGCCTTCCGCTATGGTAACCGCTGGGTCTGGCTGGTGATCATCGTGCTGGTGAGCATCGTGGGACCGCTGACCTACCTACTGCTGGGCCGGGAGGAGAGCTGATGTCGGCCATCATCTGCGAGCGACTGACCAAGCACTACGGCCCGGTCGTGGGTCTGGCAGAGCTGGACCTGGTTGTGCCGGAGGGAGCGATCTTCGGCTTCCTGGGCCCCAACGGCGCGGGCAAGACCACGACGATCAAGCTGCTCACCGGGCTATCTCGACCGACTGCCGGTCGCGCCTGGGTCGACGGTCAGGAGGTGCCCTTCCGTGATGATGCCATGCGCAGCCGCATCGGCTACCTGGCGGAGGATCCGGCTCCCTACGGTTGGATGACCGGGCGCGAGTTCCTGACCTTCATCGGGAAACTGTTCAAGCTGGACGGGAGGGAGCTGGCGCAGCGGGTCGATGAGTTGCTCGCGCTGGCTGACCTGGGACCCACGGCAGATCGTCGGATTAGCGGCTACTCGCGCGGGATGCGTCAGCGACTGGGTATCGCGCAAGCGATGATCAACCGCCCGCCGGTGCTCCTGCTGGATGAGCCTTGCTCGGCTCTCGATCCTATCGGTCGCAAGGATATCCTGGAGGTCATCGCCAAGCTCCGGGGTCAGAGCACGGTCTTTATGTCTTCTCACATCCTGGCTGATGTCGAGCGTGTCTGCGACACCGTCGCCATCGTGGATCGTGGCAGATTGGTGGTGCAGGCGCCGATTGACGAGCTAAGGCAGCGCTACGCCGCCCCCGTCTTCCTCATCAAGATCGAGGCGAGCGTCGAGGCATTGACAGCATTAGCCGACGAACTGAGCAAGCTCCCCTGGCTGTCTCGCGTCGAGATCGACGGTCACCAACTACACGTCTTCGCCGGCGACGTGGCGGTAGCGAAACAGCAACTGCCGGGCCTGCTCACCGCCCGCGGATTCACGCTGCTGCACTATGAGCTCGCCCTGCCCAGCCTTGAGGACATCTTCTTGCGCTTGACGGAGGGACCGCGATGATGCGTCAAACCGGGAGCTCAGCGCTTGTGGTCCTGCTCGGCAAGGAGTTACGCGAGCAGTGGCGCACCCATCGCCTGCTGGTGGTCCTCGTCATCTTCGTCGCCTTTGCGGGCCTACTATCGCCGCTGGTCGCCAAGCTGATGCCGGAGTTGATGGAGGGGCTGACATCGAGCATCGGCGAGTCGATCGTTATCCAGCTCCCCGAGCCCACCGCTGCCGATGCCGTCGCCCAGTTTCTGAAGAACCTGACGCAGATCGGTGTCATCGCGCTGATTCTCGTGACGATGGGAAGCGTGGCACTGGAGCGAGAGCGGGGCACCGCCGCCGTTGTGCTATCCAAGCCGGTCTCACGCCTGGCCTTCCTGCTCGCCAAGTTCACCGCGCTGACGATCACCTTCGGTGCGAGCCTCGGGGCTGCTGCCCTGGCCTGCTGGTTCTACACGGTGGTGCTTTTCGGTGCGCTTGAGCTGCGCATGTTTGTGCAGGTCACGGGGCTGGCAGGGCTCTATCTCTGGACCCTATTGGCGATGACCTTCCTGTGCAGCAGCCTGTTCAGAAGCCAGATCGCCGCGGGTGGCGCGGCATTCGGCGTCTACGTGGGCCTATCCCTATTGGGTCTAGTCGCGCAGATCAAGGACTACCTGCCAGGTGCGCTCATCGGGGGCGCCGGCGCACTAGCCGGGGGCGCCTCCACAGACGTGAGTCGGGCTGTGGCTGTGAGCCTCGCGCTGGTCATTGTCTGTGTCCCTATCGCCTGGCGGGCCTTTGAGAGTTATGAGCTGTAGCCCTCAGCGTATCGGGGCTTTTCTGACAGAGATCGTTGTACGAAAGGAAAAGGATATGCAGATGCAGACCATTGAACCGAGCCGCAAGTACCTGACCAAGAGCTACATCACCATCGCCCTCGTAGCGTTAGCGAATCTACTCGGCGCGCTCTTGATAGGAGCGTTGATCTCCCTGGACAGGAGCGTGGGCACGGCAGCGATCTGGTGGTCGCTGGGCGTTGCGCTAGGTCTCAACGTGCTCTGGGGAATCCCCACCGTCCTGCTGCAGGTGCCCTATTTCCGGAGCCTGCGATACGAGATCCACGACGAGCAGGTCATTATGTATGTGGGGGTCATCACACGTTCGGTGAAATACGTTCCCTTCCGAACCGTGACCAACATGACCGTCAAACAAGGCCCCCTCGATCGCCTCTTCGGCCTTGGGTCACTAGAGATCCAGACCGCCGGCATCAGCGGCACCAACCAGGCCGAACAGCACTTGGTCGGCCTTGAGGATCCACAGGCGGTCTACGATCTTGCCCGCCGAGCACTGCAGCGATACCGCGGCGCGATGGCGCCCACCGCAGCAGACATCGACGACGAGAATCTGCTGAGGGCGATTCTGGAGGAGGTGCGGACCATCCGGGAATCCCTACACACGTAACGGAGACGTGCAGATAGGTCCGGTCTGGTGTTAGTGCTGGGCTTTGACGTTGGGTTCTACCTCGTTCTCAAGCGACCGGCACCGGAGAGCAGTATCCAAGCCTAGGGTTTCGTAGAAGGGAGTGACGACCTATGTCCAATCGATTCGCCGTTGCAGGGCCCAACTCGAAGTATCGTGAGCCCGATGCCGAGCCGGCAGGCTTCTGGGCCGGGGTCTGGCACGGGATGATCATGCCTATCGCCTTCCTGGTCAGCCTCTTCAACGAGGGTGTTGGCATCTATGAGACTCACAACGTAGGCAGGCCCTACGACTTCGGCTTCATGCTTGGGGCGTCGATGGCCTTCGGCGGGGGGAAGAGGCAGGTGAACGTCAACATGAACGGAGGGAATAAGCAGAAAGAGGGCGACTAGAATCCCGTGTGGCGTGCGCGTAGGGTGGGTTGCCACCGATGCCGATTCGCTACA
>NPIE01005259.1_pt1 | contig 14042 bp, 12 predicted proteins | sample 8637661 | NCBI WGS metagenome assembly NPIE01 (sample SAMN07420842, study PRJNA396082) | bioreactor metagenome | isolation source: sample BA12 brine-fed electro-methanogenic bioreactor BA | place: Japan: Kochi | collected 2016-12-09 | reverse complement strand
CCAAGAGAAATTCGGACCCTGGTTGCGGTATACCCAGCCGTAGCTGGAAGGACTTGAACTGATTGTAGCACAGAAGGAGGCGGGGCGCATCAGAGAAAACTCTGAGAAAAGTCAGAGGTTTCTCTGATGCGGAACCAGCTGGAATTTGGTACACTGGAGATGCTCCTTTCGCGGGCAGGGACGGGACGGGCTGAGGGGTCGGTCCGGACCCGCTCCCTGCCCCACTGAGACACCTAGGAGGTGAAGATGGAGGGATTAAAGCGTTCACGAGTCTGTGGCGAGATGTGGATCAGGCCAACAGAGGAAAGGAGCAACGTATGAGCATTCCCGATGAGTATCGCACGGATCACCTGGTGTTGTTGGTGGGAGCTAATCCTCTGCCAAACTATGTAGCAGCGCAGTTATTGGCGAAGGAACATGCTACCTTACATCTACTGCATACCGACACGACCTTCGAAGTTGCCCAGCGACTTAGTAAGGATCTCGTCCAAAAACGAGGTGATTTGACTCTGGTTCTCTGGGAAGTATCCAAGTCTGACCCGCAGCAGATCACTATGCGCGTGGAAAGCCTTAGACAGCAGATGGGTCCCAATGCCGGTGTTGGTTTGAGCTACACTGGTGGTAGCAAACCGATGGCAGTACAGGCTTATCACACCCTACACACTGCTTATCCGCGTGGCGTGTTCAGCTATCTGGACGCCGACACGCTTTCCCTCATCATGCAAGCGCCGGGGATGCCCACCCAGCAGGTCTTCGTCGGGCAGAGCGTGCAGGTGGATTTCGAGACGCTTTTCGCGCTGCACGGTTACGAACTGGCAATCCAACGCACGTGCGCGGTGCCGCCGATCTTGCGCCAGGCGTTGCTCGAGGTACACAGTACCAAAGCCGGCTTTGAGCAGTGGCGCGCCTGGTTACAAACGCTGAGTCAGGCCAACCCGCAGTTGCCCACCTTAGAAAAATATCCGGATCTGAAGCCGGTTGTTGATGCTTTATCCGCACTGTGCGCAGGCGCGCCGACACCGCAACAAGTCACCGCCGAGTTGCAGTGCAAAGGTGGGCGTCTCGCCAGCTGCGCAAAAATGCTCATCTCCGACTGGTTGGAAGAATATGTGTACGAGACCTTATCTGGATTGGGAGATGAATTGGCTCTACACCGGGTGGGGATGGGTTTGGAATTCACGCGCCCTGATCAGCGCGGTATGGAACTTGACGTAGCGGCGCTATCCGGCTACCAGCTATTTGCCCTTTCGTGCATGGTGACGGATCGCACACAATCGGCCAAGGATCACCTGATGGAGACCTTCGTGCGCGCCCGGCAGTTAGGCGGCGACGAGGCGCGCTTCGCCGTGATATGTTGTGTGGAACAGGCACGAGCATTGCAAGATGAGGTCAGCGAGACTTGGGATGCGCGGGGAAAGATTCGCGTCTTTGGCCGGGAGCATTTACTGGATTTGCCCCAACATTTCCGCGATTGGATCACTACGGCCTCACTCATTCGCTGACTCGCTTTCTCGCCTTTTCGCTGATTTGCTTTCTCGTTCACTCGTATAGGAGGGATGATGACAGAGAAAATCTTGTTGTTGGTAGAAGCCTCCGGCATCCAAAACTACATCTTCGGTAGCAACCAACTGGCCCAGAACATCGGCGCGTCGGAGCTGGTGCGCCAGGCCACGGAGGACTGGATTGAGAGCCTCGCGCGGGAGCATATCATCTACACCGGCGGCGGCAATGCCATGTTGCGCTTCGATAGCGAGACTCAGGCGGACGCCTTTGCCCGCGAGTTGACACGCCAAGCCTTGGCAGAAGCGCCCGGCCTACAATTGGTCGTGGCACGGCAGCGCTATCAGGAAGGGCACCTACGGGAGACGCACCAGGCACTGCGTGAGAAACTGGCCCAGCGCAAACTGAGTCGCCGTCCTTCCACGCCGCTGCTGGGACTGGGCGTCACCGCCGCGTGCATGTACACCGGCGCGCCGGCCGTCGCCGTGCGCGACAATCAGTTGATCTCGGCAGAGGTACGAGCCAAACGTGACATTATGGGCGCGGGCAAAGACTATCTCAAGGGACAGTTGTCACAAGTTGAAGAAGCCGGCTACGATTTTGTGGATAATTTTGACGACTTTGGCACCAAGGGCGAATCCAGTTACCTGGCCGTCATTCACACCGACGGCAATCGGATGGGCGACCGCATTCAGGCATTGGGCAAAAAAGCCGGCGGCGATGAGGCTTACATCCAGGCACTACGGGAATTCTCTGCTTCTGTGAAAGCGGCGGCGAAAACTGCTCTCAGCAGTACGGTAGATTTGCTGCTGTGGGCCACCGATTCCCGTGAGCATAAAATCGCGGGCGTCGTCCCCATCCGTGAGCGTCGCTTACCCTTCCGCCCGATCGTCTTCGGCGGTGACGACGTGACCTTCGTCTGCGAGGGGCGCCTGGGGCTGGCGGTGACCGCGCACTATCTGCGCGTCTTTTCCGAACAGGTGCTCTCCGATGGTGAGCACGCCCACGCCCGCGCCGGCATCGCTGTGGTCAAATCGCACTATCCATTTTCCCGCGCCTACGAACTAGCTGAAGCGCTGGCTGCCTCGGCCAAGACCTACATTCGTGAGGCCCAAATGCACTGCACCGTGTTGGATTGGCACTTTGCGGTCAGCGGCCTTGTGTTGCCTCTGGGCGAGGTACGCGAACGCGAATACACCGTGCCGGACGGCAGACTTTTGATGCGGCCTGTGCGATTGAGTCCGCCCAATGGCGACTGGCGTTCGTGGGAGACCTTCACCAGTCTGATGGCGGCGTTCAATGCCGAACCTTGGGCCGGGCGACGTAACAAGATCAAGGCCCTGCGGGAGGCGCTGCGTGCGGGCCGCGAGGCTGTCCAGCACTTCATCGCCGCCTATCCTGATCTACAAGCGCTGCCAGACATTTCTTCGTTGCCGACGATGGCGGCGCAGGGTTGGCAGGGGCGGCACTGCGGCTATTTCGACGCCGTAGAAGCACTCGATTTCTTTGTGCCGTTGGAGGAGGAAGCGATACGATGAAAACCTATCAACTCAAACTGACCCTGTTGAGTGACGCCACGTTCGGGCGCGGCGACGGCGTAGCGGGGCTGGTGGATGTAGAAGTACAGCACGATGCCGTCGGCTTGCCCTACCTGGGCGGACGGGCGCTGAAGGGTGTGCTGGGCGCGGAGTGCGATAACTTGATCTACTCCTTGAGTAAAGCTGTCCCAGGTAACCAGAAAACACGTTGGCGACAAGCTGCGCTCCGGCTTTTTGGTCAAAGCGGCGCACGATTGACAGGTGAAGCAATCATGCGCGTCAGCCCGGCGCGTCTGCCGAGTGATCTGCAGGCGGCGTTGGCCCGCGATATTGAGAAGGGCACTCTGAGTCGCATGGAGGTGCTTGATATGCTCACGACCCTACGTCGCCAGACTGCAATGGACGAGACTGGCGCGCCGCGCCAGGAGACGCTGCGGACGTTACGGGTGATCCTGCGGGATACCACGTTTACATCGCAGCTGATCTTCACAGAGGACCCCGAAGACGACGATCTGGCCTTACTCGCGGCTGTGGTCAAGGCGCTGCGGCGTCTGGGCACCGGGCGCAATCGCGGGCGCGGGCGGGTGCAGGCAGCACTGGTTACAACAACGGGAGAGGATATCACCGCGACATACTTCGCGGCCTTTCGAAAGGCGGTGCAAGGATGAAAGCGATCATCTACCAACTGCGTTTACTGGAACCGGTGCTGGTCTCCCAGGCCGAAGCGGGAGAAGAGAATAGCGCTATCGGTCTTCCTTTTGTGCCGGGTAGTGCGTTGCGGGGTGCGGTGGTAGCCCGCTACTTGCAAGATGAAACGCCGGATGATCTGGCAAAGAATCCCGCAACCCGCGCTCTGTTCCTGGACGGCACGGTGGCTTTTCTCAACGCCTATCCTGCCCCGGAGGGAGAACGGCTCTTACCAACGCCGCTTTCGTGGTTTACGGAGAAAGATTCGGCGGGAGATGCTCACGGGACGCTCTACGACTGGGCGGTAGCGCATACCGAATTGAAACAGGCCAAGCCGCCCAAAGACGCTGTATTTTGCGCGCTCCGTGCCCCGGAAGCACCCCAACTATCACCCGAAGAAATGCTGGATGCGTTGGCTGCCGGGAAAGAACCGGAGCCTGTCCAAACACAATTCTACACCCCCGCGCGTGAAATCAACGTCCACATTGCCCTGATCAATCAGAATGCGCGTACCGACGATAACAAAGTCTATCGCTACGACGCACTGGCAGCCGGAGAAGTGCTCGCCGGCGCGATTGTGTCCCCGGACGACTTCGACCTGGAGCCGCTGCACCGCCTGCTGAAGAACGCCCCAGATCTCTTCCTGGGCGGGGCGCACACGGCCGGCTACGGACACGTAGAGGTAACGTCGCTGGCTTTGGTCGAAAACTGGACGGAATACGCTCCTGTTGCTGAGCCGGGCGACGTTGTCATTGTTACTTTGCTGAGTGATACGATTTTGCGCGGCCCGGATGGGCAGTTTAGCGCCGATATGGACGGTACGCTGACCAGACTGTTGAACGGGAATGGGAATGGGCCGCAGCTGGAAGCCAAAACCAAATATCAGCGCGTGGGAATGGTGGGCGGCTTTAACCGCAAGTGGGGCCTGCCGCTGGTGCAGACCTGGGCCTTGCAAGCGGGCAGCGTCTTCGTTTACAACGCGGACGAGGTCAATGCTGAACGCCTGCGCAGTCTGGTCGCCGCAGGCATTGGCGAACGCCGCGCGGAGGGCTTCGGGCGTGTCGCGGTGAATTGGAATACTGCGGATATGGTTGCCTGGAAGCCCTGGGAGCGCCAACCATCCACAAGCGTGGTACAGCTTTCTGACGAGGGTTTGGCGCTGGCGGAGCGCATGGCTCAAAATCACCTGGCGAACCTGTTGGAGGAGAGTCTGACGGCAGTGCTAAGCAGCATCGTCATCTCGCATCCACCGCAGAATGCACAACTCTCGCGGGTGCGCAATGCGGCGCGGCAGGCGTTGCTGGAAGGAGAGCTGAAACCGCTCACTCTTCATCTTGCCGCGCTTAAAGGCGCCAAAGAACAACTGAAAAAAGCGCGCGTCGCAGGTGTGCCAATGTTGGCCTGGCTGGAAGCGCGGTTGGAGAAGCAGGATGTGGAGCAGCAGCTCTTGAAAGGAAGATCCGTTGCGCCCGTGGCGGGGCAGCGGGCGACGTTCACACCGGAACTGCGCGCGCATTACACCGCGCGGCTCATCGACGGCGTGATGAAGAAGGCCATTCGTCAGAATCAGGAGGCAGGCGCATGAATATCTATGATGTAGAAGGACGCGCCGGACGGAAGATTATTGAGCGGGTACTGATCCAGGGAGTGCTGGTGTTGGAAACCCCGGCCCATCTGGGCAATGGCGACGCCGACGCGCTTACTGATATGCCTTTGTTGTTAGATAGCGTAACGGGCAGGCCCCTGCTCACTGGCACTTCGATTGCTGGAGCTTTACGCGCTTACTTGCGCGAAGCGGAACATGGCTATGGAGCAGCTGAACGTCCCCATGACCGCGCGCAGCAGCTCTTTGGAACAGTGCGCGGGAGTGAGAGTGTACAGAGCTGGTTATTAGTGGATGACGCGCTGGGTGAGGCCACAGGCATCGAAATCCGCGACGGCGTGGCATTGAACCCAGAGACCCGCACCGCTGCGGACAAGGAGAAGTACGACATCGAATTACTTCAGGCGGGAACCACGTTTGATCTTTCGCTGGAATTGCTGCTTTCCGAGGACAACCAGGGCGCGGACTTGTTGCAGAGTCTGGCGCTGGCGCTGCATGGCCTCGAAGCAGGCGAAATCGGCCTGGGGATGCGCAAACATCGTGGCCTGGGGCAATGTCGGGTCACGGAGTGGCGCGTGCGGCGCTACCAGGTCACGACGAAAGAGGGTTTGCTGGCCTGGCTGGATAATGACGCCGGCAACGAACAGCGCGGCGAAAAGATCTACGCCCTGTTGAATCTTAACCCGTTGGTTACCGACGCGCGTAAAGTCTTTACTCTGGACGCGACCTTTGCCCTGGAAAGCTCGCTCCTGATTCGCTCCGGTTCTGGCACACCGGACGGTCCCGACATGGTGCATTTGCAGTCCTACCGTGAGGGGGAGGCCGTGCCGGTGCTCTCCGGCACCAGCCTGGCGGGCGCGGTGCGGGCGCGGGCGCAGCGGATTGCCAATACCCTATTGTCAAAGGCTAAAGCCAAGGTGTTGGTCAATGGCATGTTTGGCAAGGATATCCAGAGTTCCGATGATAAGCCTACAGGCAGCCGCGTCATCACGCACGAGACTAAGGTGCAGGGTAACCTGGATTTGGTGCAGAGCCGGGTCAAGATCGACCGATTCACCGGTGGGGCCTATCCTCAGGCGCTCTTCTCCGAACAGCCGCTCTTCGGCGGGCCGGAATCCGAAGTGGGCGTGCAGTTGGAACTGCGCAGCCCGCAAGCGGCAGAAATCGGTCTCTTGCTGCTGGTCCTGAAGGATCTGTGGACGGGGGATCTGCCCCTGGGCGGCGAGAGCAGCGTAGGGCGCGGGCGGCTCGCGGGCCGTGAGGCGACGTTGACGCACCGTACACCGGGGCAAGCCACGACCTGGACATTGACCCAGGGGGAGGGCGGAACCTTGCACTTTGGCGGGGATGGCGCGCCGCAAGCCCTGGAGAATTTTGTGGTGGCATTCCACGCCTTCAAGGAGGACCAGGAGCAATGATTAAGCGCTATGGAATACCCATTGAGGTAGATATTGAAACTTTCAACCAAGATCCGCGCGCCTGGCTGGCGCAGCAGATGAGCGTAGATATGCCTTGGCTGTTGGCCCACGCCGATGATGGGGTGATCTGGGGCAAGCGGCAAAATGATGGGACACTGTTGCTCTCATCGGATGTCTTCAGCGATCCAGTTGAATACCCTTCGGTAGCCGTACCCTTGCGGGCGATCACTTTGCAGCAAGTGCGGGTCTTTGGCCGGGCAGGGGAACTACTGCTCTGGCGCACCGAGGCGGGCTTTGCGGGGCGCATGCTAAAGAATGAGCTCATGACTCTGGAAGCGTTGCCCGATGAGCAACACTTGCTCTGGCATCAGGGCGAATCGGTGAAAACTGACCAGCAGGCTGGTTTTGCGTTACTCCGAGAGGGGCAACAAGGCCAGCGCCACGCGCCGCCGGTGATCCCGCAGGGCAGGCGCCGTCCAACGCTCACCGTGCGGCATTACGTTGATTACGATGACGAGGGCCAGGCGTACATCGCGCTGAGCCGGCTGGTAGGATTGGAGGTGTGAGATGCGCGATACCAAATTGAAGCATAGTAATCCATCGCAGCCGCGCCGGGATAAGGGCAATCGCATCTGGGCGCGCGCGCCGTACAACTTCGTCCCCTTGCCCGACAAAATGGTGGTGGCGCAGCAGCCCTTAACCCACGACCAATACCATGAAGAAGGCTTGACCGGTTGGATTGATTGCGAACTGGAAACCTGCGCGCCCACCTACATTCGCGGTATGATGCCAGAACTTCAGTACAAAACATCCGGCAAAAAGAAGCCCGATGCGTTGACAGTAGAAGAGAAATTGGAACGCGCGCCGTTCTTTGCTACCGGTGACAAACGCATTGAAGGTTATTTGACGCCAGTGATTCCCGGGAGTTCCCTGCGGGGCATGATTCGCGCCCTGGTAGAGATTGCCGGGTATGGCCGGATGCGCTGGGTAGGCGCGGAACCTACGTTTACCTTCCGTGCTGTTGCCGCCTCGCGGGATGATCCGCTACGACAACCCTACGAAGAGATCATGGGGCGCTATGGCAGCAATGTGCGCGCCGGTTATCTGGTACGCTTGCAGGATGATTGGTACATCCACCCGGCAAAGCACCCGGAGCGATTTGGTTTCTCTGAGCGCAATCCCTATCTCAAGATCAAGGAGCGCCAGATCAAGGCCAACGCTATCCCGGGGTATGTGCGCTTCAACAGCCCACGCTATCGTCCCGGCTACTACGAGGTGAGCTTCGAGGCGGAATCACGGCGGGGAAAGCGGGGTAACTATACCGCCGTGAGCCAGATCGGCACACCGGATGCCGGGTATCGTTATCGTGGCTATCTCGTCTGTTCCGGCAATATGTTGGAGACCAGCCAGGATAGAGACTCACCGCGCAAATCCCACGCGCTGGTGTTGGAACCCGACGAACGGGCGCGTTCGGTGAAAATCCCGCAACAGGTCATTGACGATTATGTCGCGGGCTTGACGCCCTACCAAAAGGAGAACTTGTGGGCGGGTGATCGGGGCTGTTTGAAAGAAGGCGCGCCGGTCTTCTACGTGGCGGACGGCAGGGACGTGGTGGCGTTCGGCCATAGCCCCAATTTCCGCGTCCCGGCGCGAGTTCCCGGCGCGGACCATGCGTCTAATCCTCGTGACTTTGTGCCCGATGCGCTGGTGAGCAACCCCAAACCCGATCTGGCTGATGCTATCTTTGGCTGGGTCGAGGAGGAGGATGTGGGCTTAGAAGGCCAACGTGCAGGTCGGGTGTTCTTCCAGGATGCCCACCTAATTGCGGAGAAGGATGGGGTGTGGTTCGAACCGGAACCTATAGCGCCCCAGACACTGAGCGGCCCAAAACCCACCACGTTCCAACACTATCTGGTGCAGGATGCTGATCAAAGACATGATCCCGACGACAAATCGAAGTTGGCGCACTACGGCACTTCACCGGAGCAAACCCAGATCCGGGGGCACAAATTGTATTGGCACAAGGGAAGCCAACCCGATATCGAAGCCAGCGCGACGGAACTGCAGCACGAGACACAGCTTACACGCATTATGCCGTTGGCACCCGGCGTCAAGTTCCAATTTCGCGTGCGCTTTGAGAATCTGCGCCCGGAGGAGTTGGGCGCATTGCTGTGGGCGCTGAGTCTGCCGGGAGAAACGGATAAAGTCTATCGTCACAAAATCGGCATGGGTAAACCGCTGGGGATGGGCGCGGTCGCCATTGAACCCAGACTGCATCTCACGCCACGCCAGGCGCGCTACGCGCACTTGTTCGCCGGTGATAGGTGGGAGGAGGCGGTAGAGATGGAGAGTATACAGCCCTACGTGGAGCGCTTTGAGCACTTTGTACTCCAGCAGCTGGACGAGAATGCCGTACAGCTGGCCGATGTAGAGCGCATCCGTATGCTACTAGCCATGCTAGAATGGCGGGAAGGTGATCCCGACTGGCTTGAAGCCACACGCTACATGGAGATCGAGCATGGGTTGGACAAGGTGAACGAGTACAAAGAGCGTCCCGTGCTACCCGACCCGCTGGCGGTGGTTGCCGGGCAGCCGGTGCGGGAGTCTAGGCCGCCGCTTCAACGATCGCAGCAGCGGCAAAAGAGAGAACAAGCACCGGAAGAAGAAATCAAAACCGGGGTAGTCAAGCGCTGGCTCGATGACCGTGGTTTCGGCTTCATCAGGCAGGCTGACGGCAGCGAGATTTTCGTGCATCACACGGGGATTGTGGGGAGCGGGCGTAAATCGCTGCAAGAGGGCCAGCGGGTGCAGTATACAGTCAGGAGAGGTATGAAAGGCCGACCGCAAGCCCAAAATGTAAAACCATTGTAGTGGTTATCTTGCAGGGGTGGGAGATACAAGTCTCCCACCCCTACACAGGATTTCTCTCCTGAAAGGGGGTGCTGAGTTGAGCGTTGAAGCGTTCCGTCTACAGAATTTCATGCCGTTTGAGGATACCGGTTGGATCGAGCTAAAACCCATCTGTTTGCTGTTTGGGCGCAATTCTAGCGGTAAGAGTGCGATTATCCGGGCGTTGCGACTGTTGAAGCAAAGCTTGAGAAGTGAATCACAGGATACCCCTTTTGTATTTGTTGATGAGTATGGGGTTGATCTTGACTCATTTGAGAATGTGATTCATGAAAGAGATACGAATTTGCCTTTATCTTTTTCGTTCCGTTGCACCTTGGAGCAGAATCTAGATATTCTTCACTCAAGAATTAATGAGGTGCGAATTCGCAATAGTCTTTTACCCATTGCTCCCCATGAAATGCCAAATATTATAGAGATTGAACTTACTTATGTTACAAACAAGGAGGGGGGGTCTATTTGGCTTCAACAAGTTGAAATAAAAGTCCAGTTGCTAGGTACTACAGATAGTGAAAATGATGGTTCTGTCTTAGTTTTTGGAGCATACTACTACCCGGAACTTGCAAATTTCGGAATGGAAGAATGGCATTTTGAGAGCTATATCTTCACAGAATACAGTGACTCTGTGACTATTTTTACAGGTGCAAGTGTTAAGACTACATCAGGGTTTTTGCCTGACTTGATAACTCCGGAAATCTCTGAAGTAGCGCAAGAATCTTATGACGATCTAAAGATTCTTTACCGTGTATTATCTGAAACTAACCAAAATATAAGGATGTTCCTTGAATCCTTTTCGTATGTAGCTCCTATCCGGCCAAAACCGCAACGTACATATGCTCTTGATTCTATTACACGATCTCGCTGGGAACGGGTCGGTTGGAATGCAATGTCATATTTTTTAGAACGAGGTATTGACCAAGTTTTAATTGAGGAACTTTCGGAGTGGGTTGAGCGCTTCAAGCTTGGAACGAAGGTTGATCTGGACACAGGTGTCACTTTAAAATCTGCTGTACTTTCTGAAATACATATAGAAAATTCTGAAGGATTTACTGTCAACCTAGTGGATACTGGGTATGGAGTAAGCCAGATTTTGCCTGTTATTATGGAGTGTTTATTTTCCAAACAGAGTGCCAGAAACCAGTTAATTGTCATAGAGCAACCAGAATTACACTTGCATCCCAGAGCTCAGGCACACATTGCAGATCTTTTAGTTGCGATAGCTACTCAAAGTGCACGGTTAGTGGAAGAACATCAAGCACTGAGCGAGTCATTGCCCACAAAGCAAGAAGTAGAGACAGTAAAAGTGCGTTTTCTGATTGAAACACATAGCGAATATCTTTTACTCAGATTGCGTCGTAGAATTGCTGAGACTTCAGCTGGCAAATTAGGTAAGGCAAAGGACAGAAGTAAGCAAATTAATAATAACCAAGTCGCAATCTTCTTTATTGATCAGATGTTTGGAGAGAGCATTGTTCAAGCCGTTTCGTTGACTCGGCTGGGCGATTTTGCCTATGAACCTGGGGGATTTCGAGATTTTTTTGCCAATGATATTGAAGAAATTTTAGCTTTGAGTAAAGCAAGTAGGGAAATAGATTAGATCGGGGAATAAATTATGTTACATTTAGCTCTTGATCCTAATGTCTACATTGCTGCATTTCGTGATCATACCAATAGCTCGCGATTATTGGAAGAGATAATTGAAGATCGCGATTGCATTAGATTAGTGGTTGACAAATCCGGTGCAATTCTGGGTGAATATGAGGATCTTTTAGATAAACTACCTGACCCGCAACGTAAACTACTCTCATTTGCACTTGAGCAAAAGAAAATCTTGATCGAAAATTTAAGAATTCCGAATTTGGTGACGCATAGATCAACTTTGTTCGATTTCGGATGCGGTACACCTGTCGAGCCTGAATTATTATCATTGTGTTTGGAATATGGCAGTCAGGTAAAGTTGCTTGTCGTCGGCGCAGGTTTTGTACACCGAGACCTTCGTCCACGTGGTGTTCATAACCACGCTATCATTGAACAACTGCGTCAGAATCTAAAAGAAGATATTGAAGTTTGGGATGCTTTACAAGCGCGTAGGGCTATAGCTGATCACATTAGATGCACTCCTCCTTGGCCAAATAATGAGATTGAACTTGATTCACTCCTTCGAGATAATAGATTTGAGGAAAATGATCGTCTAGAGTTTAAGCAACCAAATAACGGGCAAAACGAAGAAAAAGGATATCATTTAACAAAGCATATTTTGGAAGATGTGATGGTTGCGATATGCGGTCTTGCAAATGCACATGGTGGTTGGGTTATTCTGGGTATTGCTGAAAATGATAAACATATTGGTGTGAAAGAAGGATTCGCTCTCGAATATAATTCCAGGCCAAGGAGTGTTGATGAAGTGCTTAGGATACTAGTCGGGAATAACTTACTCCTAAAATTTAACCCGCCAATTGTCCCAGATGCTCTTAGATACAGCATGTTTCCGCTTGCAAATGGCCGGTATGTTCTGGTGTTTAATGTTGAAAAAACAGGAGGGAAATACTATTATGGGAGGGAAATGTACTGCAGATATAATTGTGTTACTAAATTAGTAAGAAGCCGAGCTTAGTTGTTATGTCTTCCCGCAACCGCCAACGCCGTCCCCGTATGCGCGTGACCCTCGATCTGCCGGTCGAACCGCCGACGCCGGACGAGATCGACGCGGTGCTCATGGCCACCGATGCCGTCATCATGCAGGCCGGGCGCGCGGGCGTAGTGCTCATTCTCAACGGCTCGCGCAGCAAGAAGGCCCTGACCCAGGGTTGGGACCGGCTGCCAGATTACGGTCGGCTGCAACATCTCAGCGGCGCGGAGATTGCCCGTAAGGTGGACTGGTGCATCCACCACGATTGGATCCGCATCGAATACGACCGCGAGATTCCGTTGCTGGCCCATTCTCCCCAGGGCTGGGGGCGCGTGAAGACCCTCTGGGTGAAGCGGCTCGTGGGCTGGTTCGAAGAATGGGCCGCCGCCGGACAGCCGGAGCAGGTCTGGTCGCGGCTGGAGCATATCCACCGTGAGATCAAGTTGCGCGTGCTGGAAACGATTGTCCAGGAGCAGCGTGTAGCCCTCGCGCCGGTGCTGCGCGCCTGGTTCCCCCACGAGGTTCGGGCCGTGCGCACGGCTATCAACCGTACTCTGCAAGCGTTGGGACAGCCGGGTCTGCCCCACCCGAAAGGAATCTAGAGATGGAGATGATCTTGCTCAACTTCTCCCACCTCCTGACCGCCGCGCGGTGCGTCCGGCTGGAGGACCTCGACGGGGGGCTTAAGGTAGTTCCAAGACTTAAAATGCGCCACAGCGCGAGCAAATCTCTGGGAAAGCGTCAGAGTTTGGAGGACTTATTTTCTTGGAACGGCTTAATCCGGCGGGTCCGTTGCGTACGTTTGCAACAACAGCACGTCCAGCTCTTGCACTCGGGTCAGATGCCGATCATTGGTGACAAACAGGGTGGCGCCGCTCTCCAGAGCCGCAGCGATTTGCAGCGCATCGGGGATGTGGAGGTTGTACGCAGCCCGCAATCTGATAGCCGTGCGCGCCAGGGGCGCTGTGATCGGCAGCAAGGTGAGTTGGGGCGAGTGGAGCAACAGTTGCTCGTAGGCGTCAACGAGGTCCTCCCGTCCCAGGCGTTGGGGCTGGATGCAGACTTCGATGAGCGTGATGACCGAGGTGACGCCCTGCACTTGGGCTTGAGTTAAGGCCGTTCCAAGAAAATGAGCCCCTCGAACTCTGACTTTTTCCCAGGGGCTTGTTCGAGATGTGGCGTATTTTAAATCTTGGAACTACTTAAGTGTTGGAAGAGCGTTTCTGCAAGGGAAAAGTAGACGGGATGGCGTTCCCAGAAATAGATAAACGGGGTCGTATCCAGGCCGATGCGCTGATGGCGGTTGAGGATCGCCGCTAGCGTTCCCAACTGGCGCGTTCCTGACGGATGTAGGCTTCGACGTCCAGCGTCTGCCAGATCTCAGCACCCAGGCCAGCAGAAGCGAGCAGGTCTGCAGGCGCTGCCGATGCAGTGACTGCGTCGCGCAGCCGGGCGGAGAGCCACCCGATCAGGCGCAGCTGATCGGTGGGCGAGAGCCGCTCACTGACCTGCATGGCTTCTTCTAGTGTCGTTGTAATGCTCATAGGTTCACCTCAAGAGGCTATACTTTGATTATAGCATAAGAAGCCGCTACCCGGCAAGCATTAGCGCATCGATGGAGGTTCACAAGTGAGGTTCTTTTCGCTTTCCAGTATCCTTGATAACCGGAGGTGGGGGTGTTGATATGTCACCTGTAAATTCGGGTCCCGTAGTGCTCCTCAACTTCTCCCACCCCTTGACCGAGGCCCAGCGCGCCCAGT
>NPIE01000850.1_pt1 | contig 14049 bp, 16 predicted proteins | sample 8637661 | NCBI WGS metagenome assembly NPIE01 (sample SAMN07420842, study PRJNA396082) | bioreactor metagenome | isolation source: sample BA12 brine-fed electro-methanogenic bioreactor BA | place: Japan: Kochi | collected 2016-12-09 | reverse complement strand
GGTACCTTCGATACCGTGCTGAACAGCTACATCGCCAAAAAACGCCTCAAGCGTGTGCAATAAACGGGTAATGCTCCCGTCTGACAATTGTGAAGAGCGAGGGGGGGATTTTTTTCTTTTCTGCCCCCCTCACTCCTCACACTTCACTCATCAATTACTGTACCGCAGGTTCCGTCGGTGTCGGTTCCGTCACCGGGGTGGTCGGAGCCGTATCAGGGTGAAGGCTGGGGTCGCGCAGGCGCTGCTGATCGCCGATCCCCTGGCCGCCGCCCTGACCGCCCTGGCCGCGCCCGATCCCCTGGGGTTCGCCGTCCACATGCGTGCTCGGGTCCTGCGTCCGGATTTGTTCGCGGATCTGCTGCTTCTGCTGAATTTTCTGCTGCTGCTGGGCCTTGACCCGCTGCTGGGTCGCGGTGGCGTTCTGGCTGACGTTTGCACCGCGGTTCGCCATCCCCGCGCCCATAGATCCGCCGGCAGTCCCCTGACCGCCCTGGCCGCCGCGGGCCATAACCGGGCCTGCGAGGGAAAGAGCCAGCAGAGCCACCATTGCGCTGATCATCAGTTGTTTACTCTTTTTCATGGTGTGTCCTCCTTTGGTTGTGGAAACGGGATCATGAATGACGTGCATGTTTCCATCTGTTTGCCTGCTTAGACGCATGAGGTTGAAAAAGGATGACACACGAATTCATTTTTTTTCATGGCTTCAGGTTCCGAGATCAATGCCGGCCGGAGCGTCCCCCCATGGAGCCGTGTCCGCCAGCGGGCCCTGAAGGCCCGGCCGGTGATCGCATCGAATCGCTGTGGTCGCGGAAATGCCCCTGAAATTTCTGCTGCAGTTCCTGCTGCCGCTGTTGCCGCTCATCTCCGCCGGCCTGCTGCATGGATTTGAACTTCCTGCGCAGTTCCTCCTGCTCCTCCGGGGGGAGCTGCTTGAAGCGGTCAAAGGTTTTACGGATCGCGTCGCGCTGCTCGGGAGAGAAGCTGCGCCATTGGCGATATCGCTCCAGCAGGCGCTGCCGTTTCTCAGGGGCCATCTCCTGAAATCGCGCGTAGCGTTGCAGAAGCAGTTCTTTGCGTGCTTCAGGCAGCTCCTCGAACGCTTTGTATTTGTCCTGCAGCCGGGCCCGTGCCTCCGGGGTCAGTTGCTGCCAGCGCTGAAGCATCTCGGGAGAAATATCCTCTGCGGGAGTTTCCGCGGCGAAGATTTCGCCTCCGCCTGCCGTCCAGCCAAACGGCTGGAGCAGCGCAGCCGACAGAAGTATCAGCAAAACTATTTTCTTCATCATTCTTTCTCCAGCGTTTCGAGGATGTCCATATCTTCGAGCAGCTCCAGCACCGCCAGAAACTCCATCGCGGCGATCACCTTGCGGTCTGACTCCTTCAAGGGCGCCTTCGTCTGTTCATCACCCGCATGCGAGGGCGCTTTCTGCTTCTGCACAGGCACGGCAGCCTCTTTGTCGCTCTGTGCCGGGGCGGCTTCCGGCGAGAGAAGCAGCAACGGCAGCAGCAGCGCCGGCAGCAATCGATTCCTCATCGTTTCTGATCCCTTTGATCCGGGTTAACCCTGCCCCTGTGCCAGAAGCATGAGCATTTCAAAATCTTCAAGCAACTCCATATCCTCTAAGAACTCCATCTCCGGCGTCTGGGCCAGGGCAGCTGCAGATTGATTCTGCGCCTGAGGGGAGGGCGGGGGTGTGTTGCCCGGCTGTATCCACACCAGCAGCAGGAGTGCTGCAGCCGCAGACAGGGCGCCGCCCCATGCCAGCGGGTGGGTCACTTTTCTTCTGCCGCCCCGGTGTCCCACGCGGTCCATGACCCGGGCGCTGAGGCGGCGAGCATCATGCTCCGTGACGGAGGTGTTCAGCGAGGGCAGGGCGTCCAGTGTCTGCTGCATCTTCTCGAAGGCGAGGCGGCAGTCCCCGCAGTGCCGCAGATGCTGCTCGGCCAGTTTTTTCTCCTGAGCCGGCAGCTCGTTATAATGCAGCAGTGTCAGGCGCAGGCTCTGGCAGGTTTCGGCAGATTTTTCTGTCATTATTTATCCCCTTGCCGGTTCATCCAGCTCGCGTCGCAGCAGCTGGACGGCTCGATGCAGATGGGTTTTGACGGTCCCCTCTTCAAGGTTCAGGACGGCGGCGATCTCTTTAATGGAGAGCTCTTCGTAATGCCGCAGAACAAAAACGCTTTTCTGGCGCGGCGGCAGCTTGGAGAGAATGTGCCTGAGCTGCTGACGCAGCTGCTGATCCTGCAGGTGGCGGTCGGGGCCACGGCCTGCCGGATCGACAGCGGTTTCGATGGGGTCCGGCTCGGATTCATCCTTGCGGAAGAAGAAAATCCGCCGCTTCAGCCTCTCCCGCCGCAGGTGATCGATGGCCAGGCGACTGACGGTGCGATAGAGCCAGGTCCCCAGGCTGCTTTCGCCGCGGAAGTCATCCAGTGAGCGATGCAGGCGAAAAAAAGCTTCCTGTACAATTTCCTCGGCATCTTCGCGCCGATCGGTGAGGCGATAAGCCAGGCTGATCAGGCGCGGCGACTGCTCTGACACCAGCCGCTCGAAACTGCGGACATCTCCTGCGCGAATCCCCGTCAACAACTGATGATCCATGGACTCGCCGAGCGGTCGCAGATTTTCCTGTACAGTTTTATCCGGCATGGCAGCCGCGGCGCTCGTACGCATCATTCATCTCTACTGAAAATCCGGCGGCGGATTGTTATAACCCGGGTTAATGGTTTTCTCCTGTTTTATTGGACGAACCATACTGGCAAAGGTTTACAACATTTTACAGCAGATTGTTTTTATTGTTCGCAGGAAGCTGCAGGGCGTAGCGGGGGAGGAGGGCAGGCGGGACAAGAAGAAGGCCGGTCCCTGAGTGGAACCGGCCTCGAAGCAACTTTAGAAACCGTTGTTGAAACGTGCCATTTTACGAGCCTTTTTGCGCAGGCGGCGTGCAGCTTCCGCCTCTTTGCGCTTGCGGCGGACGCTGGGCTTCTCATAGAAGCGACGACGCTTCATGTCGCGGAAGAAGCCGTCCTGCTGCAGCTTGCGTTTCATCACTTTCATTGCCTTGTTCAGATTGTCGTCATAGACCTTGATCTCCATAACTACACTCCTTTCATCGAATGAGGGCATTAAAAGATACCTGCCGGCCCGCGGGCGCGGAGCGCCCGCATGAGAACGGCAGGGGGTGCGTTATTCCGGCTGGTTGGGAATGGTCGTTGTCTGACCCTTGTGGTTGCGCAGGGTGTATTCCTTGTCATCGTGCCCCACGATGTAGTAATCGGGCATCAGCGGAATCTTGCCGATGTTGGTGGCGATGACGTACATGGGCTGCGCCAGCCCGGTGGTGTGCCCGCGCAGGGCGTCGCGGATCAGTTCCGCGCCCTTTTCCACCGGCGTGCGGAAATGATCGATGCCGGGGGCCGGCTCGCAGTAGAACACGTAGTAGGGGCGGATGCGGAAGCGCAGCAGCTTCTGATGCAGCTCGCGGAAGGTCTCCACATCGTCGTTGATCCCCTTGAGCAGCACGGCCTGGTTGCCGACGTTGACGCCGCAGGAGAGCAGATCGTACACGCCGCGCGCGGTCTCTTCGGTCAACTCTTTGGGATGATTGCACTGGGTGTTGACCCAGATCGGCACCTTGTGAAAGCCGCCAAGCACCTTCTTCAGCCCCGGCGTGATGCGCTGCGGCAGTACGATCGGTGCGCGCGACCCGAAGCGGATCATCTGCACATGATCGATCTCGCGCAGTTTGCTGATCAGATAGTCGAGCTTTTCATCGGAGAGCAGAAACGGGTCGCCGCCTGTGATCAGCACATCGCGCACCTCAGGGTGCTCGGCGATCCAGCGCAGGCCGTCGTCCACGTTGAAGTCGAAGCTCAGGTCGCCGTTCACCACCAGCTCCTTGCGGAAGCAGTGGCGGCAGTAGATGCCGCAGTTCTGGGTGACGGTGAAGGCCACGCGGTCTTCGTACTGGCGCGCGATGCTGTCCGGGCGCACCTCCTCCGTGGCGCGGTTCTCCTTCCACATCAGGTAATCGTTCTTGCCGTATTTATTGACCTTCTCCTGGGGGGAGGGGATGACCTGCTTGCGGATCGGGCAGTTGGGATTATCGGGATCCATCAGCGAGGCGAAGTAGGGGGTCGTTCCCCAGGTGGTCCTGTTATCCTCCAGCGCTTTGCGTTCCGCGTCTGTGAGGTTGACATATTTTTCAAGTGCTTCCGTGGTATTGACGAATTGGCGCAACTGCTGCTGCCAGTCTTGCTGCATGACTTCTCCTTTGTCGTTGGGGGGGCGCACGGCAATGCCCCGGTTATTTATGTGGTTGCGCTTGCGCGCCTGAGTCGTTCCTGTTCGGTCGGCCGATGCGCAGAACGCGATCAGCCTGGCGGATCAGCCGTCGGTGTCGGTCAGGTGGTGATGAAGATAGGTGCGTGCGGGAGTGGACGAGAGGGGAGTCGCGCGGCGCGGATGAGCATCAAAAAAATCCTGCGCATGATTGTAGAACATTTCGTATTGAACAAAATAAAAAATGGACTATAAAAAAACATGACTCACTTTCGTCTGAAGTTATTTTTCCCGAGCGGGAGACCCGCCGAAAATCGAAGACGTCCAAGAAACTAACATGAACTGGAGGAGATGTCAAAAAACCGGTTCACGGTGAAAGAAACTTCAATCTTCAACGGTTTGAATTCAATCAGGTTTTGAAGATAAATTCAAATTTTTTCTTCTGGTATCCTGCCGCTTGGCCGTCTTCCGCAGGCCGATGAAAAATCAGGTGCCTCCGGCAGCATGATGCGCTATGATCATGAACCGTTGAGTCCCTGTTATGCGCCGCAGAGGCGACAGGGTGATTTCATGTCAGGAGAGGAACGGGATTACGATGAAAAAACTATGGCGGAAAATTTTATGGATCGAGGGCGGTGCCCTTGCCGTGATTATCGGTTTTATCTGGCTCGATGAATATCTGGATCTGCCCCATGTGCTGCTCAAGGCTCCGCAGACCCCCTTCAACCTCGAGGAAGCGCTGTTGGAAACCGGGCTGATGGTGGTTCTGGGCGGCAGTGCAATCCTTTATACCATGGTGCTGGCCGGACGACTTCAGAGGTCGGACAGGGAAAAGGATCGGCTGCTTGAAGTCATCGCTCACGACCTGCGCAGCCCTTTCACCACTCTGCTCGGCAACACCGAACTGCTCAAGGATCCGCCGGAGGACCTCTCCGAAGAGGACCGCAAGACCCTGATATCCGATGTCCATGAAAGCGCCGCAAACACCTATCAACTGCTTGAAAACCTGGTTAACTGGGCCCGGCTGCGCCGACAGAAAGCGTCTCCGGAGCCCGAGTTGATCGAGGCGCGGGAGCTGATCGATGAGATCATCAATGATCTCGGTGACCAATGGCGTGATAAAGAGGTCACCATCACCAACAATCTGGAGAATGACGCGCGCATATTTGTCGACCCCACCGAGGTACGCTCCATCCTGCGCAATCTGATCAGCAACGCAATCAAATTTTCGCGCCCCCAGGGCAAGGTCGAGGTCAACGGCCGCAAGCGCGGCAGCAAAACGCGCATCGAAGTGATCGATCACGGTGTCGGCCTCAGCCGCAAAGAGCAGAAATTGCTGATGAGCAAGCATTTTGCCTTCTCAAAACGCGGAACGGCGGGAGAGAAGGGCAGCGGGATCGGCTTGATGCTGGTGCGGGAACTGACCCGCCGCAACGGCGGCAGGCTCAAACTGCGCAGTGCGCCGGACAAAGGCTCGGTGTTTACCCTGCAACTGCCACGGACCGTGCGCCGTCCGCCTAAAGTGGAGAAGAAAAAGACCCCGAAGACCGGGGGTAAACCTGCAGCGAATCAGCCCGGGGAAGAGTGATTTTCAGGCCCTGATGAAAGACTGCCTGAAAAAATATTTTGGGCCGGCGTCTTTTTTCCTGTTGCCTTTTTTCATTTTCCGGTTAAGTATTGATTAATTGCTTGGTCCCGCCGGCTCATCGGCGGGATCCCGAAGATTCCAGACCGGAGAAACAAGGAGAGAAAAGACAATGGCTCAAGGTACAGTCAAATGGTTTAACGATGCCAAGGGGTTCGGTTTCATCGAGCAGGACAACGGACCTGATGTTTTCGTTCACTTCAGCGCCATCGAAGGTGACGGTTTCAAATCCCTGGCTGAAGGCGAGCGCGTGAGTTTCGACGTTTCCCAAGGGCAGAAAGGTCCGCAGGCATCGAACGTGCGCAAAATCTGATCGGTTTTTACCGACAATTCCAAGGCCCCGGAGAATTTTTTTCCGGGGCTTTTTTAGTGCCCGAGATCTCATGCGCAGAACATGATTTTAAAAAGAGGGTTGCGTTATGAAAAAACTTGTATAAGGTTGAAAAATAAAGGTTTTTTGTCGGCCGGAAAGGAGTTTTAAATGGGATTTTTTAACAGATTGTTCGGCAGTAAAAACGATTATCCCGAAATCGATCCTTCCAGCCCCGTTGTGAACCGCCTGGAACAGTTCAAGGATCACATCGAAACCCTGTCCGATGAAGCCAAACAGCCTCTGGAGGTCGTCCCGGGCGAAGATCGCGCCTTTGTCTTTATCGGCAAGCCGCCCAAGAAATTCGGCATCGCCTGGATCGAGGACGGGCAGATCAACAACCTCAAAACCCTGGTGGAACGCGACAATGTCGAACCTCCGAAAGTGCAGGCCCTGGCCGACCGTCTGCGTCAGATCTACGAAGCCAACCAGCAGACTGACCGCTACACGGCCCATGTCGGCAAATGCGACGTTGTCGTCACTCCGTCGGACAAGTTCCGCAAGGAAGTCAAAGAGGTGATCGCGCAAGTGACCCATTGACTGCCCGACCCTCCGGTTGCTGCAGTGAACGGCCAGCCGTCGCCTCGGCAAGAGCGTCATGCCCCGCCGCGCCAGGCCCGCATTGACTCAATGATTCATCAGGCCGACGAAAGACCTGAAATTGCAGGGCTTCCGGGGCGGACGCTCAATTTCTCCTTCATCTCTGAACCACTCAAGCCTGTGCGAGCTGCAATCTTTGAGGACAGTTTCACGAGCCCAGCAGCGATAACGCCGCCTGGGGCGTCTGGTTGGCCTGGGCGAGCATGGCTGTGCCCGCCTGCTGCAGGATGCCGGCGCGCGTCATTTTAAACGTTTCCGCGGCAAAATCGGCATCATTGATGCGGGATTGAGCCTCGGCGGTGTTGATTTCAGTCTTGCCGAGGCTGTTGAGGGTGCTTTCAAAACGGCTGGCCAGAGAACCATATCCTCCCCGATAGGAATTGACCTTCGCCATGGCCCGATCAAGAGCTTTCATGGCCTCGATCGCTTTTTCGCGGGGATCGAGTTCGACCCCGCTCAGGCCCAGAGATTGGCTGTCGGAGGGGGTTGGCTCGATGTCTGTAGAAGTCAATTCCCGCCCGTAATCAGCGCTGACCGCGATTTCGGTCGTCGAACCGGTGGGAGTGCCGGGCGGGAGGGGTGAATCCCCCGGCATGGCATCCCATTCCGCTGTAATATCGAAGACCCCGGTCCCCGTGACGACCAGGAAAAGAGGTTCCTTCGCCTCATCGATGGTCACTTTCTCAACGGTATGGTTAATATCCGTGGAGCCGTTGTTCGTCCCGGCAAGGGCGTCTGTGTCGGAGTTGAAGCGGTCGCCGTCTCCTGTGTATTTGAAGGTCATGCCGTTGTGGGTAACGGTAATTCCTTCCACAGCATCGAAATCCTCCCCCTCTACAGCATAGATCAGAGGATCCTTGCTGCTGTAGGGTGTGCCGGCTTCAAATCCGTTCTCGGGGGTAAAAAGAACGTCCTCGACTTTCTCCGGCGAATCGATCCCATTTGCAACCCAGGTGTAGTCCGCATCGGCTCCCGATACCGGAGTGCCCAGGATATGCATGCCGTCACGGGTGAAGATCTGAATGTCGTCTTCAATCCCCAACAACCCATCGACGGTGATGGTGACATTTTTGGCGCCTTCCGGAATAAAGCCGAACGGTTTAATCCCTGAAGGCTGCAGCTCAAGCTTGGTGCCGCTGGTGTCAAACAGTTCCTTGATGCTTTTGACCTCGCCGGGCGCTTCGGTCTCGGGCACTTCGGCCGGTGCCAGGGGATATTTGCCAAAGGCCTGCGTATGCGTGGCGATACGGTCGATTTCGTCGCGCAGCTGTCTGTACTCAGCATTCAGGCTTGCGCGATCCGAGTCCGAAAGGGTGCCATTGGCCGCCTGAACCGCCAGCTCCCGCGATCGCTGCAGGATCTGAGTGATCCCTTCGAGTCCGCCTTCGGCAACCTGAGTCAGGCTGATGCCGTAATTGATGCCCCGCGTCAGTTGGCCGTAAGAGCGCAGGTTGGCTTCCATGCGGTTGCCAATGGCCAGCCCCGCCGCATCATCCCGGGCGCTGTTGACCCGTTTCCCCGAGGAGATGCGTTGCATCGCATCGGTTTGGTTTTTGAGGGCTTTAGACAGGTTGTTCCGGGTATGGGTTGCAATGAGGTTGGTGTTGATCGAAATCATGAAATCCCCTGCCGGCAGGACAAATTGACATTGAAATTAATTTCAAGGCCTTATCGGACGGAAAATGGAAAATATTTAGTTCAAAAACTGCCACCCTTCAGCCTTCCGCACCGCGGGTGAATCGACGCACTTTTCCCTTGCCCCTTCATCCCAATTAGGCTAAGGTCGAGACATTAATTTTTCTTTTTTATGTTTTTAATAAAGTGAGGGAAGGCATGATGAAAATGGTCATTGCCGTTGATTGAATTAGACCGAAAGCCGCCGCGGGTTTATGCCTGTTGGCGGCTTTTGCTGTTTTTGCAGGGGCTTTGAAGTTCAGGGGCGATCCAATGGACTGATGACGCCCAAGGTGTTTTTGTCTGCGACATGCGTGTAGATCATTGTTGTGCGCAGGTCAGCGTGGCCGAGAAGATCCTGAATCGTGCGAATATCGGTGCCTCCCTCCAGCAGGTGGGTCGCAAAGGAATGACGCAGAGAATGGACACCGGCCTGTTTGGTGATGCCTGCGGTTTTTAATGCATCGCGAAATGCGCGTTGCAACATACTTTCATGTTGATGGTGGCGGCGGATGATTCCGCTGCGAGGATCTGTTGAGATACCGCGTGCAGGAAAAACCCAGAACCAGGCCCATTCTTTGCCGGCATTGGGGTATTTTCGCTCCAGGGCTTTGGGGAGAAACACCCCATTAAAGTTCTGTTCACGGTCGCTTTCAAACAGGTGGCGCACTGCCGAGAAATGGTTTTCCAGCGCATCATGCAGTCGTGAGGGCAAGACGGTGCGGCGATCCTTATCCCCCTTGCCCGAGCGGACAATGACCATGCTGCGTTCCAGATCAAGATCTTTGATTCTGAGATTAAGGCACTCTCTCAGTCTCAGGCCGCAGCCGTAGATCAGCATAGCCATCAGGCGGGGTGTTCCCTCCATGGCGGAGAAGACACTTTGAATCTCAGAGTTTGACAGTACCACGGGTAAGCGGCGCCATTTTTGCGCACGCACGGCATCGATTTCTTCTCCGGTGTCAATGTCGAGAATATGCCGATAGAGGAAGAGGATGGCATTCAATGCCTGATTCTGAGTCGCAGAAGCTACTTTACCTTCAACGGCCAAGTGGGAGAGGTAGCTGCGCATGTCTTCAAATGAAAGATCTTCGGGTGGTTTTGCTCCAAGGTAATGCTGAAACCGGCGAAGCCAGGAAAGGTAGGTTTTTTCAGTATTGAGTGCCATTTGCTTGAGCCGCAGAACATCTCGGGTTTTTGCGAGAATATCTTCCCAACCGGCATTGTCGGCCTTTGTAGGAGACGGTGACGACTTTTTCGCCAGGAAGAAGTCAAAACGCCTGAGAGCTTGCTCTGCTTGTTTGATTTGCCAGGTTTCGCGCGATTTTTCAAGGTGGGTCAGAAAAAGGCGTGTTTGATCGAGGGGCAAACGTTCTGTTGGTGGTTTCCTGAAAAAATTATAGCATTCCCGAACCCAGCGTATATAGTGAGGAACATGCTTGAAATTTAATGACTTGTCGGCATTTAGCGCCTCCTGGAACTCGCTCAGCATAATGACCCCCCCATAATTATGTTGCATGCAGTATAAAACCACCGCACGCGGATTATAATTGCAGAATGCATGTTATCGCAGGGCATTTTGCTGTATTTTTGAGCATTTTCCAACAGAAATGTGTCGCGCGGCAGCCACTTTTTGTAGAAAAGGTGCATGTCGCATAATCAGATGGTTGAACTAAACCGCTTCGCGGTAGAGAAAATCAAAGGCGACTCCTACGGGGGTTGCCTTTGATTTTTTGTCGTAGATTCGACGGGGTAGACCTTCGTGATAACTTCATAAGGTCGCATTTTGCGGCCCCTATCGCGAAGGAGATGACCCATGACGGAACTCAGACAACGCATGATCGCCGACATGCAGCTGGCGGGGTACAGCAAGAAGACTCAAGAGAGCTATCTAATGGCGGTACGAGGGCTAACCAAATACTTCATGCGTTCGCCAGATACCTTGAGCGAGGAGGAGGTGCGCGCGTTTTTCCTGCACTTGATCAACGAGCGCAAGGTGGCATCCAGTACGGTCCGTATTTATCTCTACGGCATCAAATTCTTTTACACCAAAACATTGCAGCGCCAGTGGGCCTTTCTCGATTTGGTGCGCCCGGTCAAGCGCCAGAAACTGCCGGTGGTTTTGACTCAAACGGAGGTGAAGACGATTTTGGGCGCGGTGCGCAGTCCTGTGGTGCGCATGGCGCTTCGGCTGATCTACCTATGCGGGTTGCGGGTTTCAGAAGCAGCCCGCATGACGCCGGCTGATATCGATTGGGAAAGGCGACTCGTCTGGGTGCGTGCGGGCAAGGGTGGCAAAGATCGTTCGATCCCTCTTTCGGCTAAGATGCTTGCTGCCTTGCGTGCTTATCGGCACTATTTCCCCTGCGATGAATGGCTTTTCCCGGGCAAAAATGGCACATCTGTGTCTATCGGAACATTGCAGCGGGCCTTGCGCGCTGCCGTGCGCCAAAGCGGAATGGAAAAGCACGCCAGTGTCCACACGCTGCGCCACTCTTTTGCAACCCACCTGTTGGAGCGCGGAGTCGATCTGCGGGTCATCCAAGAACTGCTCGGCCATCAATGCCTACGAACCACAACCCTTTACACCCATCTCACCGCCGGGGTCCTCGCCAAACTCGATGTGGCGCTGGAGCAACTCAACGCCGACGTTTAGCCGATGGTTGCGTTGGCCGAAGTCCTCATCCGCCACGGAGAGGCATATCGGCACCGCTTCGGCGCGCGCCTTCTGCCCAGCCATTCGCGCGCGCTAGCCGATATTGTCGCCTGCCGCACCGCATCACTCGGGGGCCGCGTGTTCGCCTGCCGCGATTGCGGCTATCAGCATTACGCCTATCACTCCTGCAACAACCGCAGTTGCCCCACATGCAGCGGAGCTCGCACCGCGCGCTGGCTCGCCAAGCGCGAAGCCGAGCTGCTGCCCGTTCCTTATTTTCATGTGGTTTTTACCCTGCCGGAACCCTGGCGCGAGGTGGTGCGTGGCCACCAAAAAGCACTCTTGCCGCTGCTGATGCGCGCGGCAGCACAAGCCCTGTTGACTCTAGGCGCAGATCCGCGCTATCTCGGTGGCAAGCTCGGTCTTATGTGTGTTTTGCACACCTGGACGCGCACCCTCATCTATCATCCCCACGTGCATTGCCTCGTTCCCGCCGGGGTCCTGACCGGCGATGGCACCTGGATTGCGGCCCGCAAGAAATTTTTGCTGCCGGTGCGCGCACTCTCGAGTCTTTTTCGCGGCAAATTCCTGCACGGCGCTCGCCAGCTTCTGCCTCGCGAGCAACGCCCTACCTACAGCGATCAACAGTGGGTGGTCTACTGCAAGCCGACCCTCAACCGCACCCGCAAAGTGCTGGCCTATCTCGGACGCTACGTTCACCGTGTCGCCATCACCAACCGGCGTATCCTTAAACTGGAAAATGACCAGGTAAGCTTCCGGTGGCAAGAAAGTGCCACCGGCACTCCTCACGTCATGACCCTGTCAAGCGCAGAATTCCTGCGGCGCTTTCTGCAACACGTCCTGCCCAAGGGAACGAACAAGGTACGCTACTACGGTCTGCTCAGCCCTACCCACCGGCCCCGGCTTAAACGGCTGCAACTGATGCTGGCCGCTCGGCGACAAAAGGTGCAACCTTTACAGACTGAAATCACAACAGCCTCCGACATGGTCTGCCCCTGTTGCATGGGTGGAACGCTAGAATTGGTAGGCAGGCTCGCGCGCAGGGCCCGTAGTCCGCCCCATCAACACCTTGACCACGACCGGCAACCAAAAGAGGGGGGCGCATGAGCGGCTACCATAGGGACTCTATTCGCCGGCCACCGTCAAGAGGTTGCCTTGCTGTAAAAAACTACGATGCTGCAGCCCTCAACTTGGCCGGCAATCACTCCCATGTTGCAAATCAAAGGGAAATTTCATTGCCGCAGCCCCCTGTTCACGCTATGCTTTTCCCCATTACACTCCCAGCCCCCTGATAAAATTCCATACAATTGAACCGGTAGTGGGTGGGGTTTAGTTCAACCCAGTCTTTGCAGCGGCTGCGCGCCGCAAAAACTTTTATTCGTTAGCGACCCCAAATATGAAAAAAACAAAAAAATGTCGCCGATGTAAAAGTGAAATACAGCTTGAGGATTTTGTTGATGTGAGCGGCAATAAAAATCCAAAAGGGCAATACTGCCAACAATGCCATCTTAAGAGGGTTGAAGAGTGGCGGCTGGCCGCCCTCGACGAAGAGGCCACAAAAGTACGAAAACTAAAAATAGTCTATGGCGAGTTTTGGAAGCACTATGCTTGCCCAGAGGAATTCTATACCACGCTCGAAAATGAGAGAGATTTTTGCCCGTACTGTGGAATCATTTTCCGTGAAGTTGTTCCTCACAAATTCAACGAATCTCAAATTCATCTTGACCATATGGACCCCCTTGATAAGGGAGGTGAGCATTCAATTCGGAATGTCGTTTTCTGTTGCGGACCTTGCAATATTAAAAAGGGAAAACAAACCTTTCTAAAATGGTTAGCCACTCTCCAGCCTGCCAATAGAGTGCTCTCAGGGAAAATTTACCTTGAAAAGCATGGTCACCCACCAGAAGATTTTATTGAAGGATGTAATTTTGGAAGAGGCACTAGAGATTTGGAGTTTGCAACAGACCAAACAGAGGAAGAATTAAGAAGAAAATATCCAAACCCAATAGTTAATGCACCACCTTCTAACCAACCAATTACGATAAACTTGAATGTTATGGACGCAATCGAACGGTTGCCTGAAGAGCTGAAACATAAATTATTAAAAAAATAATTCGCTAACCAAAATTTCAAGCGGACAGCCCAATGGCAGTGGTTCTCGAAAAATTCAGTGGTCCGCATTGGCCGCTACGCTGCCGCTTAAATAAATCCGTTGGGAGTAAAAGGAGAGAAAATATTCAATGACTTACTCAGAAGCAAAACGCAAAGCCACGCTTAAAAGACTATTAGGTTCCATTATTATTTTGGTTTGTGCCACAATTACCATTATTGGCATTTTAAAATTCATATATTTTGGACTTGATGAAAGCAATGCTATCTTTGCCAACTTATCTTTGATGTTAAAAAATATTGTTTATGCAATATATGAAGAAACAAAGTTTCTTAACTTTTTTTGGGATCATTCACCTGTTTTAGATCAAAATAATTTACTTTCACATTCAAACCTTTGGATACTTTTATGGTATTTAGGTATTTTTATTGGAATGTCCATTTTCCAATCAGGAAGCAAATTAGCCAAACGACTAAATGAAATAGATGAACAAATAGAAAATGAATTAATTCAAGAATCTATTCGTCAAGGTCAAAGGCGTACTCGCGATCAAATTGAGCAAGGGGTGGTGATTCCAAAAAGTTCAATTTTTAAGGAATTTCATACTCTTTACTTGGCTCCTTTAGTTGTCGGAATTATTCTTTTAATTCTTAGCAAGCTATTTGGCTTAACTCAACTTTCGCAGTGACTA
>NPIE01006303.1_pt2 | contig 14051 bp, 13 predicted proteins | sample 8637661 | NCBI WGS metagenome assembly NPIE01 (sample SAMN07420842, study PRJNA396082) | bioreactor metagenome | isolation source: sample BA12 brine-fed electro-methanogenic bioreactor BA | place: Japan: Kochi | collected 2016-12-09 | reverse complement strand
GGTCTGGATGAGCCACGGCGACCATGTCGAGCGCATCCCCGGGGGCTTCGAAGTGGTGGCCCGCACCGAAAACGCACCGGTCTGCGCCATTCAGAGCGTCGCGCGCAACCTCTACGGGGTTCAGTTCCACCCCGAGGTCAACCACACCCCGCGGGGCGAAATCCTGATCGACACGTTCGTGCGCAAGATCTGCGGCTGCACCGGCAAGTGGACGCCGGGACAGATCATCGAGGACGCCGTCGCCCGCATCCGCGAGCAGGTCGGCAGCGATCAGGTGATCCTCGGCCTGTCCGGCGGGGTCGACTCTTCCGTCGCCGCGGCCCTGATCCATCGCGCCATCGGCGATCAGCTGACCTGCGTCTTCGTCGACAACGGTCTGCTGCGCCTCGGCGAGGGGGATCAGGTGATGGCCACCTTCGCCCAGAACATGGGGGTCAAGGTGATCCGCGTCGACGCCGAGGAGCGCTTTCTGGGCGCCCTGGCCGGCGTCTCCGATCCTGAACAGAAGCGCAAGATCATCGGCAATCGCTTTGTCGATATCTTCGAGGAGGAGTCGCGCAAGCTGCACAACGCCAAATGGCTCGCCCAGGGGACCATCTACCCCGACGTGATCGAGTCGGCCGGAGCCAAAACCGGCAAGGCCCACAGCATCAAGAGCCACCATAACGTCGGCNNGCGCGAGCTGTTCAAGGACGAGGTCCGCGCCATCGGCGAAGAACTTGGGCTGCCACACCAGATGGTGTGGCGCCATCCCTTCCCGGGCCCGGGGCTCGGCGTGCGGATTCTTGGCGAGGTCAAGAAGGAGTATGCCGATATCCTGCGTCAGGCCGATGCCATCTACATTGAGGAGCTCTACCGGACCGGCCATTACCACAAGATCAGCCAGGCCTTTGCGGTCTTTTTGCCGGTAAAGAGCGTCGGGGTCATGGGGGACGGCCGCACCTACGAGTACGTGGTGGCCCTGCGGGCGGTGGAGACCAGGGACTTCATGACCGCCGGCTGGTATCCGCTGCCCTGCGAGGTGCTGGCGCATATCAGCAGCCGCATCATCAACGAGGTCCAGGGAATCAACCGGGTGACCTACGACATCTCCAGCAAGCCGCCGGCAACGATCGAGTGGGAATAAGGGCAGTGATCAGTGATCCGTGGACAGTGATCAGAAACGGCTTTGAGGGATTTACTGCCCACTGTCTACTGTCCACTGACCACTCTTTGCATTTCCGGAGGTTTTGAATGACCGACGCGCAGACGACTCTGCAGGAACTGAAGGAACGCATGGCCCAGTTCGTTCATGAGCGGGACTGGGAGCAATACCACACCCCCAAGAACCTGAGCATGTCCATCGCCATCGAAGCCGCCGAGCTGATGGAGCATTTCCAGTGGCTGACCGTTGAGCAGTCCAAGAGCCTCAACCCGGAGGCCCTGCAGGAAATCGGCGAGGAGCTGGCGGATATCGTCATTTATTCTCTCTCGCTGGCCAACTTCCTCGGCCTGGATCTTTCCGAGGTGGTGCTGGCCAAGATGGAAAAGAACATCCGCAAATACCCCAAGGAAAAGGTTCGGGGCAAGTCCCATAAGTACACCTACTACCAGGATAAAAACGACGACGACGGGTAGGGGCGGGGCGCTGCCTCGCCCCTCCCTGCGATCAGGATCGCCATGCCCTCTGCCGGTAAACCCGCCAAAAAATACAGCCAGGCGGCCCGTCTGCACGATGTCATCCGGATTCTCGAGGCCAGGTACGGGGCCACGGTGGATGAGCTGGCCGAGGAGTGCCAGGTAAACCGTCGAACCGTGTTTCGCGATCTGCGGGCGATCCGCGATGCCGGCTACCCGCTGGTTTCCGACCGGGAGGCCGACGGCCGGGTGCTCTACCGGTTCATGACGGGATTCAAGAAAATCCCCCCGATCACCTTTTCTCTCGAGGAGTTGCTGACCCTCTACCTCTGCCGCGGGCAGCTCGCCTTTCTGCAGGGCACGCCGTTCCAGGATGATCTGGAGGCCATCTTCGGCCGCATCCGCTCCAGTCTGCCGCCGCGAAGCGTCGCGCATCTGGAGCGAATTGCCGAAACCGGCGCCCCGCGTTTCCAGGGGCTGCGCGACTACCACAAAAAACGGCAGGTTCTCGAAGACCTGCGCCAGGCCCTGCTGTACCAGCATCGCTGCACGATTCGTTATGCCCCGCCCAACCGAGAGGCGCAGGACTACCAGTTTGATCCCTACAATCTGCTCTTTTTCAAGAGCTCCCTGTACCTTGGCGGGTATGCCCATAATCGCCAGGATCTGCGCCTGTTTCTCGTCGATCGCATTCAGCAGGTGGAAATCGGCAAGGAGCGCTTCGAGGTCCCTGAATCGTTCACCGCCGAGGATCTGACCGGCAGCGCTTTCGGCCTGATCGACGAGGCGCCCATGGACATCCGGGTCCGCTTCGCCAGCGAGATTTCCCACCTCATACGGGAGCGTACCTGGCATCCCTCCCAATCTCTAGCCGAGGAGGAAGGCGGCTCGGTGATTCTCAGCTTGCGAGCCAGCGGGGGAAAGGAGATCCTCTCCTGGCTCTATTCCTACCTTCCCCATGTCCAGGTTCTCGAGCCTGCCCATCTCAGGGAGGCCTTTAGGGAGGGCCTGCAAAAAAGCCTGGTTCAGCAGCAACCTTGATACAAGCCTGCTGCCGCCGGTTCATTTTTCTTGTCGTGTTGTGACATATTCTGTCACGAGGGTTGTCTATGGTTTTTTCAACAGGACAATTACTCGATTACGGCAGAGGTGCACAATGGTCTGGTTGGATGTTGCGGGAGAGAATGGTTGCGGGCTTTACTTTGAAATTATCGGCATGGAGCCGCGGCGTGAAAAGGGCGGTTCGATTCTGGCCGTTACCGGATTGGTGGGTGATGGCCATTATGAGGGGCAGGTGCTTATCGAAGAGGGGCATCAGGTGAGTGTCACCTTCGTCGATGAGTGGCTTGGAGCAGGAGACCTGCATGACTTTTTCGCGAACGTGGACCGCCAGGTTGTGGAAAGGGCTTTAAAGGAGGTGCTCGCCGGGATGTCTCTCGAGGAGAAGGTTCACTCGATAACCGACGAAGTGCTTCCGCTGTTCGCAAGCCGGTCGGAGAATCCCCACCAGCCACCGAGCAGGCCACACCCCTACCGCAAGCCGAAGGAGGACCCGGTTCGGGTGATCAGCGAGGAGATCGAGGCCTGGTAGGGGCCGGGCCATGCTCTGGGAAATCAAACCTGTGGGCTTGCCGGAGGGGGATTGTCGGTGTAGGTCGGCCCTGCCTGCAGAGGGGGCAAAGCCGTTGCAATTCACGGCTCCTTAGGGTACAAACTGGGGAACTCTCCATTCGAGGATGATCCCCATGCGCACTATCGTGCTTGCCTCTACCAGCCCCTACCGCCTTCAGTTGCTGCGCCAGCTCGGTCTCCAGTTTCATGTCGCTGCGCCGCTGTATAAAGAAGAGATCGACCAGGAAGTCGCTCCCGAGCTGCTGGTCAGGCACCTCGCGCAGCACAAGGCGAAAAGTCTTGCCGAACGCTATCCCGATGCGCTGATCATCGGCGCCGACCAGGTCTTCGTCGGCGCTCGGGGGCGAATTCTGGGCAAGCCCGGGTCTTTCGACCGCGCGGTGGAACAGCTGCGGGAGATGGCCGGCAAAAGCCACGTCTTCTATACCGGGGTCTCGGTCCTGGATAGTGGGTCAGGGAAAAGCATCACCGATTTCGACACTTACTCAGTCACCCTTAAGGCGCTTTCTGAGGATCAGATCCGTCGCTACGTCCGTCGCGAAACCCCCCTGGACTGCGCCGGTTCGTTCAAGATCGAAGGCCTTGGCATTGCCCTGATGCAGCGGATGGACGGGACGGACTACACCTCGCTGATCGGTCTGCCCCTCATCAAGCTGACCGGAATCCTCCAGCAGTTAGGCGTCGAGGTCCTCTGAGTTTTAAAGACACAAGGGCGTTGCCGTTTTTTTCGCCCGGTGGTACTATGCCCCGTTCTTCCCGGGATAAGCCGGCATCACGACGCCAAGGCGTATGTAGATATCGGTTTTTTTGTTTTTACGGAGGACGGCGCCGGCAGGAAGACCGAAGCCTTCCCATCTCCCGAGTCCGCATTCAACCCTCCGGCCAATGGCCTCAAGCCTGAATAAATTTATGGAACACGCCAATTTCGTACACCTGCATCTGCACAGCCAGTACAGCCTGCTTGACGGCGCCATCAAGATCCCCGACCTGATCCAGCGGGCCAAGGACTGTAAAATGCCGGCGGTTGCCGTAACCGATCACGGCAACATGTTCGGCGCCATCGAGTTCTACACCAAGGCCATGGCCGCGGGGATCAAGCCGATCATCGGCTGCGAGATCTACGTGGCCCCCGGCTCGCGCTTTGAAAAAGGCAACGCCCGGGTTTCCTCCGAGGCCTCGGGACACCTGGTGCTGCTGTGCATGAACCTGACCGGCTACCGCAACCTCTGCCACCTGGTATCGGTCGCCTACCGCGAGGGCTTCTACTACAAGCCCCGGGTCGACTGGGATCTGCTGCGCGAGTACAACGAGGGGCTGATCGCCATGACCGCCTGTCTTGGCGGCGAAATCCCTTCGCTGATTCTCGACAAGAAGATGGATCTGGCCCGGCAGCGGGCCCAAGAGATGGCCGAGATTTTCGACAACGAGCGTCTCTATCTGGAGCTTCAGGAAAACCATATTCCCGAGCAGGAGGTCGTCAACAAGGGGTTGATCGAGATTTCCCGGGAACTAAGTCTGCCCCTGGTGGCGACCAACGACTGCCATTATCTGACCCGTGACGACGCCTATGCCCACGAAGTCCTGCTGTGCATCCAGACCGGCAAGACCATGGACGATCCGTCGCGAATGCGTTTTCCGAACAACGAGTTCTACGTCAAGACGCCCGAGGAGATGACGGAACTCTTCAGCGCCGTTCCCGATTCGGTGGCCAATACGGTCAGGATCGCCGAGCGCTGCAATCTGCAACTCGATTTCGACACCTACCACTTTCCTCAGTACGAAAAACCCGCCGACAAGAGTCTCGACGAGGTTCTCGAAGAACAGTCGCTGGCCGGACTGGAAGAGCGCCTTGCCGATATCCGCAAGGTTCGCCCCGACTTTTCGGCCGAGGAAGAAAAACAGTACCGCGACCGCCTGGCCACCGAGCTGGCGTGCATAAAGCAGATGGGGTTCCCCGGCTATTTTCTGATCGTGGCCGATTTCATCAACTGGGCCAAGGATCATGACATCCCCGTCGGACCGGGGCGTGGCAGCGCCGCCGGCAGCCTGGTGGCGTTCGCCATCCGCATCACCGACATCGATCCGATGCCTTACAATCTGCTGTTCGAGCGCTTCCTGAACCCTGAACGGATCTCGATGCCCGATATCGACGTCGACTTCTGCATCTACGGGCGTGAGGACGTCATCAAGTACGTTCAGGAACACTATGGTGCTCCCAACGTGGCCCAGATCATCACCTTCGGCACCATGGCGGCCAAGGGGGTCATTCGGGACGTCGGCCGAGCCATCGGCATGTCCTTCGCCGAGACCGACAAAATCGCCAAACTGATCCCCGGGGTGCTCAATATCACCTTGAAGGAGGCGCTCAAGCAGGAGCCGCGACTCAAGGAGCTTTCGGAAAAAGATCCCAAGGTCAAGGAGCTGCTCAAAGTCGGTCTGGCTCTCGAGGGGTTGACCCGCCATGCCTCGACCCATGCGGCGGGGGTGGTCGTCACCCCACGGGCTCTGACCGAGTATGTGCCCCTATACACCGATCCCAAGTCGGGCGGCCAGGTTACCCAGTTCTCCATGAGTTACGTGGAAAAAATCGGCCTGGTCAAATTCGACTTTCTCGGGCTCAAGACCCTCACCGTTATCGACAATGCGGTGCGCCTGATCCGGGCCGGGAAGGACCCTGATTTCGACCTCAAACTGGTCGGCGACGACGACCCGAAAACCTATGAGCTGCTCAGCAAGGGCGAGACCACCGGTGTCTTTCAGCTCGAATCCTCGGGGATGAAAGAGTATCTGGTCAAGCTTAAACCCTCCTGCTTCGAGGACCTGGTCGCCATGGTGGCCCTCTACCGGCCCGGTCCGCTGGGCTCGGGCATGGTCGATTCATTTATCAAGCGTAAGCACGGCCAGGAAGAGTTCAAATACGATTTTCCCCAGCTCGAGCCGATTCTCAAGGATACCTACGGGGTTATCGTCTATCAGGAGCAGGTCATGCAGATCGCGNNTGCTGCGCCGGGCCATGGGTAAGAAAAAACCCGAGGAAATGGCCAAGCAGAAAGAGATCTTCCTCAAGGGGGCTAAGGAGAACAAGCTCGATCTGAAGAAGGCCGAGGGCGTCTTCGATCTGATGGAGAAGTTCGCCGCCTACGGCTTCAACAAGTCGCACTCGGCGGCCTACGCGCTGGTGGCCTACCACACCGCGTATCTCAAGGCCCACTACCCGGTGGAATTCATGGCCGCGCTGCTGACCGAGGACATGGAGAACACCGACAAGGTCATAAAGAACATCAACGAGGTGCGTTCCATGGGCATCGAGGTCCTGCCGCCCGATATCAACGAATCGAGCCGGACCTTTACCGTCCACGAAAACTCCATGCGCTTCGGTCTCGGGGCGGTCAAGGGCGCCGGCGCAGCCGCGCTGGAGGCGATCATGGAATCGCGCAAGGAAGCTCCTTTTACCTCTCTGCACGATTTCTGCGAACGGGTCGATCTGCGCAAGGTCAACAAGAAGGTCATCGAGGCTCTGGTCAAGTGCGGCGCTCTCGATTCCCTCGCCGGTAAGCGTGCCCAGTATATGGCGGCGCTCGAAGACGCCATGGAGTGCGGCCAGAAAATTCAGAAAGAAAAGGCCATGGGGCAGGAGTCCCTGTTCGGCACCGAGGAGATCATCTCCAACGGGGGCAACGGCTACGGCCAGCTTCCCGATGTGGAAGAGTGGGATGAGAAAATTCTTCTGGGATTCGAAAAAGAGTCCCTCGGCTTTTATATCACCGGCCACCCCCTGGCTCGCCACAGCGCGGCGATCAAACGTTTTGCCACCTGCGACAACTCCAGCCTTCACGAGCGGGCCGACAAGGAAGAGGTCAAGGCCTGCGGCATAGTCACCGGGATTAAGGAACTTACCACCAAAAAGGGCGACCGGATGGCCTTTGTGACCCTGGAGGATCTGAGCGGTTTCGTCGAGGTGGTGGTTTTCCCCGAAGTGTATCTGGCTTCCGCTGAGTTGCTCAAGAGCGAGGAGCCCCTCCTGATCACCGGCACGCTGGATGTCGGGGAGGAATCGTGTAAGCTGTTGGCGACGGAGGTTCTGGCGCTGCGCGAGGTGAAGGAGCGACTGACCAAGCGGGTGCATGTCCGGTTGACCACGCCCGGGCTTGAAGAAGGGCAACTGCGCTCGTTACGGGGGGTCATCGAGAAATACCGGGGTAACTGCGAGGTGCTTATTCACGTGGTTATTCCCAACCGCAGCGAAACCATTATCGGCCTACCCGAAGGATTAAGGGTTGCGGCCTGTGACGAAATTATGGATGATACCGAAAAACTGTTTGGCTACAATGTCGTGACCTTCGAGTAGGGGCAGGCCCTGGGCCTGCCTGGTTTTCGAATGCCGCCGGTGTGGAGGGTGCCCGCAAGGGCTGCCCTATTAATAATTCTGATCGTATCCCTTGCGGCGCTTCCCCTCAGGAGATAAACAATGCAATTTTATCTGGATTTCGAAAAACCTCTGGTGGAACTGGAACAGAAGATTCGCGAACTCCGCGAGTTTTCCACCGACAAGGTGAATTTTGCCAGCGACATCAAAAAGCTGGAAAAAAAGGCTGAAAAGCTTCGGGAAGATATCTTTTCCAATCTGACCCGCTGGCAGCGCACCCAGCTCGCCCGCCATGTCAATCGTCCTTTTACTCTGGATTTCGTCAAAAACATTTTTACCGACTGGTTCGAAGTTCACGGGGATCGAAATTTCCGCGATGACCCTGCTCTGATCTGCGGTTTTGCCCGCCTCGACGGCGAGCCCTGTGCCGTAATCGGTCACCAAAAGGGCAGGGATACCAAGGAGAAGGTCTACCGGAATTTCGGTATGCCTAATCCCGAAGGGTATCGCAAAGCCCTGCGGATTATGCAAATGGCCGAGCAATTCGGCCTGCCGATTTTCACCTTCGTCGACACCCCGGGCGCTTTTCCCGGTATCGGTGCCGAGGAGCGCGGCCAGGCCGAAGCCATCGCCCGTAACCTGCGGGAAATGGCCGCTCTGACCGTACCGGTCATTGTCACCATTACCGGCGAGGGCGGCTCCGGCGGGGCGCTGGCCATTGCCGTTGGCAATCGCGTGATGATGATGGAATATTCGGTGTATTCGGTCATTTCCCCCGAAGGGTGCGCAGCCATTCTGTGGAGCGACGGGACCAAAGGGCCCCAGGCCTCCGAAGCTCTCAAGCTGACCGCCACCGACATCTCGGAGCTTGGCTGCGTGATCGACGACGTGATCCCCGAGCCCCTTGGCGGTGCTCATAACGATGTCCCGGTGGCGGCTGCCGAGGTCAAAAAGTATCTCAAGAAACACCTTGCCGAGCTCCAGGCGCTCTCGCCCGAGGAACTTATCGAACAGCGCTATCAAAAATTCCGTGCCATGACCCGGGTTCAGGAATAATCCTTTTCCGTACGGCAGGGCTGCATGGAAAATCGTAGACCGCTGGTCGTTGGTGTCGGCCAATGCTCTTATGACATTCTGGGGCGGGTGGCCCGCTATCCCGAGGTCGATCAGAAGGCCGAACTGGCCGAAACGGTTCAGCAGGGGGGAGGGCCGGTTGCCACGGCCCTCGTCACCCTGGCGCGGCTCGGTATCCCAACGGCCATGCTCGGCGTGGTCGGCGGGGATCATTATGGAAAGGACATCCGTGCCGGTCTGAAGGCCGAAGGCATCGATTGCCGGTTGCTGCAGACCGATCCGGAAGGGACCAGCCAGTTCGCATTCATTGCTGTCGAGCAGGATTCCGCATATCGCAATATTTTCTGGACCAGGGGCCGCAAGCGCCCCTTTTCTTTTACCCGGCAGGCAACCCGCACCGTCCGGGAGGCAAAGATTCTGCATCTTGACGGGCTGGAGATCGAAGCGGCGCTGATCGCGGCCCGTTGTGCCCGGGAGCAGGGCGTGACCACGGTACTCGATGGCGGAACCTTTCGTGAACGCACTGCAGAGTTGCTGCCGTACATCGATCATCTGGTGGTCAGTGAAAAATTCGCCGTTCAGGTGGCGCCCGGCAGCATGTCGCCCGCTGCGCCACTTGAACGATTGCTTGCCTTCGGTGCGCTGTCGGCGACGGTTACCCTGGGTGCCGGTGGCAGCGAAACCTTGAGCCGCGGCGGATCGCATTTTCGTCAGCCGGCCTTTAAGGTCCGGGCCGTCGACACCACCGGGTGCGGTGACGTCTTTCATGGCGGGTTCATCTTCGGGCTGCTGAGGGGCTGGCGGCTGCCGCGCGTGGTCCGGTTTGCCACCGCCTGTGCGGCGCTGAAAACCCGCGCTCTAGGCGGCCGGGCAGCGATCCCGGCGCTGGCCGAGGTCGAAGGCTTTCTGGCCGACCACCCTCAATAAAAATTTCTCGCATCAAAGGAAGCCGTCCCATGTCAAGCCGAAATGTTTTCCTCTTTCCTGTCGCCCTTATGCTTCTGGCTGCCTGCGCTGGACCGACCTATACCACCCGGGTGCTCGATACCCCGGAAACGCGGGAATTAAAAGGGTACGAAAAGCCGTATATCGTCAATGGCACCCGCTACGATCCGCTGCGCAGCCATCAGGGATTTGTCGAAGAGGGCCTTGCCAGTTGGTATGGCGAGGACTTTCATGGGAAAAAGACCAGCAACGGCGAAATCTATGACATGCACGCCATGACCGCAGCGCATAAAACCCTGCCTCTGGGGGTGCACGTGAAGGTCCGCAACATGGCCAACGGACTTGAGACCACGGTTCGGGTCAATGACCGGGGGCCGTTTGTCAAGGGCCGGATCATCGATCTTTCCTATGCTGCGGCAAAAAAGCTCGGGGTGGTCGGACCCGGGACGGCGCCGGTTCGCGTGGAGGCCCTGGGCTACCGGGTGGAAGATGCTTCGGGTCAGGTGGCCTACCAGGCCCCGGTCAGTTACGATATCGGCAGTTATGCCATTCAGGTCGGGGCTTTCACCGTTGCCGAAAACGCGCGCCGCCTCGCCGCGGAACTGAAAAGCCGCTACGGGCATTCCGCAATTCATCAGGGGTGGGTGAACGGCAAGCTTTTTTACCGGGTCCGGGCCGGCAAGTATGATTCCCTGGAGGCCGCCGAAACAGCGCGGGAAAACTTTGAGGGGCGCGGCTATCCCAACAGTTTCGTCGTTGCGATGGAGTGAGGAGGGCGTTGAGCCTCGCCAGAGAGCCCCGGGGGGATGTGCTCTTTTCAACCGCGCCGGCCGCTTCGCCGGCCGTGTTCTTCCTGGACCAGTTTTTTCTGGACGGGATTAAGTCTTCTGGCCGAGAGTAGATTGTTCAGCTCGGGGGTTCTCAACCGCGGCAGAAATACGGTGAACCACACCGACGGCGTCTTGCGGTTTTTAAGAATCGCCAGCTGAAGGTTGGGGCGGGTTTTCCATTTGGGATGGCGGGCCACGCAGGAGATCGATTCGGCAGTGGCGTGCGGCCCGTTGAGAAACTGAAAGACCGAAACCTCTCTGAGGCGGGGATTGCTCAAGCAGGCCTCCATGAGAGCGGCATTTCCTTCCTTGAGCAGCTCGCCAACCACGGTGGCGGTACCCCGGCGGGCAAGGGTGATCTTGCTTCCGAGCGGGGTGGTCGATAGCCTCTGGAGGATGACCCGCTCTGCGGCCACCTTCTGGTCCGGGGTAGCCCCGGGCAGATAACAGAGGCCAATCAGCTCAAAAAGGAAGAGTTGGGGAAGTATGGCTTGGACAACCGGCCCCGGCGTGCCGGGATTTTGGGCCAGGGCCAGTTTGAGGCGTTTGTTCGATTCGGTCAGCTTGAGCTGGTAGATGGCTTTCAGCAGGTCTTCGGGCAGGTCCCGGCGCTTCAGAAGGGCCAGCAGATGCTCTTCGGCGAGATGCCGGTTTCTCAGGGCGGCCCGGACCACTTCCACGGCCGGATCGGTCAAAACCCTGAAGAGCTCTTCCGGACCGGCCCTCAGAGCGCTCTGCAGCTTCTTTACAAGCTCCGGGTTTAATTCTCCGCTTTTCCTTCCTTCAGCCATACCTGAATCAATGTCTTCCCGGTCAGGGCCGGTCAAGAGTCAGAATCTCCCAAAAATCCGTAATTGCCCAGGAACTCTTCCTTGTAGGCCTTGAACTGATTGTTTTCGATGGCTTCACGCGCCCCCTTGACCATCTGCAGATAAAAGTGCACGTTGTGAATGGCCGCCAGGATCGCCGAGAGGATTTCATTGGCGTTGTACAAATGGTGCAGGTAGGCCCGGGTGAAGTTCCGGCAGCAGTAGCAGTCGCAGGAAGCATCCACCGGATAGAAATCCCTGCGGTAGCGCCGGTTGGTCAGGCGGATCTTGCCGCGACTGGTAAACAGGGTAGCGCTGCGGGCGTAGCGGGTGGGGATGACGCAGTCGAACATGTCCATGCCCCGTTCGATGCTCTCCATGATGTCTTCGGGCAGACCGACGCCCATCAGGTAGCGGGGCTTGTTTTCGGGAAGAAAAGGGGCGGTGTAGTCCACCACCTTTTTGAGCAGCTCGAGCCCTTCACCGACGCTGACCCCGCCGATGGCGTAACCCGGAAAGTCCAGCGCGGTCAGCTCGCGGGCGCAGTCCCGGCGCAGGTCTTCATAGACGCTCCCCTGAACAATGCCGAACAGGGCCTGGTCCGGCCGCCGATGGGCCTTGAGGCACTCTTCGGCCCAGCGCAGGGTCTTGCGGATCGATTTTTTAGCGTAGTCATGGGTGGCGGGGTAGGGGATGCATTCATCGAAGGCCATGATAATGTCGGCCCCAAGGGCATTTTCAATGGAAATCGCTTCCTTTGGGCCAAGAAAGATCTCCTCCCCGGACACCTCGTGGCGGAAGAATACGCCCGTGTCAGTGATCTTTTTCTTCGGCAGGGAAAAAACCTGAAAACCACCGCTGTCGGTTAGAATGGGGCGATTCCAGTTCATGAACTTATGCAGCCCCCCGGCTTTTTGAACAAGACCTTCGCCAGGTTTCAGATGAAGATGATAGGTGTTCGAAAGAATGATCTGGGCACCCGTGTCCGCCACTTGGGCCGGAGTCATGGCTTTCATGGCTGCATGGGTGCCGACAGGCATGAAAATGGGGGTTTCGATGACTCCGTGAGGGGTTTTCAGGCGGCCGCGGCGGGCTCCGGTTTCCGAGTCGGTATACAACAGATCGAAATGAAACATGATTTTGAGGTTATCCCTTTTTATGGATGGTGATAATGGTACAAAGGGCTGACAGGAAAGCATCGAGCCTGTTCTGGCCGTCGGGCCAAACACTATCAGAATCCCCAAGGGAAGGCAACCGCCTGATTCTTGGTGCGTATTTAAAATGCCCTGTCTTTCCGGGCGATTCGATCAACGTTTCGCTAGATGGTCCCGCAGGGGCCGATCCGGATTAAACCGTGTGCATACAGTATCCAACTTATGGGTTGACATGTATACACGGCAATGTTACTAAAAACCGTTATTTCCCTGTCTTTTGATCGCCGATGGCGAAACCGTTTCGGTCCCCTCCCATCGGCCATCATTCACCTTATTCTATTTATTGCAAGGAGAGCATGCGATGCAAACGGCAACCAGTTGGCGAGATCCCCCGGGTGCGTTTCCCGGCCCTTTTGCGAACAGCGCGGCGCACGCCGGCGGGTTTCGCCTCTCCGGCCGTCATCGGGCTGAGCGCGCAGAGACAGTGGACAAGGACGCTGTAGCGATACAGCACCGCAGGTACATGAACAACCTCATCAAGGGATAGCAACCATGCAGATGATACAAAGCACAGTGGGCAGAAAGGTTCTGATGGCCGTCACCGGTCTGGTGCTGCTCGGATTCGTCATCGTCCATTTGCTCGGCAACACCTCGGTGTTCGTCGGGCCCGACGGGATCAACGCCTACGCCGAGAAGCTGCACAGCCTGGGGCCGGTGGTGTGGATTTTCCGGCTGGTGATGCTGGCCGCCTTCGCCCTTCACATCCTGCTCGGCATTCAGCTCACGCTGGAGAACCGGGCGGCCAAACCGGTCAAATACGCCATGGTCAAAAAACAGCGCGCCACCTTTTCCTCCGAGACGATGATCGTCTCCGGTCTGGTGCTGCTGGCCTTCGTCATCTACCACCTGCTGCACTTCACGCTCCAGGTGACCAACCCCGAGATCTCCGCCAAGGCCAACCTCGATGCGCTGGGCCGCCCCGACGTGTACCAGATGGTCGTGATGAGCTTCCAGCAGATCTTCATCACCCTGGTCTACGTGGTCTCGATGGTCTTTTTGTTCCTGCACCTGAGCCACGGCGCCAGCAGCTTCATTCAGACGCTGGGCACCAACAACGCAGGCACGCTGCCCAAAGTGGTCGGCGGCGGCAAGGCGGTCTCCGCGTTGCTGCTGTTGGGCTACATCGCCATTCCGCTACTGATAATCGTCGGCTTCGTCAAGATATAGGGGGTTGAACTGTGATACTAGACGGCAAATGTCCAACCGGACCGCTCCAGCAGAGCTGGGACAAACATCGCCAGGACATGAAACTGGTAAACCCGGCCAACAAGCGTAAATACAAAATCCTCATGGTCGGCACCGGGCTGGCCGGCGGCGCCGCCGCCGCCACCCTCGGCGAGCTCGGCTACAACGTCGAAGCCTTCTGCTACCAGGACAGCGCCCGGCGCGCCCACTCGATCGCCGCCCAGGGCGGGATCAACGCCGCCAAGAACTACCCCAACGACGGTGACAGCATCTTCCGGCTGTTCTACGACACCGTCAAAGGCGGCGACTTCCGGGCCCGCGAAGCCGACGTCTGGCGCCTGGCCCAGGTCTCCAACAACATCATCGACCAGTGCGTCGC
>NPIE01010991.1_pt3 | contig 14056 bp, 10 predicted proteins | sample 8637661 | NCBI WGS metagenome assembly NPIE01 (sample SAMN07420842, study PRJNA396082) | bioreactor metagenome | isolation source: sample BA12 brine-fed electro-methanogenic bioreactor BA | place: Japan: Kochi | collected 2016-12-09 | reverse complement strand
TTGCCTGGTATCGGCGCAATCCAGCTTGCCTGGTATCGGCGCAATCCAGCGGCGTTTCGAAAACTGTCGGCCATGCAACTGATTTCCCCGGCCTTGATTGATTCAATCGAAGCGAAGCGCATTGCGGCGAACCGCTTGTGCCCACATGCGGACGGCGGGTAGAACGAGAGGTCGTCGATCCGTGTCGGGGTGGCGACATGGGGGAACGAGGCGCGTGAAAACTTGCCAGCCGGTCTGAGCGGTGGCGCTATAATTTGCCGCCATGGGCACAAGGCGCCGAGCGTTGGCGTGTCCGCGGCGCGGCATATCAACCTTAGCAGACGCACGCCGGCGAGGTGTTTCGCCGGTACCCCAATACCCGGATCCGCAAGGGATCCGTCCCATTCTTTGTGGCGGGCGAACGCGGCGCGTCACGAAAAAAGGAGACAGTTCCATGGCAGGCGCAGTGGATACCTTCATGGCGGGCGTAATCGCCAAGAATCCCGAGCAGAAGGAGTTTCACCAGGCAGTGCACGAAGTGGCCGAATCCCTCATGCCGGTGCTCGACAAGCACCCCGAGTACCGCAAGGCCAAGATCCTCGATCGGATCGTGGAGCCCGAGCGGGTGGTGATGTTTCGTGTGCCGTGGGTGAACGACGCGGGCGAGGTGCAGGTCAACCGCGGTTTCCGCGTCGAGTTCAACAGCGCCATTGGCCCGTACAAGGGCGGCCTGCGGTTCCACCCCTCGGTGAACCTGGGCATCATCAAGTTCCTGGGTTTCGAGCAGATCTTCAAGAACGCCCTGACCACCCTGCCCATCGGCGGCGGCAAGGGCGGCAGCGACTTCGATCCCAAGGGCAAGAGCGACAACGAGGTGATGCGCTTTTGCCAGAGCTTCATGAGCGAGCTGTTCCGCCACATCGGGGCGGACACGGACGTGCCGGCCGGTGACATCGGCGTAGGCGGCCGTGAGATCGGCTTCATGTTCGGCCAGTACAAGAAGCTCACGAACCGCTTCGAGGGCGTGCTGACGGGCAAGGCGTTGAACTGGGGCGGCAGCCTGATCCGGCCCGAGGCGACGGGCTACGGGCAGGTTTATTTCGCTGAAGAGATGCTCAATACGCGCGGCGAGTCGTTCAAGGGCAAGCGCGTGGTGGTGTCCGGCTCGGGCAACGTGGCCCAGTTCGCGGCCGAGAAGGTGCTCGAGCTTGGCGGCAAGGTGCTGACCTTCTCCGATTCCAGTGGTTTCATCGTGGACGAGGACGGCATCGACCGGGCAAAGCTCGAGTTCGTCATGGATCTGAAGAACAATCGGCGCGGGCGGATCAAGGAGTATCTCGACAAGTACCCGAAGGCGACGTACCAGGCCACTGAGTCCGGCGCGAGCGCTAATCCGCTCTGGCAGGTCAAGTGCGACGTGGCCTTGCCCAGCGCCACGCAAAACGAGATCAACGTTGAGGACGCGAACCACCTGGTGAAGAACGGGTGCTACTGCGTGAGCGAGGGCGCCAACATGCCCACCACGCCGGACGGCATCAACGTGTTCCTCGAGTCGAAGATTCTCTACGGTCCGGGCAAGGCGGCCAACGCCGGCGGCGTGGCGGTGTCGGGTCTGGAGATGAGTCAGAACTCGATGCGGATGGCCTGGACGCGCGAAGAGGTTGATTCGAAACTACACCACATCATGAAGACGATCCACAAGAACTGCCTGGAGACGGCCGAGAAGTACGGCGCCCCGGGCAATTACGTGCACGGCGCGAACATCGCCGGTTTCATGAAGGTGGCCGACTCGATGATGGCCCAGGGCGTGGTGTAAGGGGTTGCCATCGGAGTCCGGAGCGCAAGCTCCGGAGCCAGACAAGCAGCACCGCAATACAACCGGCACGCGCGGCGGCGAAGCGGAGCATATCCCGCTTCGCCGCCGCTTTCGGTTGATACCGCCATTTCAGTCGTACCTGACACGGCAGCGAAGGCCTCTTTGGTCCGAGCATCGTCGAGCGAAAACCAGCGGAATGGCGGGGCGGGCTGCTCTTTTTCGCAGTGTAACTTGCTTTAATGCATCCATGGTGTATGTTTACAGAGGGTCGGTCGAGGGGGGCGTGGGTACGAGTTGAGCACTCTTCCAGCCAGAAAGGCATGGAGGGAGACAGAGTGTGCCTGAACAGGTGCGCTCTTTTTTTGTTGGCTGGTTCGTAACGTGCGATCCCGGGGAGCGTGCCGCAACCGCGTGCAAGGAGCGACCCGATGAAAACCACGCTCGCAACTCTGATGATGGCCATTCTGCTGACGGCGCCGGTGTTGGCGGACTGGGATCCCGGCGACGGTCACAAGATGCACTACGCCCAAACGCCGCTGCTGGGAGGCTGGGACGTTGAGTTTTCGGCATCGTCGCTGGCCGATGACTGGCAGTGCTCGGCGACCGGGCCGGTGGACGACATTCACTTCTGGGTTTCGTGGATGCAGGACCTGGTGCAGCAGATCGACACCTTTACGGTGAGCATCTACTCGGACGTGCCCGATCCCGACGGGACCGGTCCCGCGTTCAGCATGCCGGGCAACGCGGAGTGGACCCGAACGTTCACTCCGGGTGAGTACATGATTCGGGACATGCCCAATGATTTGCAGGACTGGTATGACCCCTCGCAGTCCGGCCCGCCGGCATGGGGACTGGACGATCACGTTCGCTGGCAGCAGATCAACATCGCAGACATCGACCAGCCGTTCACGCAGCAGGAAGGCGTGATCTACTGGCTGGTGGTGGATTTCGGGCAATTGCCCTTCGTGGGCTGGAAGCAGTCCGGCGTACTGCCGTTCAACGACAATGCGGTATGGTGGGACCGGATCAACGGGGGGTGGAAGGAGTTGGTGGATCCCATTACCGCCGCCCCGCTGGACCTGGCGTTCGTGATCACGCCGGAGCCCGGCAGCGTTTTGCTTCTGCTGGCGGGTGGCGTAATGCTACGGCGACGTCGGCGGTAAGCCGGCGCGATTGCGCGACGTTCGCCGTGCGGACCGGGTGGCCAAGGCGGTTTGGACAGTGAGATACCGCCGGCAAGATCGGTCCGCGCGGCGGGTCCTACCTTCAGGTTTTCCAAGAAGCAGGCGCAGATTTAATCGAGCCAGCTCTTTTTGTCCTTGAGCTTGGCCGGGGCGTATTCGTCGGTGACGAAGGTGAGGTGCTTGCTGCACATGGCCTCGACTTCCATCTTGAAGCCGTTTTTGATCATGCGGCGCACTTCTTTTTCCCAGAGGCGTTTGCCCTGGAACCAGGGATAATTGAGGATTTGCTTGCTGCGCTTGATGTCGTTGGCGTCGAGTTCGATCTTGACGTCGTCGCTGAGGTCGAAGCGGTCGTAGTCGAAGCTGGAGACGCCGATGAAGCGGGCGGCGGGCACGGCCATGCGGCTCGACTCGAAGGCCAGGTTGATCGAGCCCTGCTTGATCACGCTGTAGATGTAGTATCCCCAGGGGTCGTTGTCGAGCAGGACCACGACGGGCAGCTTCAGCTCGTTGTGCAGACGGTAGAGCAGCCGGCGCACACCGCGGGGCGGCTGGCCGCCGCCGTGGGTCAGAATGCAGTTGTGTTTTTCCCAGAAGCGGTCCTCCACGAACCGACGCCACACGGTGCCCTTTTCGACGTGGAGGACGAACTTGGCGCTGCACTTTTTGAACTGGATAACGTCCGGTTCCACGATACTGGGAATGGCATATCCGCCGGTGCCCAGACGGGTGGCGTCGATGGTATCGCCGCTGTCGGTGAAGGTGAGCTCGCCGATCATGGCGCCCTTGCTGTCGGCGAACACGTGGAGTTCCTCGCGGAGGGCCTGGAGCGCCACCTCGAGGTCCTCGATGACCGGGTCGGACTCGTCCTGGGAGTCGAAGGTCTTTTCCTTGGTGCCCTTGATGGTGTGCTTGGAGAGGTAGTAGATCTGCCGGATGCTGGCGGTCTTGTCGGCCTCGACGAGTTCCTTGCACTTGCTGGCGACGAGCATGGTCTGCATGAAGCGTTTGGCCTGGCCGAAGTTGAAGAAGTTGCGCCGCTGGGTCTTGTCGCCCATTTCGATGTAGCGGGTCTTGGCGTTGAAGTCGATGTTGCTCAGGGCGCGGATGGGGATGTCGACGAAGGGGTCGTGCTGGGCGCCGGCCTGGCTGACGACGTCATGGGCGAGGGCGGTGATTTTCTGCCCGGTGTCGCGGTTGCGGTCGGCTTTGGACCGTTTTGGGGACTTCGCGGCTGGTTTGGCGCCTGCGGACTGGCTGGCGGCGGACTTCGTTTTGCGCACCTTCTTTTTGGCCATGTTCGGAATCGTCTGCGTTAGGCGGGTTCTTGCGGGCCCGCGTTGTGGATAAGGGGTGGATAAGTCGTGGCGGGTGTTGGCGCCGGGCAGTGGCACGGTCGCCGCCTCACCACGCCGGCCGATCCGTCGACCGGCGCACACCGAACCATTCGTTTAGTAGGCGGGCGCAAACAAGTCAAGACAGGCAAGGGCTTCCGCGACAGGAAATAGGTCTGGAGTGGGCCGGGGAATGCGAGCCGTCCTGGACCTTACGGGCTGGTGTACATGAGGCCCCGGCGGTCGCGGAAATGGGTGATCAGGCCCTCGTCTCCGCCATGCTTGAGCCAATAGTCCCGCGGCAGGGGGAACTTGGTCTCATCGACTTCGTTGAAGCCGGGGACCCGGGGGAACTTGGGGGCGTCGGGACGCGGGCCAATGCTCCACACCGCGTAGGTTACCGGGGTCGGCGGGTCATCCTCGCGGGCGTACGCGTACTCCCCTTCCTCGCTTTCGCAGTAGGGGAAATCGTCGGGCACCCAGACGAAGGCGCGCGGTGAACGGCGGTCATAGAACTTGCCGTTCATCCATACCGGTCCGGGGGCGCGGTAGCGGTAGGTGCGGGAGGGCTGAAAGTGATCGGGGAAGTGGGCCTGGGGCAGATCGTCCTCGGCCGGAGGCAGGTACCGCCCTTCCGCGAGCTCGACCGGCAGTTGAAACAGGTCATCGGTGCCGCAGGCGGAACGGGTGGGCGGAGGTATTTCGTTGTTGTCGAGCAGGTAGGCGTCGAGGGCGATGCATACCTGGCGCAACTCGACGTGGACGCGCACCACCCGAGCCTGCCGCCGCGCGCGCCGCAGCGACGGCATGAGCAGTGCGATCAGCAGCGCAATCAGCGCCACGACCACGAGCAACTCCACCAGTGTGAAGCCCGGCGCGGGACAGGTCCGCGCCGGGCCTCCGTGGCTACGGAAGCGAGAGGACAGTCTGAAGCTGCGCGTAATCATCGAGATCCACGTCTCGGTCCATGTCGAAGTCGAACGCCGCCCGACAGGCCTGCACCGTCGCAACGGCCGGCGCGGGGGTGGCGTCGGGTCCGGTGAGGCAATCTGCGAAATAGGCGTAATCGTCGGCCGTCACCGCCCCACTGCTATCGAAATCACCGCTGGGGCCACCGACGATCCAGCCGTTGCCGTCGTAGTCCGTGGTGACCCAGAGGCGGTAACCGGCGATGCCGCCGCTGGTTGCATCTTCCTGGTCCATGATGGCAACCAAGTCGAAGGCGCCCGCCGGCGGGTCGTAGAGGTTGAAGCCGTCGCCGCGGCTGNNCGGCTGAGTTTGAGGGGGAAGGTTCGGCCGGTGGCGTCGGTGATTTCGGCGGTCCCATCGGGCGCCCAGCCGTTGGTGCTGGTCAGCCAGACATCGTTGAGGCGGACCAGTTCGCCCTGATAGCGTTCGCAGCCGGTCGCGCGGCTGGCGTCAAAGATGAACGCGTCGGCAGCGTCCTTGAGGTCGGCGAGGGTCAGCAGCGCCGGGGTGGGCAGACCGCGATCCGCCTCCAGAAGCACGAGATCGAAGTCGAGCTCGGGATCGCGGCCGTGCTGCTCGTTGATGTTGGCTTTGCCGCGGAAGAACAGGCCGGGGGCGCGGGCGTGGATTTCGACGAGATCACCAACCGCGAAGGGGTGGGCGGTGTCGAAGTCGTGGTTCAGGCGATCGAGTTCGGCGAGCCATTCAGCATCGGAGTAGCTTTCGTCCGGGGGATTGAAGGGCATGTTGCCGTAGAGCTGGGCCATGTAGCAGGCCGTTCCGCCGAAGTCGCCGGCATCGGCCGATTGGACGTAGATCTGCCACTGTCCGCCGAGGAAGGCCGGGGCGCCGGCCGTTCCGTCGAGCATCAGGGCGGGATCATTGAGGATGACACCGCGCATGCGGACGGGGCTGTCGAGGGGGTGGGTGCTGCTTCCGGAGGCGTCGACGGCCTGGAGGACGGCGTGCGGGGTGATGGGGATCGTGGGCCAGTCGGGTTCGGCGGCGCGGACGATGAAGCTGGGGGTGGAAATTGCGATCAAGAGGGTAAGGCGGGCAAGGCTGGTCATCATGGTAAGGTCTCCTTCCTCCTCGGGGGGGCGTGGACGGCTGGACAAGGGCGCCAGTCCGTGTTACGATTTCCAAAAACGTAACACGCCTTTGGTTGAATTGCAAACTGCTTCGAGGATTTTCCCATGCGACCTGCCTTGCGCCGCGTTCTGACGCTCGCCTTCGTACTTGCCCTGCTGCCGCCCTCCCCCGTGCGCGGGCATGAGGTTGGCCATCACGTTCCGGTGGTGATCGACACGGATCTGGGATTGGACGACGCGGCGGCGTTGGCTGTTGCGTTGCAGAGCTCCGAGGTGCGCATTGCGGCGGTGGTGGCGACGCCCGGGGCATCCGGTCCGGCGTCGATCACGTCTCAGCTCGAGCGGGTGCTGGATCGTTTCAACCGGCGGGACATTGCGTTGTACGCGCCCCCGGCGGACATGACGGACAATCCGCCGCCGTTTCGCGCGTTCGCGGAGGCGGCGATCGGCGACGTGCTGACCGAGGAGGTTGCGCCATTTCATCGGTCGTTTGCGGCCGACGCGTACGTCGCGGATGACGAGAAAACGATTGTGGTCGCGTTGGGGCCTTTGACCAACCTGGCGGCGGCGTTGCGTGCCGAGCCGCAGATTGCCCGACGGATTCACCAGGTGGTTGTTGCCGGCGATCCGGAGGGGTGGAACGTGCAGCACGACTTGGCGGCTTGGCAGACGGTGCAGCAGGCCGAGCTGGAGATCGTGTTTGTGGATGCGGGCGCATTCGGGGCGAAGCCGCATGGGTGGCAGGAAGAGGCGGGAAGGCTCGGGGGGCGGACATCGATCGGGGCGACGTTTCTGCACAGGTTGTGGGCGGACGCGGCCGTTCGAAAGCACTACTTCGAGACGTTCGGCCCGTTTCACGATGAGCTGGCCGTCCTGTACCTGCTCGACCACCATGTCTTTGAGCAGGTGAAGGACGACGGGGCGGTCGTTGTGGCGCCGCTGAACAACGCGGTGGCCGCGACGCTTTTTGAGCGGGCCTTAAGCCGGGGCCGGCAGCGCAAGCAGCGCGTGGTTTTCGCGGAGCGGGCGTTGCCGGACGGCGTGCTGCAATCGGATGTGCGGGCCAGGCGGGCGCGCATGCTGGCGAACAACGGGCCGGACGAGTGGTTTGCGCAACTGCTGATGAACGAGTTGCACGACCACCTGGGGGCGTACTCGGTGATCGGGGTGAAGATGGGTTTGCGGGCGGCGGAGTTGCTTAACGCCCCACCGCACGCCATGCGGGTGGTTTCGCACGCGCCGCCGGCACCGCCGGTGAGTTGCATCAACGACGGGATCATCGTGGGAAGCGGATCGACGCCGGGGCGGGCCCTTTTTGCGCACGCGCCCGGGGGCGAAGGGGTGTCTGCGACGTTCACCTACAACGGGCGCAGCGTGACGCTGAAGGTCAAGCCGGAATACCAGCAGAAGATCCGCGGACATATCCAGGGGTTGCTGAGCAGGCATACGCTGGAGGACGCGGCCTACTGGTCGGGCGTTCGGGCACTGGGTCTGGACATCTGGGAAAACTGGCACCGCTGCGACCTGTTCGAGGTACAGACGAAGCTGGCTTCCACAAATTGAACGGCGATCAGCGTTTGGCCTTGCGGACTTTCTTCCTGGCCTTCTTCGTCTTGGAACGCGTTTTCTTGCGCGGGGCGGCGGATTCGTCGTCTTCCTCGTGGAAGAGGGCCTGCTGGCCGGGGACGGGCGCCGCCTCGACGTCGTCGACGATCACGGTATTCTCAAGTTCGCGTTCGCGGGCGGTCTTCTTGATGATCTGGCCGTGCTCGTCGAGTTCCATGTCGGCCTGGGCGGTGGCGCTTTCGGCCAGGGTGACAAGGTCGCGGCGAAAGCGATCGCGATCGAAGGTGGCCATGGAACGGCAGGCGTCGACGACTTCCTCGATGTAGCGGTGGAAGACGTCGCGGCGCTGGGAATAGTGGGCGCGTTTTTTCTTGCGGCGCAGGAAAATGCCCAAGCGTCGGCCGCACTCGGCGATGCCCAGCTTGATTTCCTTGCGGATCTCGTCGTAGTCGGCCACCGCCTCCTTGGACTCGGAGGTGAACGGCACCCAGACGCTGGCCATGTGGATGAGGATCACCATGGGGGCCTGGGGGAGGGAACCGCGGGCCTGGGAGACGCCGTAGTTGTTCCACTTGGTCTCGATAACGCTCTTGAAAGTGCAGCAGGCGCTTTGCTGGTAGAGCAGCGGGACGCGGTTGGCGAAGCGGATGACCCGGGCCTGGACCGGTTCGCTCTTTCCGTTTTTCCCATTGGCGTTGGCCGTATCGGCGTTCAGGCCGCCCAACTGGCCGCCGAAGGCCATGCCCACTTCGATCTGGAAGGGGTTGCCGCGATAGACGCTCGGCGGGCGGGTGGAGGCGGTGTAGAACTCGGCCTTGATCTCCTTGAGCAGCCCGCTGAGGATCGCTTCGGCCCCGATGGGCGCGAGACAGTCGGTGCTGGGCGCCCGGAGCTTGGCGCCCTGGAGGGCGTGGTAGAGCTTTTCGGCGGTCGGTGGGTCGACGGCGGTCACCCAGGTGCGGGGGGTGATGCCCGCCTTGGCGCAGATTTTCTGGGCGATGCTGCTGCTGACGCGGGAGAAGTCGTTTTGCAGGAAGGCCCCCACCTGCTTGGCCCCGGTTTCCTTGAGCATTTTCATGAGCATGCCCAGTTCGATGCCGTAGGGATGGGGCTTGATCTCGCGGGTCTGGGTGGGCAGCTCCTGCGTGCCCTGGGGGTATTCCAGGACTTCGCCGGTCGGGGTCTTGAAGGTGAAGCGGGCGTGGGGATTGGCGATGGCGGTCTGCTCAATGTACTCGAAGACGCTTTGACGGCCGCGGTTGAAGCCGGCGGACATCTCGATTTCGATATGGGTCCCCTGGTCCCAGTCGACCTCGACAGTGGTGTCCTCGATGATGTCGGGCTTGTTTTTCTTGGTATCGATGGCGAGCTTGTAGTGGTGCGCCGGTTTGCGCGGGCCGGTCTTGCTGATGATGCTGACGGGTTTGCCGGTGGTGAGCAGGCCGTACATGCCGGCGGCGCTGATGCCGATGCCCTGCTGGCCGCGGGACATCTTGAGGCGGTGGAACTTGGACCCGTAGAGCAACTTGCCGAAGATGTTGGGGATCTGGTCCTTGACGATGCCGGGCCCGTTGTCGCGGCAGATCATGCGAAAGCGATCTTCGGCGAGCTGGCGGATTTCCAGGTAGATGTCGGGCGGCACGTCGGCTTCTTCGCAGGCGTCGAGCGCGTTGTCGACCGCCTCCTTGACGCTGGTGAGCAGGGCCTTGCGTTTGTTGTCAAAGCCCAGCAGGTGGCGATTGCGGGCGAAGAATTCGGAGATGCTGATTTCGCGTTGCTGCTGGGCCAGGGACTCGGCCGATGCCGAGACCCGTTTCGCCGTTTTAGCGGCGCGCGGCGTTGATTTCGCCTTGGCGGCGGGTTTGCGTGGGCTCATGGAGTCCGTCTCGGGTTGGGGCGCCGGGGGGTTGGCGGCGGAGAACTCGAACGTTGCTTGCACGGCCGGAGCGGCCGATCCTTGGTCGTCGTCCATCACCTATCTTGCCTTCCTTGGCGTGGTTGGCCACTGGTGCGGCGTACATTGCCGCTCAGTGTTGTTATACAACCGGGCGTGCGCACTTCAATATGCCGGGCGGAGGGAGGTGAAAGTCGGTCGTGTTGTGTGGCGAGCATGCGGGAAGGACGGGCGCCGGTCGCGCGGCGATGGTGTCGCCCCTGTGAGAATTCGTCGAGCCAGGGCGTGCGGGGGTGAATTCCGGCTGGCAATTCGCTGGAGATGTGCTAGAATCGGTCCATCTTCAAGTGGAGCGGATACCAACTGTAAATTCCTTATTAAGAGATACTTACGTCGTTTTCGGCGGACGTGACGCCATGGTTTTTGGGGTCACGGTGAGGCCTGCGACGGACCACGGTCATGCCTGCACTACTCGCCTCGGACTGGGATGACATTCTGGGCTACGTGCGCACCCATCATCCGGATCTGGTGCGGGGCTGGTTCACAGAACTTGAACCGATGGATCTCTTTGGGGGCATTCTCCGCATCCGGGCCCGCAACTCTTCCCAGGTTCGCTATCTTCAAGACCATTGTCGTCTTGCGTTCGGCGAAGGTGCTCAGGCGAAGCTGGGCAAACTGGTGACTGCGGCGTTTGAGGCGAACGCTGAGAATGGCGAGTTTACGAAGCCCACGACCGCGCTCGGATTCGACGGCGCGACATCCCTGCAACTGAACGACGATTACGTCTTCGAGAATTTTGTGGTGGGACCGGGCAATCGGCTGGCGCATGCCGCGGCCGTCGCCGTCGCGGAGAGCCCGGGGACGACGTACAACCCGCTGTTCATTCACGGTGACGTCGGACTGGGCAAGACGCATCTGCTGCAAGCGATCTGTCACGCGTGCAACGTACAGGGGACCTGCGCCAATGCGCTGTACATTTCGTGCGAGACCTTCGTCAACCACTTCATCGAGGCGGTGGAGCGCGGCGCCTTGAAGCAGTTTCGGTACCGCTATCGCGAAGTGGACATGCTGGTCATCGACGACATCCAGTTTCTGGGCGAGCGTGAGCGGAGCCAGGAGGAGTTTTTTCACACGTTCAACACCTTGTACCAGTCGCAGAAGCAGATCATTCTGTCGGCCGACTGTAGTCCGGCGGAGATTCCCAGCCTGGAGAACCGGCTGGTGAGCCGCTTCAATTCCGGGCTGGTGGCGTCGATCGATATGCCGTGCCTGGAGACGCGGATGGCGATCATTCGCAAGAAGGCGCGTTTGCGGTGTATCGAGGTTTCCGAGGACGTGGTGAAGCTGGTGGCGGAGCGGATCGAGTCGAACATCCGTGACCTGGAAGGCGCCTTGATCAAGCTGGATGCCTTCAGCCAGACCCGCGGGCGGCAGATCGACCTGGAGTTGGCCCAGGAAGCGCTGGGCGGGGACGGCCAGCAGCGGGCGATCACGGTGCAGCAGATCGTGGACGTGGTGACGCGTTACTTCAGCGTGCGTCTGGCGGACTTGCAGAGCAAGAAGCGAACGAAATCGATCACACTGCCGCGGCAGGTATGCATGTATCTCGCCCGGGAGTTGACCAGCCACAGCCTGGAGGAGGTTGGCGGGTTCTTCGGCGGGCGAGATCACACGACGGTGTTGCACGCCCACCGAACGATCAAGCAGGCTCGAGAGGTGGATGCGCAGCTCAACAGTCAGCTTACGGACCTGGCGAGTGCGTTGCGGAACCAGCGTGGCGGGCAATCCTCCCGGGGAGCGAGCGGCTGACGTTGCTGACAGGCAGGCCTTTGTGGCGTGAAACGCGCTGTTGATGGCGACGGGGAATCGAACGGATATCACCGAGCGGGCGGGCGACGGATGACGTCCTGTTAAGAACCCTCGGGAAACTGACGGTGAATATCACAGCTTTTCCACGCGCCGCGATCGGTTATAATCGTCCGTAAGCAGCCGTAAGGCAGAAGCTTAGCGGTTGCGGCCAGCGAGTTTCTCACATGCGTGACAGGGCATTGTAAGAATACTCCTTAGGTCTCCTGATTTACTATAGAGTCATCCAGGCACGTGATGTTTGAAGAGGGTCGCAGCTCATGAAGGTACAACTGAATCGACAGGAATTCGCGGAAGCCCTGGCGGCCGTCGGCAGTGTTGCGGCCACGCGCACGCCGAAGCCGATTCTGCACTGCGTGCTGATTGACGCGCGGGCGGATCATTGTCTGCTGGCGGCGACCGACCTGGAGATCGGGATTCGCTTCACAGTGACCCACGTGGAGGTGGATGAGCAGGGCAAGGTGGTGTTGCCGGCCGACAAGCTCAGCCAGATCGTACGCGAGCTGGACGAGGAGACGGTGCTGCTGGAGACGGATGACACGGTGTGTCATTTGCGGAGCAAGGGGGGGCACTTCCAGATTTACACTTCGGACCCGGCCGACTTCCCGCCGGTGGCGGACCTGCAAGGTGCGCCGGACTTCGAGGTGGACGCGGCGTTGTTGCGGCGGATGGCGGAGTGGACGGTGTTTTCCGCGGCCAAGGAGAACACGCGTTACGCGATCAACGGCGTGTTGTGGGAGAAGGACGGGGCGAATTTCTCGCTGGTGGCGACCGACGGGCGGCGGCTGTCGCTGGCCCGGGGCGCGTTGGGCAGCGCTGAGGGCCCGAACGTCGAATCGATCGTGCCGGTGAAAGCGATGTCGCTGTTTCAGCGGATTCTCGGCGACGGGGAGACGGCGGTGGGCGTCAAACTGACCGGCAATCAATTGGTGATGCGGACCAGCCGGGCGACGCTGAGCACCGGGTTGGTGGAAGGTCAGTTTCCCAAGTACAACGACGTGATTCCCAGCGATTGCGACCGGGTGGTGATGCTGAAGACGGACGAGTTTCTCAGCGCCATTCGCCGGGCGGCGTTGCTGACCAATGAAGAGTCGAAGGGCGTGCGGCTGAGTTTCACCAACGGGGCGCTGACGTTGTCGAGCCGGGCGCCGAGCCAGGGTGAGGCGACGGTCGATTTGCCCGTCGATTTTACCGGGCCGGACCTGAACATCGGTTTTAACCCACATTTTCTCATCGAGGCGTTGCGCAACGTGGCGGGCGACGAGGTGACGCTGGCGTTGAAGGATGCGAATCGTCCCGGGCTGCTGAAGGCCAGTCCCGACTTCGTGTACGTGGTCATGCCGGTCAACCTTTCGTGATCGGTCGTCGCGACGCTGCGAAGCATGCCGCAACGCCAGGGGTCTTCGGGGGCGGTGAATCATGAATGGGCGCAAGCAACCGCTGCGGTGGCACGCGCCGGGCCGGGGGTCGCGGGCGCAACTCGAGTGGGTGCACCGGAACCGGCAGGGGCGGGCGCGGTTTCAGGCGCTGGGCGATCTGGTCCGCGACCTGGATGTGGCCGGAGCGGGCGTCAACCGGGCGGGGCGGCGGGTATTCGAGGCGTTGTGCGAACTGGTGGACGACGATTTTCGCCGTTGTTGCAGCTTCCTGGACTATAGCGGCCAGGAGGTGCGTATATTGGTGAATGCGCCGGAAATGCTGTATCATATCCGCACGAAATGGCAGGCTGTTTTGCCGGCCCGGCTTCGGCAGGTCTGCCCGCAAGTGAAGGTTAAACGGGTCTCGTTTCACCCGGTCGGACAAGACGATCCGGACCGCCCCGCGCAGGCCGGCGCCGCATTTTGAGGGCGCAGGCGGCAGGGGTGGCGAGATTGGCGGCGGCGGGTTCAACGCCGCCGGCGGGATCCGTATGGTAGCAAGACGAATATGACGGAACACGATCCCACGCAAGTTGCGCCTTCGCCGAGCGAGCTGCTCGCGAAAGCCAAGGCCTATGGCGGCTACGACGAATCGCAGATCACCGTGCTGGAGGGGCTGGCGGCGGTGCGTACGCGGCCGGCGATGTACATCGGCGGCACCGGCAGCAACGGTCTGCACCACCTGGTCTACGAGGTGGTGGACAACTGCATCGACGAGGCGATGGCGGGGTATTGCCAGAACATTCTGGTCAAGCTGAACGCCGACGGCAGTTGCACGGTGGTGGACGACGGGCGTGGCATTCCCGTCGGGGCGATGAAGCACGAGAACCCCACGCTCGACGGCAAACCGGCGCTCGAGATCGTGATGACGGTGCTGCATTCGGGGGGCAAGTTCGACCACAGCGCGTACAAGGTTTCCGGCGGTCTGCACGGCGTCGG
>NPIE01030518.1_pt1 | contig 14063 bp, 8 predicted proteins | sample 8637661 | NCBI WGS metagenome assembly NPIE01 (sample SAMN07420842, study PRJNA396082) | bioreactor metagenome | isolation source: sample BA12 brine-fed electro-methanogenic bioreactor BA | place: Japan: Kochi | collected 2016-12-09 | reverse complement strand
TCAACTTTCGCGAAAAATCTTGGCACGCTTGTCCCGTATTCCGCTTGCGCTATATACGCGCTACGCAGTTTGGATTCGCTGGCAGCGATCGATAGCGATTCAGCAGGAGAATCTGTGCTAAGTTTGGTGCGGATGGACTGAAGACTTACAACAGTATTTTATTTTTCTCCGCTGTTGAATAACGACAATAAGCGGTCGATTTTTTCTTCGATGCGTTGCACGGACCGCTTCAACTCCTTCACTTCGTGTCGCTGTTTGGCCGTATTTTCATGTATGTATTCGAAATGAACCTGAAAATATTTAGGTAAAGGAAAATCGCGTTTATCGTTACTACGATGTTGAGTCGGCGATTTAAAATCTGCGGCGCCTGAATTTTCTCGTTTATTCGATGCGAATGGCAAAATTGTCATGGATGTAGAGCCTGAAGGGTTAAAATGTCGGTAAAAATCGCGCGCATCGAATTTCGGATTGACCCGAAATTCGATAAATGAAAACAATAGCCCCGTTCGTCCGACATTTCCTTAAACGAGAGACTATATGCCTGCCTATTCTTCGCGAGCCAGCACGTAGCGGGCAATCGCTTGTAGTTGATTGTCGCTTAAATGAGAAAAACCGGGCATTTTCATGCTCTCCGGACGTTTTTTTCCCGGCGACCGAGTCCATCGAACAAAGCCTTCCAGATCGTTGGCATAAATGGTTTTAATTTCAGGAATGGCCGGCCCGACAGTCGGCAATTCCGAATGATGACACGCTGCGCAATACTGCTGAAAATCGCCCTCGCCGGATTGACTTACCTCAGGCTTCATTCGTTCAATATAGTCCGCATCTTGCTTTGCCTGTAGGGCAGCAGCCCGGTAATTCGCCGTTTTTAACGCTATCGCCATATTATGATCGGTCAAAGAATTAACCCGGTATTCATGGCGCGCATAGGCCATAATCAAAATCGAAATAGCAAACAAGCCCACAACTTTGTTAAAGTGTTTAAAGGCGTTCCTGGCTTGCTCGTTAAGGTCCCGCCAAATCAACCAGACAGCCGGTATAGCGGGCACGCCCCCTATAAATAACCAAATTGTAACCGTCCAGCTCATTCCTTCGGCGGGCAAGGTGATCCATGCAAGCATACCCGTCAATACCTGGACCAGTACCGCGCCTAAAGCGAATGAATAAAAGAATCGGCGAACATCGAGAATGCGAAGCGTGTTGACGGGCGCCTCTACGGCAAATGCACGCCGTCCCGTCAACCAAACCAAAAATAAAGAACTGATCAATACCGCTGCCGATAAGAAATGCAAATAACGAGGCAAGACATTGGGCAATAGCATTGCCGAGAAAAAGCCTTTGACCTCCGGCCAGCGCTCCGGAAATAACATTAAGTTGACGTTGGTCATGAAAATTAAAGGCACTAGCAAAAAAATCGCCGTTTCAAGGAATGCGATCCCGATATGCATTACCTTGAAATCGACAAAACGGTTCCACCAAAACTTGTGTGCATAAGCAGCCAAAAAAGCAATGGTCACTAGTGGAATCACCGCCATCCAAACATCGCCCATCAAGGCGCTAGAAGCGTAAAATTGAGGCGCATACAGCGTGTTGATAATCAGCAACGGGGCCACCCCCATTACGACAGCCAAGCTTTTGTTCACGGTAATACTGCGCATGATGTAATTGGCTAGCCGATCGTAATCGGCTATATCCAAACCTTTAATCTGACACACCAAACTAAAGAGCGAACCTCCCACCATCAAATGCACGAAAATGATATGTACAACAAAAGAAACGATCAATAAGATTTCCAATAAGCCTTCCGAGGCTGGTAAAGGCAAAGGTATATCGCGTGGAATCGGTGCATTCATTTATTTTCTCCAGGTAGGAAGCGTGATAAATCGGGTAATTGTCCGTATCGTGTCGATCCGGAGATACTATCGGGCCTTGGAATTCCGGTAATTTGAGCACCATGATACGGTTCCGTATTGATTTGCAGAGAGGCCAGATATGCCGCCAAGGCTTTGAGTTCGGTGTCGTTGCCCGGAAAGGGCGGCATGAAATAACGAGCGCTATGCATATTTTCCAAATAGGCGGCAATGACGTCCGCTTCCCAAGGCTGGTCTCCGTACATGCGGCGTAATTGATAGTCGATCCCGTTGACGCCCCTGACGGTATGACAACGAGTGCAGGCAAGAGCGAATATTTCTTTGCCTGCCTGCAATCGATTGTCCTCACCAATCTCCCGATTTGCGGCATAAGTAGCATGCTGAAGGATGCCGTCGCGCTTCAACAACGGGTATTCATCCACGCGTATGCCATTAGCATACATATACTGTCCAATTATAAAGGGTTTGCGAATAAACTCGCGAACACGTTCAAATTGCCCTAGCACGGCAAACAGTATCAATGTCGACACCCCATAGCGGTATAGACTTATTTCACCGGGGCGCTTGATGCTTCCCCGCAATACGATGCCGACATAAATCAGGCCCAGCACCATTAACCATTTGAGACTGTTATGCCAATTTACATATTCTTGTGTGGTAATAGCTACAGGAATACTGTCTAACATGTAAAGTGGCACTACACTATAATACCAAATAGCGGCAACGACAAAAACCATCAGCCAGATACCCGACCAAAGCGATGTCAATTTAACTGCGGCTTTTTTAAATTGGATTTCACCATGGGTGTAAGCGCGGCGCTGAAAAAGACAAATCAAGCATAAGACAACACTTCCGCCCATCACCATCGCCAATGCGGTTCGAAACGCCAATTGAGGCAAATACATCGGATTGAACAAACCCGAAAGCAACGTTTTATCGCTTAGCCAATTACCAGGATCCATCATAAAGCCGAGAATCGCCACGATAATTGCCATCGTTATCCAAGAAAAGACCGCTAGAAATATGCCTAACCGGCAATGCAGCCATTTGCTTCGGGCATCGGTTTTCGATTTTTGCCAAGTTAAAAAGTACAATAAAATCAAACTGACTTCACTGACGAAAACGATCCATTCCGCGAACCATCCCCAGAAGAAAACCCGTATCAGACTCCCTATCGCAGCAGGATTGACCAACGCTGCCGAAAACCAAATGCCCACGCCAGTTAGAGCGCCAACTGTAGTCGTCAATATGAATATGACTTTTAAAATGCGAAATGCCAGCATATCCCACTGCTGATTCATGGTCTTTATCCCTTTATATTCGAACAAAGCCACAAGCGGCAAAGCACCAATCGCAAAAGCGTGATTTATAATGACATGCAATATCGCATCGAAAGCAATCAACATTCGATTACCTAAAAAGTCAATATGAAAAATCGGAAAATCCATTGTTTACCTCAAAATGGAGGCCGGTTCTTAACTGAAATTGCTGTTACCGGCATAAATAATCGGCTTAACCCATCCTTAAATAATTGCCAACCATAGATTATCGATATCCCCCGGCATAATTTATTCTTATGGCACTGCATTTGTTAAAGCAGGGTTAAAATGTTTATCGTGTAGTTTTTACGTTCTTGTTACCTACTCCATTCTTACTGAATAATCGTTCAATTTTGTCAAGTATGGTGATGCCTCTATCAAGGAAAGCCGTGATCCCATCCTCTCCTGGGGGGCTTGACGGCAGCTCGAACGCCAAGGATGGCGTGCAACCGACATCCTCGCTAGGCATACTTCACATTTTCTCGTTCTTAAACGGTTTTTCGGCCAAAAGAGAGTAAAAAACCGCTGGTCCCGAAGAAAGATTGTGCAAAGCTCCGGCCACTCGGTCATTTTTATCTATAACAATTAACGTGCCATTATGCCTGTCATTCAAGCCGCGTATGGTCAATTGTCCCGGCGACTTTCTAAGTCTTGAAAGATAAGGTTTTAATGAGTCAGATCGAATCATGCTGAATTAAAACCTTCCATCGCCCCCCCCCTAAATCTTGAAGCTTGAACGTCCAATAAATTTACACTGTCGAAAAAATAGACAAGATGAATTCAGTACCGAGCAATCGAATACCTTCCTCTATCACTTATATTTGTATTGTTTAATCAATTCGCAACATTTTCAGATCATCTTTCAGTGTCCGGATTTCGTCATTAAGAATCCCGCCATCGCTCCTTAACCGGATAAGCAGACATTAAAAACATCTCGATAGGTCGCTGCTTTACGGATATCGCGAATTGCAGTAGTATTGCCGGGCATTTCATCCCTTGTGATCTTTGTATTTTTATATTTTCGACCGGGCACCAGTAGATAATTTCTTACCGGTATTAACGTTTTCCATCATTCATTGACCGACTCATGTCAACAAACGAAACGCTGCCTTCCAATTTCATTCGCCAGATCATCAATAACGATCTGAAACAAAACAAAAACGATGGCAAAGTCGCCACACGCTTCCCTCCGGAACCGAACGGCTATTTACACATCGGCCATGCCAAATCGATTTGCTTGAATTTCGGCATCGCGGGTGAGTATCAGGGCACCTGCAACCTTCGTTTCGACGATACGAATCCCGAAAAAGAAAGCATCGAATACATGGAAGCGATCGAACGCGACGTGAGTTGGCTAGGCTTTCAATGGCACGAACTGCGCCATGCCTCCGATTATTTCGAAAAGCTTTACGATTACGCCGTTGAGTTGATTCAAAAAGGCTTGGCCTATGTCGATAGCTCGACGCCCGAACAAATGCGTCAGAACCGGGGCACGCTAACCGAACCCGGCAAGGAAAGTCCGGACCGCAACCGATCCATCGAAGAAAACTTGGACTTGTTCACGCGCATGCGCGCAGGCGAATTCGCCGACGGACAATACGTCTTGCGGGCGAAGATCGACATGGCTTCGCCGAACATCAACATGCGCGACCCGGTCATTTACCGGATTCGCCGCGTGCATCATCATCGCACCGGCGATAAGTGGTGCGTCTATCCGATGTACGACTACACGCATTGCATTTCCGACGCAATCGAAGGCATCACGCATTCGCTGTGTACGCTCGAATTCGAAGACCATCGACCGCTCTATGATTGGGTGCTCGACAACATTACGATAGACTGTCATCCGCAGCAAATCGAATTTGCGCGGCTGCAACTCGAATACAGTATCGTCAGTAAGCGTAAACTGAATCAATTGGTGGCTGAAAAGCACGTCAACGGCTGGGACGACCCACGTATGCCGACGCTCGCCGGCCTGCGCCGCGCGGGCGTGACGCCGGTCGCGATCCGCGACTTTTGCGAACGCATCGGCATCACCAAAAAAGATTCGTGGATTGAAATGGCCGTTCTGGAAAACTGTATCCGCGAAGATTTGAATGAAAATGCCCCACGCGCGATGGCGGTGCTACGCCCGTTAAAGCTGATCATCGATAACTATCCGGACGATAAAACCGAAGCACTCGAGCTCGGCAATCATCCGCAAAGACCGGAACTCGGAACGCGTAAAGTCGAGTTCAGCAAGGTTTTGTATATCGAACAGGACGATTTCGCCGAAAATCCGCCGCCTAAGTACAAACGCCTAGTCGAAGGCGGCGAAGTTCGTCTACGCGGCGCCTACGTGATCCGTTGCGACCATATCGTAAAAGACGAAAACGGTACAATCATAGAACTGCATTGCAGTTACGATCCGGACACATTAGGTAAAAACCCGGAAGGTCGTAAAGTCAAGGGCGTGATTCATTGGGTCAGCGAACGCCATTCCGTACCTGCTGAAATACGCTTGTACGATAGGCTATTCAGTCAGCCGAATCCCGATTCGCTCGATAACTTTCTGGACGCTTTGAATCCGGATTCGCTGGAAATCCTAACCGAATCGCGCGTCGAATCGAGCCTTGCCGATGCGCCGCCGGAAAGCCGTTTCCAATTCGAGCGCATGGGTTATTTCTGCCTCGATGCGACAGACAGCACCCCCGACAAGCCGGTCTTCAACCGAACCGTCACGCTACGAGATACTTGGGGAAAATAAACCAGCCGATCAAGCATTGAGATATACCTTTCGTACGTCAATTTACGGTATTGATTTAATGGAGTATTAGGGTTTGGTCGTAAATAACCTCCCTATTTTATGGAGGTTTCGTTTGCTCCTCGGCAATTGCTGAATTACAGGGATGGCATGAATGCAGATTTTGCATAAAGCAAAAATATGCATTCATGCCGACACCCTCGCCAAGCATGCTCCACACCGTTTTTTCACTCAAATAGAAAATTGCCGCATACATAGCCAATTCCCCCCCATCAAACCCGAAGCAAATCGAACGCAAGCGCCTGCCTTGCTTTAAAATCGATGCTTCCTAGCCGTAGCCTTTTGCTATACTTACCTCATAATCACACTCCTGACTGTATGACTCGTGGCTTCAATCAAACCACCCTCGGCACCCGTATTCGTCGATGGACGCCTCAATTACTGACTAGTCTAATGCTGCTTGCCGGACTCGGCACTACCGCTTTTTCTTGGCGACACGCAAGCCAGGCAGACTCGGATAATATTCGCACCGCTTTCGAATTATCGGCAAATCAAATTACCCATATTATCGACAACAGAGTCAATACCTATAAAGTCGTCATGAAAGGCGTCAAAGGCTTTTTTGATGGTTCGGACGATGTCACTTTAGAGGAATTCCGCGATTATGTAAGCGCGCTGCAAATTCAAAACAATTTGCCCGGCATTCAGGCAGTGGGGCTGGCAATACCTGTCGCACATGCCGACAAAAGCCGTCATATCGCCAAGATTCGACAACAAAACATACCGAACTACCAGATCAAACCTGATGGCGATCGAGAAAAGTACGCACCCATTATCCGCCTCGAACCCTCGACAGCGGAAAATCGGAAAGCCTTAGGCTTCGATATCTACACCGAGCACGCCGCACGAGAAGCCTTGCAACGGTCGCGCGACACCGGCGAAGTCATCATTACTTCAAGAATTGTTCTCATACAGGATGCCGATAAAACCGATTCATACGCCTTTGTGATGTATTTACCTATCTACAACAAAAAGGAGAGCCTCGAATCGATAAGAGACCGTCAATCCGCCATTTCGGCCTGGGTCGACGTACCTTTTCGTATCAACGATCTGATGGCCGGATTGCACGAAGAGCTCAATCCGAATATCGAACTCGAAATTCATGACGGAGAACCTCAATCGAATCAAACACTAATGTATCACTCGAATGAATTAGCCACAGATCGGCTATCCGGCGACAGCAGACTGGAAACACGGCGTCAAATCAATATCGCGGGTCGTCAATGGACCTTGGTAATGCGCAGCACTCCGGCTTTCGAAGCCGGCGTCTCTCAACATCACCCTGCATTCATCGCCAAGACAGGTATAACGGTAACGCTGTTACTCGGAATGCTAACTTGGCAACTAGCCAAAGGCCGCACAAGCGCTCAACAGCGCTACCGGCAACTCTTCGATCAATCGGGAGACGGCTTACTACTGATTCGCCAAACCGATCATGGCTTCATCGACGCCAACCCTTCCGCATTAAGGCTATTGGGTTATCGCCATGAAGAACTGTTGGACTTGCAGCTACAAGACATATGACTCACGATGAATTGCCGAAATCGACTCCCTGCGCCGATAAAATCATCTCCGATACGGCGCATGCTGAAGAATGGACTTGTCAGCGTAAGGACGGTTCTAAGTTTACGGTCGAAGCCTGTGTTCACGCTCTTGATGGCCGACATTATTTTGCGATCTTACGCGATTTAACCGAACGCAAAAAAGCCGAACAACAATTACGGCTACATGCACAAGTCTTTGAATACAGTCGCGAAGGCATCATCATTACCGACTCTGAAAACAACATTATTTCGGCTAATCCCACCTACATCGAACTCAGTGGATACACAGCAGAGGAAGCGCGTGGCAAGAATCCTCGTCTGATCTCGTCAGGTTTACAAGATAAGTCATTCTATGAAAACATCTGGCAGGAAATTCATCAACGCGGACACTGGCAAGGCGAAGTTATTAATCGCCGAAAAAACGGCGATCTGTATCCACAGTGGCTCTCAATTTCGGCTATTCGGAACCCGCAAGGCCGAATCATTCATCATATCGGCATCATGAGCGACCTGAGCGAACATAAAGCAGCCGAGGAGCGCATCCGATTTTTGAGCCATTTCGACACATTGACTCAATTACCTAACCGCAGTCTGCTCCGCGATAGAACCGAACTGGCAATAAGCGGCGCCAAAAGAGCGCATGCACGCATTGCATTGATGTTTATCGATCTCGACCGTTTTAAAATTATTAACGATTCGTTAGGTCCCGCTATCGGCGATCGATTGCTGGTTAAAATTGCTGATCGGCTAATCGATCATTTACACCCTAACGATACCTTATGCCGACAAGGCGGCGATGAGTTTATTTTATTACTGCCGAACACTGATACCGAAAGCACAGCCCATGTTGCCCAGACCATTCTACAACTGATCACCCAGCCGTTTATTATCGAAGATCAACGTTTGATCCTGACAGCTAGTATCGGTATTGCCGAATTTCCACAAGACGGCAACAGCTTCGAGCAACTGTCGCAAGCCGCCGACGCCGCCTTATTCCGAGCAAAAGAAACGGGTCGTAACAATTTTCAATTTTTCACTCGTCAATTGCACGAACAAGCCAACCGTTTATTACAAATCGAAAACGAACTGCGTTTGGCTCTTGAGCAAAATGAACTGCGGCTCCATTATCAACCACTGATAGATATAAAAACTTCGAAGATAATTGGTTGCGAAGCACTGGTTCGCTGGCAGCATCCCGAAAAAGGCATGATTCCGCCGGGACAGTTTATCCCTATCGCCGAAGAAAGCGGCTTGATTTTAAAAATAGACGACTGGGTGCTGAAAACCGCAATTCGCCAAGTCGCCGATTGGCAGGCTGAAGGGCTGCCTGTCGTTCCGGTTTCTGTTAATCTATCGGGACTACAATTTCAAAAAGCTTCGCTCTATGAAAAAGTCGCCCAACAATTACAGATGAATCGGCTCGATCCGGCAATGCTGGAACTCGAATTAACCGAGGGTATAGCCATGGATAATTCCGAACGCACGATCAGCCTACTCCGTCAATTTCATCAGCTCGGCATCTCACTTTCGATCGACGATTTCGGAACCGGTTATTCGTCGCTCGCTTATCTCAAACGATTCCAAATAGACAAGCTTAAAATCGACCAATCGTTTGTACGCGAACTGAGCCGCGACCCCGAAGACGAAGCAATCGTCACTGCCATCATTAGCATGGCTAAAAGCCTGGGTTTTAAAACTATCGCCGAAGGTGTTGAAACAAGGGAACAACTGGAGTTTTTACTAAAGAATCAATGCGATCAAATACAAGGCTATTATTTCAGCAAACCGCTACCGGCAAATGAGTTTGCCGAACTATTGCGCGGTAAGGATTTATTTATAGGTCAATCAAGATAAGTCGCTCAAGAATACCCATCGTAGATCAACATTCGGCACTAGCATTTGGAGGCATCTAAACTTAATGTCCGAGAAGTATGACTTTATTGCATTTTCCAACCTGATATAATTAATTCTTAAATCTTTCGATAAATTTCTTTAAGATATAATCCTGCATATATCTGTAAATTCCAATTCCAGCCCTCAATTCCCATCCTAATTTCGGGGTACGTCTAACCTATGTTACGTAAAATACTGATTGCCAACCGCGGCGAAATCGCCGTGCGCATCATTCGCGCCTGCGCCGAAATGGGCATTCGCTCCGTCGCGATCTATTCGGAAGCCGACCGTTTCGCCCTTCATGTTAAAAAAGCCGACGAATCCTATTGTATCGGTAGCGAACCGATGTCCGGTTATCTCAATATTTATGCTTTGGTCAATCTGGCTGCAGCGACCGGCTGCGATGCCATTCACCCTGGCTACGGTTTTTTGTCCGAAAATGCCTTATTCGCGAAAGCCTGCAAGGAACGAGGCTTGATCTTCATCGGTCCCGATGCGGAAGTCATACATCGTATGGGCGATAAAACCGAAGCACGCAAAGCGATGCTTGCAGCCGGCATTCCGGTCACCCCTGGCTCGGAAGGAAATCTCGAATCAGTTGAAGAAGCCTTAGAAGTGGCCGAATCGATTGGTTATCCGATTATGCTGAAAGCGACTTCCGGCGGCGGCGGCCGTGGCATTCGCCGCTGTGATAATGCTGAGGAACTGCAACGTAATTACAGCCGCGTAATCTCAGAGGCGACCAAAGCCTTCGGCAGCGCCGATGTTTTTCTTGAAAAATGCATCGTTAACCCGAAGCATATCGAAGTACAAGTTCTGGCCGATCACCACGGCAATGCGATTCACCTCTACGAGCGCGATTGCTCGATTCAACGCCGCAATCAAAAACTGATCGAAATTGCGCCTTCACCTCAACTCGACGAAGCGCAGCGCCAATACATCGGCGGCTTGGCCGTGATCGCGGCAAAATCGGTCGGCTATACCAATGCCGGCACCGTCGAATTTCTGCTCGACGATAACGACCGATTCTACTTTATGGAAATGAATACGCGCGTTCAGGTCGAACACACGATCACCGAAACCGTGACCGGCGTCGATATCGTCGAGGAGCAAATCCGTATCGCAGCTGGTTTGCCTTTGCGTTTTAAACAACATGAAATCGTTCGTCGCGGTTATGCCATCCAATTTCGCGTCAATGCCGAAGACCCGAAGAACAGTTTTTTACCGAGCTTCGGCAAAATTACGCGTTATTACGCGCCGGGCGGACCGGGTGTACGCACCGACACCGCGATTTACACCGGCTACGAAATTCCGCCGTTTTACGACTCGATGGTCGCAAAAGTCATTGTCAATGCATTAACCTGGGAAGATGCCATTCAGCGCGGCGAACGTGCGCTAAAAGACATGGGCTTATTCGGCATCAAAACGACGATTCCGTATTATCTACAAATCCTGAAACACCCCGAATTCCGCACGGCTTGTTTCAATACCGGCTTTGTCGAAAAACATAGTGAATTAATTAATTATTCGAATAAGCCTCGCCCGGAAGTGCTCGCAAGTGTCATCGCCGCTGCGATGGCTTCACATACCGGCTTGTGATTTCCTGATTCAAAAAACTGACTGCCGACAAGATTCAATAGGATACAAAATGCCAAAAGTTCAAATTACCGATGTGATATTGCGTGACGCCCACCAATCACTGATCGCAACGCGACTGCGTACCGAAGACATGCTCCCAGCATGTGAAATGCTCGACAATATCGGCTACTGGTCTCTTGAATGTTGGGGCGGTGCGACTTTCGACGCATGCCTGAGATTTCTTAAAGAAGATCCGTGGGAACGCCTGAGTCAACTGAAAGCCGCATTACCGAACACGCGCCTGCAAATGCTGCTAAGGGGGCAAAACCTGCTCGGTTACCGCCACTATTCGGACGATGTCGTCAAGACTTTCATCGAACGGGCCGCTGCGAACGGTATGGACGTCTTTCGCATTTTCGATGCGTTGAACGACGTACGCAATCTGCAAACTGCGATAGAAACCACCAAAGCAACCGGTAAACATGCACAGGGGACGCTATGCTATACGACCAGTCCCGTGCATGATGTAAACAGTTTTGTGACATTAGCCAAGGAGCTGTCCTCGATGGGCTGCGACTCGATCGCGATCAAGGATATGGCCGGCTTGCTAACGCCTTACGCAGCTTCGGAACTGGTTAAAGCACTGAAAGATACAATTGATTTACCGTTGCACCTACACACACACGCCACTTCCGGACTCGCCGAAATGTGTCAAATCAAAGCAGTCGAAGCCGGCTGCGAGCACATTGACACCGCATTGTCGTCCTGGTCCGGCGGAACGAGCCATCCACCGACCGAAAGCCTCGTCACGGCTTTGAAAGGCACTGATTACGACACCGGTCTCGACCTCGATAAACTGCAAACGGTCAACAACTACTTCGCCGAAGTGCGCAAGAAATACCGCCGCTTTGAGAGCGAATTCACCGGCATCGACACGCGTGTGCACGTCTTTCAGGTGCCGGGCGGCATGATCTCGAATCTCGCGAACCAATTGCGCGAACGCAATTCATTGGATCGCATCGAGGAAGTTTACAAAGAAATTCCCGAAGTTCGTAAAGATTTGGGCTATCCTCCGCTGGTCACGCCGACATCGCAAATTGTCGGCACGCAAGCCGTATTGAATGTATTGACCGGCAAACGCTATGAAACAATCACCAACGAGGTCAAACGTTACCTGCAAGGCGGCTACGGCAAGGCCCCGGCCCCGGTCAACGAGAGTCTACAAAATAGAGCCATCGGCAAGGAAGAGCCTATCGACTGCCGCCCGGCCGATCTACTCAAGCCCGAGTTCGAACATTTACGCTCGGAAATCGGCCATTTGGCTTTGAGTGACGAAGACGTACTCAGCTATGCGATGTTCCCGGAAGTCGGCAAACAATTTCTAGAGCAACGCTCGAACGATAACTTGGTTCCCGAACCGTTGGAAATTGAAACTCAAGCAACCGACGCCGTACAAAAAGCGGCGACCGAATTCAATGTCGCGCTGCACGGCGAGTCATATCATGTCAAAGTGACTGGCGCCGGACCTAAAAATCAAAGTCTTCGCCACTTCTATTTCATGGTCGACGGCGTACCTGAAGAAATCGTCGTGGAAACACTCGACGAAATCGTCCTGGACGGCGGCACGCATGGAGCGGTAAAAAGCACAATTTCGAGTAAACGTCGCCGCCCATCTTCGGAAGGCGATGTCACAGTCAGTATGCCGTGCAACATTCTCGAAGTCTTGGTTAAAGTCGGCCAATCAGTTACAGCCGGCCAAGCTGTTTTGATCACCGAGGCAATGAAGATGGAAACGGAAATCACTGCACCGATTTCGGGTACCGTAAAAGCCGTGCATGTCGTCAAAGGCGAACCGGCCAATCCGGATGAAGTGTTGGTGGAAATCGAGGCCGCATAAGAACATGACCGAAACGGTTTTTGCCGACGATGCCGCAATCGCTAAAGCGGTTGAATTGTTGAATCAAGGCCGTTTAGTCGCCTTCCCGACCGAAACAGTTTACGGTCTTGGCGCCGACGCCGGCAGTGCCGAGGCCGTAACCGGCATATTCAAGGCCAAAGGCCGACCGGTAGATCATCCTCTGATCGTCCATATCGCAAGTTCCACCCAGTTATCGGACTGGGCAAACATGGTCCCGGAAACGGCTCAACGACTGGCAAAACGCTTTTGGCCGGGACCGCTAACTTTAATTTTAAAGAAACGTCCCGAAGTACCGAATGAAGTCACCGGCGGACAAGATACAGTAGGGCTGAGAATTCCCGATAATCCGGTTGCCTTGCGACTCTTGCGAGCATTCGGCGGCGGCATTGCCGCACCTTCAGCCAATCGATTCAAGCGCGTAAGCCCAACGCAAGCCTCGCATGTGGCCGAAGAACTTGACGGGTTGGTCGATTTGATTCTAGACGGCGGACCTTGCCGAGTCGGAGTCGAATCGACCATCATCGATTTAAGCGGTGCAAGCCCCTTGCTGCTAAGGCCGGGCAGCATCTCTAAAGCCGAAATCGAACAGGTTCTGCAATGCGAATTGACCGAGATAAGCACCACGAACAACGATACGCCCCGTGCGCCCGGACAAATGGCCGTGCATTACGCACCATCGACCCCAACCCGTTTGTGCCCATCCGAGCAACTGAACGACACGATAAGACAATTGGCCGAACAAGGAAAAAAAATCGGTTTACTGGCTTATCGCTTCGAATGGAATTCATCGATGACTATCATTCAGTTACCTGAAACTGCCGAAGCTTATGCACAAGGTTTTTACGCAGCGCTACGCGAACTGGATCGCCAAAGATTGGACATCATCTTGGTCGAGCAACCACCAGAATCCAATGAATGGCATGCAATCAACGACCGACTGAAAAAAGCGGCTACGGCATTTTAGGCTTAGCCACACTGCTATCGATATCCACAAACTATTGAATAAGTCCTTCAATTCGGTTTTCAATCGTTCCCACAAAGCACCCATCGTTATAAACAAATCGTAGGGTACGCTGCGCGTACTTCTATGCCGTTAAGCACGGAATCCCTGCTCAGATCAAACAATAAGGGCTTAGT
>NPIE01015836.1_pt1 | contig 14070 bp, 15 predicted proteins | sample 8637661 | NCBI WGS metagenome assembly NPIE01 (sample SAMN07420842, study PRJNA396082) | bioreactor metagenome | isolation source: sample BA12 brine-fed electro-methanogenic bioreactor BA | place: Japan: Kochi | collected 2016-12-09 | reverse complement strand
AGGAGGTGATGTTTTCATATCAGAAAAAATAAACTTCCAAAAGTATAAATACAAACTTCCACATAAAATGAGCATATGAAATCTGTGGCTTTTGATGAGATCGATGATCTCAATACTGCCGTTTATTCATTTCCTGCGATTCGAGGAATTCAAGCTGGAAGAGAATATTATTCTGCGATGGTTCAGCTGAAACTGATACCAGCAATTTTTCGATTTAATGAGTCTGAAGTTCCCGTTCAGTTTCGTTCACAAAGAGTTATAAATCGAGCCAGAATTCCAGAGATTGCCAACTATATCATCACGAATCCAAATGATTATATTTTTTCATCAATAGCTGCCTCAATCAGTGAGGCCCCAGTCAAATTCATTCCTGCTGATCCTGAAAATCCAAATAGCAAAGTCGGTAAAATTGTTTTTCCTATGGATGCCAGGGTACTCATTAATGATGGGCAACACCGCCGGGCGGCGATTGAAGAGGCCCTTAAAGAGCGGCCAGAACTGGGGAATGAAACATTATCTGTTGTTTTCTTTGTTGATGCAGGATTAAAACGAAGTCAGCAGATGTTCTCAGATCTAAATCGCCATGCAATCAGACCCACAAAATCCATTTCAATTCTCTACGATTCACGAGATGAATTTGCACAATCGATAAGAATATTAGCTCAATCAATTCCAATATTCAAAGATTTAACCGAATTAGAGAAAACAACAATCTCAAATCGATCGAGAAAAATGTTTACTCTCTCCAGTATTTATCAGGCAACAGCTGCTCTTCTCGGAAAACCTGAAAAGAATAAGACAATCACACAAGAGGAAAAGAGATTGGCATCTGAATATTGGAGTGCAGTCGCAGAAAATATTCCAGACTGGCAATTATTGATCAGAGGTGATGTCTCTTCAAGTTCACTTCGAAATGACTTTATTCATGCACATGGAATCGCTCTCCATTCACTTGGTATACTTGGACGTGCAATCGTGTCTCAATACCCGGATAACTGGAAGGAGAGATTAACAGGACTTCATGAGATTGATTGGTCGCGTTCAAATCCAGATTGGGAAGGAAGGGCAATGAATAACGGGAGGATATCCAAAAGTCAGATGAATCTTGCTTTAACAAGCAATTTCATCAAACTGAAAATGAATATTCCCCTCACAAAAGATGAAGAACAGAATGAGATAAAATTCATGAAGGTTATCAAAGGAAGGGCATTATGACAGCCCAACAAACCCTGAATGGTAAACCGGTCTCGATTTTTGACAGTAAAAATCTGACTGAGCATTATCGTGAGATTCAGGAAGTCTATCTGAGTGATAACCGGCCGTGGGTTATTGGATATAGTGGAGGTAAGGATTCAACAACTGCGCTACAACTCGTATGGTATGCCCTTTCAGAGTTGCCTGAATCAAAACGACAAAAACCAGTTTTTGTCATCTCATCAGACACACTTGTTGAAACTCCTGTCATCGTAGATTATATCACAACAACTCTTGAAAGAATCAATATAACTGCTGCAGAAAAGAAATTACCATTCAGAGCATTTCAATTAACACCGAGAATCATTGACTCATTCTGGGTTAATCTGATTGGGAAAGGGTACCCCGCACCAAGTACACAGTTCCGCTGGTGTACTGAAAGACTGAAGATTCGTACCGCTGATCGGTTTATCCTTGAGAGTGTCACGAAATATGGTGAGGTAGTCATGATCCTTGGAGTGAGAAAAGGAGAAAGTACCACTCGGGATCAAGTTATGAACCTCTACAAGATTGAGGGATCAAAACTTTCCCACCACTCAAGATTTGCTCAGTCTTATGTATATACTCCGATTGAGGATTTTTCAATTGATGATGTCTGGACATTTCTGTTACAGAAACCATCTCCCTGGGGAAATAATAACCGCGATCTACTGGCTCTCTACAAAAACGCTCAGGATGGGGAGTGTCCGCTTGTTGTTGACACACAAACGGGGTCCTGTGGGAATAGCCGGTTTGGATGCTGGGTGTGCACAGTTGTCCAGAGAGACAGGAGCATGGAGGCACTTATTGAGAGCGGCGAAGATTGGCTAGAGCCTTTGCTTGAGTTACGTAATGAACTTGCTGAAACACAGATACCAGAGAAGAAACACCTGTATCGTGATTATCGTCGGATGAATGGCAAAGTAAAAGTCATGAAGAAAGGCGATGACTGGGATATCATCAGAGGTCCATATACATTCGACTATTGTAAATATCTCCTCAGAAAATTACTCGAAGCTCAAAAAAGCGTTCAGCAAAATGGACCGTACCCGGATATTCAACTGATTCAACCTGAAGAACTCGAAGAAATCCGGCGTATATGGATGACACAACGGAGTGACTGGAACGATTCACTCGTACAGATTTATAAAGAGGTAATGGGAGAGGCACTTGAATTTACCAAGGATGATCTGGGCTCATTCTCTCAGGCCGAACAGGATCTCCTGAATGAAATGTGCGAAAAACACAACCTACCCCTCCGACTCGTTACAAAACTCCTTGATGTTGAACATCAGATGCAGGGGATGGCCCGTCGTTCATCAGTATATAATAGGATTGGGGATGTGCTATCTGAAGATTGGCTCAGTGAGGAGGAGATACGGGAGCACATTGAAAAGCCGGATGCTATTGACATAAGAAGGCGTAATCTTCGGTATATTTGAGGGTGTTTCATGTTATTACATTCATTAACTCTGGAAAATGTCCGAATCTTTCGAGGAAGAAATGTTCTGGATTTCAGGCCAAAGACCAATGGAAACACTCCAAAACCAATCATCCTAATTGGCGGCAGAAATGGCGCAGGCAAAACAACACTATTTGATTCAATACTTCTCTGCCTTTATGGCCAATACGCTCCGGGGAACCGGATGTCAAATACCAAATATGAAAAATATGTCAGACAGATGGTTCCTCGTGGCAGAAATGCTTCCGAGACAATCAGACCGGTAATTGAGATCGTCTTTGAATTCACCCATGCAGGGGTTAGAAAAGTCTACGAAATACGCCGTGAATGGTTCTTTGATCCGAAATTTACCGAGAAGCTGACAATCAAACGTGATGGGGAGATACTCTCGGATTTAGAGATAGATCAATGGCAGGAATTGTTGAATGAATTAATACCCCCACGGTTTGCACGATTATTTCTCTTTGATGGTGAGAAGATACAGAATCTTGTTGAAGACAATACAGAAAATATCTATCTTAGAGATTCTTTCAAATCTCTGCTGGGTCTTGATATCGTTGACAGACTCAGAACAGATCTTGGAATATTCTCAACTCGCCATCTGAAAGGCTCAGAAATTAATTCAAATGATCATAATCTCGAAGAGATCACGAGGCAGATACGAGATGTGGAAAAGAAATTAGATGATACGTTTCAGGAACGTTCCAAGATACAGAGTCATAGCGATCAGATCAAGGGCGAGATAGAACGACAGGAACTCATCCTTGCTGGGGAGGGTGGAGGATATGCTCGAAAGCGTGAGGAGTGGAAGGCTGAAAAGATAAACCTTGAACATGATATAACAAAAGTTGAGAATGAGCTTCGTGAATTATGTTCAGGATTATTCCCCTTCTCGATCACACCACATTATTGCAAAATCTTAAAGGAAAATCTTATTGAAGAGGATAAAATACAGACTAAGCAGCGTTTGCGGGAGCTTATTCAGGCAAATATGAATGAGTTTGACACAGTAATCCAGTCCTCAGAATTCTGGTCAGATATTTCTATACAAACAGATCAGAAAGAGAAGATCAGAGAGAAGATGGTGACACTCATCAAGAAACATCTTGTGCCGGTAGATGAGCATATTGGTAAGAAATTAATTCATCAGGTCTCCCAGGCAGAATACCATCAGCTTCTCCAATGGATTGATGAAGCTGAATCTCTTGTCCCACAAAAAATGAATCTCTTATCTGAAAGATTAGAGACACTCACTACCAAACGCCAGAAAATTGTTGGAATGATTAATAAGGCTCCTGATGATGAGATTATTGCACCTCACATAAAAGAACTCAATTCTTTAAATAAGATCTTTGGAGGGCTTGAAGAGAAGTTGAATATTCTTGATACTTCAATGAGAGAGCTGAACTTCCAGCTGAATGAACTGACCAGAAAAAAGGAGAAAATTCTCGAAGCAATTCAGAATGTCAAAGGCGATTCCAAAAAACTTGATCTGGCCAATAAGGTTATTCATGTCCTTGATGATTATGCGAAAGAACTGCAGGGACAGAAGGTAAAACAGCTTGCTGACAATATTCTGATGTGTTTCAATCGCCTGATTAGAAAAGATGATTATGTCCGGAATCTGTTGATTGACGAGGATTACACCATCACCCTGTACGATCATGATGGCCAGGTTATTCCCAAAGAATTACTCTCAGCCGGAGAGAAAGAGATTTTTGCAGTATCATTACTCTGGGGGCTGACACTTACCTCCAGTCGGGAACTGCCATTTATCATCGACACTCCGCTTGGACGGCTGGATAGTGAACACAGGGGCAATCTGGTAATGGATTTCTTCCAGCATGCCGGAGAACAGATGATTATCTTTTCAACCGATACGGAGATTGATCTTGAGTATTTCCGTACTCTCCAGCCATATATTGCTCGTGCTTATCACCTTGACTACTCCAAGAAAGATCGGGTGACATCGATCTCTCCAGGTTACTTTTGGGCAGAGGTAGAGGCATGAACTTCAATAGAATAAGAATCAGTGAGAAAGCCACCTTTCGACTGAGCCAGCTGAAAGGAAAAACAGGTCTTACCCCCAACATTCTATCAAGAATTGCCATCTGCTATTCATTGAATGATCCAACTGTTCCTAATCCTAATGATTATGATGAACGTGGGCAGGAACTAAACCGGTACACCCTGACAGGTGAGTGGGATACATTTTTTATTGCACTTGTCAAAGAACGTTGCATTCATGACGGACTTGATCCGAAAAACGATCTCTATCACCAGCTTCGTGCACATCTGAACCGGGGTGTTTTTGGAATATATCCTCAAATTAAAGGTCTTGGAGATTTTCAGATCCTACTGAAACACCAGTCTGAAGGAATTAAGTCCGGTATGCTGTCAGAGGAGAGATCCCATGGATAAAAAAAGACCAATATACATGGATCATCATGCAACAACACCGCTTGATCCCAGGGTGCTTGAAACAATGATCCCGTTTTATACAGAGGAATTTGGAAATGCATCCAGCATTGATCATATCTATGGTGCCAGGGCTCATGAGGCGGTGGAAACAGCACGGAAACAAGTTGCATCGATACTGAATGCGAAGCCAAATGAGATCTATTTCACAAGCGGAGCAACAGAGTCTGATAATATTGCACTTATCGGGGTTGCAGAGAAATTAGCCTCAAAAGGAGACCACATAATCACCTGCGTAACCGAACATAAAGCTGTACTTGACACTGCAAACCATTTAGAAACGATGGGAAAGTCTGTAACCTATCTTCCGGTTGATGAGTATGGAATGGTGAGTCCGACAGATGTTGAAAATGCCATCACCGAACGCACCATTCTTATCTCGATAATGGCTGCAAATAATGAGATAGGGACAATTGCCCCATTGAAAGAGATTGGTGAGATTGCACAAAAACACGGCGTCCTGTTCCATACCGATGCGGCTCAGGCAGTCGGCCATATCCCGATTGATGTCAAAGAGATGAACATCGATCTCCTCTCATTGTCCGGCCATAAGATTTACGGGCCAAAGGGCATCGGGGCCCTGTACATCAAAGGTCTGAATCCAAAGAAGAACGTATCTCCGGTGATGTTTGGAGGTGGCCAGGAAAAGGGCATTCGATCCGGGACATATAATGTCCCTGCCATTGTCGGCCTCGGTAAAGCTCTTGAAATCGCCCAGAAAGAGATGAAAGCTGAGGCAGAGCGATACAAAAATTGGACGACCATGATGCTTGAATCATTCAGGACGGTCGGCAATGGAGTTATACTCAATGGCCACCCAGAACAGAGGCTCCCCCATAATCTCAACATCTGTTTCCCTGGCATTGAGAGCAAGGCATTGATCCACTTGCTCAGAGATGACGTTGCTATATCAGCAGGATCGGCCTGCTCCACCACATCGGTTGAGGCATCATATGTATTGCAGGCTATCGGCAGGGAGGAAGAGTATCTTCACTCTGCTGTTCGATTTGGTTTGGGGAGGTTTACGACGGAGGAGGAAATAGTTTATGTTGTTAAGAAGTGTGGAGTCTTTTTACAAAGACTAAAAAATATTGAGTGACATTTATTAAAAATATCAACACACTCGAAGAAATCAGAGAAGGTTTTCAATCATCATTTATTGGATTTGAGTTTTTAAGAATATCTTTCAACTCAGCTTCAAGAAATTGTGGATAATTAATACCATATTTATCGATATGAGATTTTAAAATATTCATGCCCTCTTCTGCATAACTTTCTGCTTCCTTATAATGTGGATTTTCATCTTTTAGGCATAATAAGTCATTTGTATTAGCTAATGCAATTGAGAGTAAGATCCATTTCTGTCTTTCATTTAGAGCTGAAACCGGTATATTTGCTTGACGATCTTTAACTTCGGTTTTATTCAATAGTCTATTTTTGCCTAAAGCCATTGCAAAAATAAAAAGATCCTTTTGATTTTTTCCTGCAAATATTGTTGTTGAACCTTTATGAGTCCAGGATCCAGGCTCATCAACTCTAAAAAAATGGGCATTTTTCTTACTATAGGCCAAATCTCTTGGTTCATTAAAATGTTTAACTGTCATGGTGCTTCACCTCAGATACAGTATTTGAATCATTCTCAAAAATCTCAAAGAAACTATCCTTTAATAAATAATTATTTAAATTCTCTTTCACCTTATCGTCATATTCTGTTGGAGTGACAAGCAAGACTAATTGAGTTCCTTCCAAAAATTTTGGTAGTTCTGTAGTGATATAATCACGATGCTCTTTATCGATTTTTCCAAGAGGTGTATCGATAATAACTGGAGCATGGAAACCGGATATTGTCATGAGTGCACTCATAAAGGAGAGACCGAGTATCATATATTCCCCCGCAGACAAGTCATTTATTACATTATAATTATTTGCATGAATTACTTTTACATTGAAACCATCATCAATAATTATATTTTTAAATGCAGTTTTTTTCCGTATGAGTTTATTGAAATTCTCTTTCGTCCTTGTTTCAACCAGATTTCGAACTCTTGTTTTCACAATTCGCTCAATCTCAGCAAGTGTTTCAAGAGCATCCTGAACAATTTGGAGTTTATTTTTTAGAATTACATTCTTTTTATCTTTCGATAGTTCTAATCTTTCTTCTCCCTCTTTCATTTTTAATTGATATCCAAATTTTTCAATATCTTTAGTACTGATAAGAATTTCTCTCTTCTTATTCTCGATTGCCTCAACTAATTGCTTTCTTCTCTCCTCATACCTCCTTATCTCATCGATATTGTGCTCACTCATAATATGAGAGATTTGTTCTTCTCTTCGTTTTTTTCCATCATATAGATCTTTTAAAGATTCAATATCATCATTATATTTGTCGATTATAGTTGAAAAATCAGAAATATCCGATAAAATTTCTTCAATTGTTGATTTTCCATAGATACAAACCTCACTCAATTCAGATAGTGTTAGTTTTTTACTATATGATTCAAGTTCAGATTTAGCTTGATCTGTTAGTTCATTTCCGCAAATGCATTTTCCACGTTCAATTAATTCGCGAACAAATGTCTCTTTTACTTTTGGCGGCAACTCTCCCTTGTCTACTTTATATTGGATAAGTTCATAAGCGGTTTCAATCTCCTCTTTAAGAAAAATTGAAGGGGCAATTTCAACTAGGTAGTTATTACGATTATCTTCTCTTTCTGCAATTTGTGTTTTAAAGTATTCAAGATCCTTTATTAAACTTTCTCGTTCGTTTTGTAAATCTGCAATCTTTGGTTCGTTATACTGCCGTAGAAAACTCTCAACCTCACGTAATTCGGCACCATCCTTTTCGATGTCTTTTTCATAATTCTTAATAAATAATTGGCGAAACTTAATTTCATTTTGAAGCGAAATGATATCATTCTGGACTTGTTTAAGTTTCGGCGTAGTATCTCTTACATTTTTTCTCAATACTTTTCTATATTTTTCAAGATTTTCTGCGGCTTTATTAATTAGTTCCATTTGTGAAACTTTATCAATAGCTTCTGCGATTTCAGAAGAACCTTTATATTTGAAAAATTCTCGAAGTTGTTCACCATCAATAAAAAAGAAATTGCGAAGAGCTTCGGGCAATAAATTATTAATAAGTATTTGAGTCTCCTCACCTTCGATATATTTATCCTGCCCACCTACAGGATATATTACTGTTAATTTTGCTTCTCCTATTGTTAACTCCCCTACATCATTTTTTTTTGCATCAAACCGCCTAATTATTGTCCATGGGCCACCTTCTGTTTTTATATTTACACGGACTTCAGCAGAGGTACTTTGATTTGGCTTCAGGGATTCTAATTCCTGTACATTAATTATTGGCATCCCATCAGAATACTGATTATTTTGATCCTTATGGACTTCAACCCCATAAAAACACCATGTAAGAGCATTTAAAATATTTGATTTCCCAGCTCCATTTTTCCCTAGAATTACAGAAACGTTTTTATATTTATCATTTGAGAATTTTAATATCTGCTTTCCTTGATATTGCCGATAATTTGTTAGTTCAAGAGATGAAATTGAAAACTTCATTCTTTCATCTCCTTCAAAATCCTATCAACTATCTGATCATAGTTACTATCAATTTCACGCTGTGGAGGGTATCTATTCCAGATATCGAGTTCGTATTGAATAGAAGCATAAATTAGTTTTTCTACATACTTATTTGGAGACTCCTCTTTAATTCCATCTTTAATAATTTGATTAATTTCAAGCCCTTCAGTCATAACCTAACCCCCATAAGCTGAATATCTTTTTCGAATATTAAATATGATTCGCTCAACATATTCACGATTAATAGCATCTTGAGAGAATTCCTCAAGTCGATTTAATTGTAATTCCAAATTTTTTTTGTCAATTTTCTGTTGATGACCATCCACAGTGGTGGGTATAGCTGTGATGTCATAAATAATTGCTTTACTTTTTCCAGGGAAGCGTCTCAAAACACGACCTCGCCTTTGAATATATTCTTTTGGATTGCCTGAACTACACATAAGAATTGCATTTCTGGTTGCTGGAACGTCCACTCCTTCATCTAAACAACGAATTGCAACCAAAACATGATAATTGCCTTCTGCAAAATTATTAAGAAGATACTCCCTTTCAGTTAAGCCTCCATAGATTTTCTTTTTTCGAATTGCATCCTCTTTGCTAGTAAAACGATGCTGAACAATACCTCCTTCTGATCTTAGTAATTCTTGAACAGTATTAATCTGCTGAGGAGAACAATAGATAAGTGTGTGTTTAATGACATTCTTCTGAATTAAATCATCAATTATCATTTCAAATGCAGGATATTTAGTCGAGGAGTTTTTCAATATGTCTTGTCGTGCCCTTAGTTTGTTTTCAAGATGCATTTTTTCTTTTATCGTCTTATCTTTTTTATTGAATAAAATAGCAATTTGACCACTTAGTGCCGAATATTTATCCATGTCAGTTTTTGTTAGTTCAACAATTATTGGATGATATTCATAAGGAGCTAAAAAAGTCTCTCCTGTGTCTGGATTAATTTCATTTATTGCTTTATGTAGATCAAAGGAATAAATGACTCCGCCAAAATAATCTAGCAAACTTTCAGTTCCTAACTCATCAAAATGTCGTTTAGGTGTGGCACTTAAACCAAGTCGATAATTATATTTAGGCAATAACCCCCCCAATCTTGTTATAGAACCGAGACCATGTACTTCATCTCCAATGAGAAGAATTGAAGTTGAAGATTTAACATCATTCATTTTTTCTATAAATAAATCAGATGATAGAGAGTCGTGAGTAATTAAGATAATTAATTGGTTTTCCCTTCCAAGTCGATTATTTAATAATTTTTTAGTGAGATCCTCTTTCCATTTTTGGTTGATACTACTAACATGAATAATTGGAACTTTGATAGACATTTCTAATAATGACTTTTCCCATTGATTAACGAGATGAAGATATGGTGCACTAATAATTGTTATAAGTTCGTTATCTCTTTCAAGAAGTTTTTTTAATGCTCCTATTGCAGTAAAAGTCTTACCAGTCCCCGTGGCCATCTCAAAAATACCTTGACATCCATTATCAAACCATTTAGTAATGGCTTCATTTTGATATTCACGAAGATTGATTTTTTTTGGGTTCTCACGAACCATAGATGATGATGGATTTTGAGAACAATCAATTTTTAATAATATATCTTCAATGTCAATAGGATCTCGATTTGCTATAGTAATTATTTTTTGTTTTATAGCTTCAGGAAAAGAAATGACATTCGTCCGATTTGATTGATTATTCCATAGTTCCTCAAAATCTTGGATATCTTCAAATATATAGGATTCTTGCCCCTCCTTCCAGTTAAAAAAAACTTTAAATTTTTCAGAATTGTATGCCCAACCATAAGCACTCTCATTGTTTGAACCACTAAAAGTAATTATATTTCCCTCATTATCCTCCAATATTCCTACTTTCTGATGAAGAATTTCATATGCTTTATTTTTTTCTTTAATATAACCAATTTTTACTTCTAAAAACCCCTTGGCAATCAACCACCCTAATACTTTTGTATAGTCATTCTTACATTCACTTTCAAATAGGTCAAGATCTTCCATTAAACGTTCTTCAATAATTTCTTCTGGAGTGAAAGTACCTTTTTCAATTTGGGCATAATCCAACTCTGATAAAATTATATTTAATATAAATTTCATTTTACCATTATTTTTTATAAATTGTGATAGTCCTGATGCGGCAGTTAGAAATGAGCTTGATGAGAAGTAACCTGTTATTCTTTTATAATTAATGGCTTCTTGTAAAACGGGGATGTAAAAGCCATGTAAAATGTTATCTTTTTCTGAGGTATATGAATTTTTTAATTTCAAATCACGAAATGACATTAATATCAATAACATCTATCAATTTTGATCATTAATAATTGTATCTTTTCAGAGATTGTTGTAACCATCATCGGTCATCAAAATGCATCGAATAAACCAAAAATGAGAAAACCGTATTTCTAATAACTCTATAAATACAAACAACCCTGACTAAATACCAACGAATTTGTTTTTTCCATGAGAGTCAAATCAATACAATAACCTGCCCCTTCTGCACCCCCGCCCCCTCCTCCATCCTCCTCGCAAACTTTTCTCGCCTACGCCCGGTATGACCTCTATCCGGTGAGCCCCGGCCACCTGCTCCTCATCCCCTTCCGGCACGTGGCCTCGTTTTTTGAGGCGACCGAAGCTGAGCAGGCCGCCCTCCTGGCTCTCGTCCATGATGCCCGTCGGCTGCTCGATGAGCGGTATGCCCCCGACGGCTATAATATCGGGGTGAACATCGGGGCGGCGGCCGGGCAGAGCGTGATGCACCTGCATCTGCATGTGATCCCACGGTATGAAGGGGATATGGAGGAGCCAAAGGGCGGGGTGAGAGGAGTTATTCCGGGGAAGAGGGGGTATTAGAGAAAAGTGGATCACTTTTTGAGGGTCGGAAAAATCCTTCATAAACCCTATGAAGACACTGGATTCAAGGAGGTTTGAAGGATTTCGACGGTTGGAATGCGTTTATAGTATATTTAATTATTAATCATCATCCATCTTCTTCTCAGATTCTATCACATAATTGTAGAGACTTTCTCGAATCCAAAAGTGACCCTCATTCCTTAACCGAGCCATCTCATCTTCTAGTGAGGAGATATGACCATCTCTTTTTGCCCGTAGCAACAATCCAATCACTCCAGTGACGTTCAGATTATATGATCCTGCTATACGTCGTGCTTCACTCTCGTCAAGAAGAAGTATATCATGCTCAATTTCTAGGGCCAAAACGATGCTTTCCGCTTCACCTCGATGAAGATCATTCTCAAGAAGATGGAGAAGATCTGTATTTTTAGGTTGAATCACCGATAAACAACCCTCTTTACGCAAGAGGAGGATTTCTGCAACACCCGGTCGATCATCTCCATCTTCTACAACCTCATGCCAGACGGCAGGAGGAATAATAACTGAAGAAAACCTTCGAAGAAGATCTATCCGCCCAATCAATGAAAGATGGATAAGAGGTGATGAATTACTAATCGCTCGAACCATAGGCGATATCCATCTGGAGATCTTCGTCCGTATAATGACGCGGAACCTTCCGTACTCCGAGAAGCTCCTCCCATTGCCAGCGCTTCAGACCGGCAAGTGCGGCAGCCTTTCCTGAAGAGAGCACACCTCTCATATAGAGAGCAATAGCAAGTTCCTGATGGAGGGCAGACTCTACGCTATCTGGGGGAAGGCGAAGTGCAGATACAATCTCCTGTGGGATAGTGATCGTTATATCGGACATACCTCTTACTCGTTGATAAGAATTGGATAGAAACCGTATAATACTAACTGATCCCACGTTCTGCAAGTAAATGGATACAATACATTAAGGGATCTCGCCTACGCCCGGTATGACCTCTATCCGGTGAGCCCCGGCCACCTTCTCCTCATCCCTTTCCGGCACGTGGCCTCGTTCTTTGAGGCGACCGAGGCTGAGCAGGCCGCCCTCCTGGCTCTCGTGCATGATGCCCGTCGGCTGCTTAACGAGCGGTATGCCCCCGACGGCTATAATATCGGGGTGAACATCGGGGCGGCGGCCGGGCAGAGCGTGATGCACCTGCATGTCCATGTGATTCCGAGGTATGTAGGGGATATGGATGATCCGAAAGGCGGGGTCCGGGGAGTGATCCCAGGGAAGAGGGGGTATTAAAGAAAAGGGGAGAGAGGAAGGGAGGGAGATGCGGTTGAATTCGACATCCATAGTCATTTGATAATGTTCACTGATTCATACCATGACCAGAAACAGATTCTGAGAGAAGAACGACATTTACATCCGGCAAATTTCGTAATCTTCTATCATTTGTGAGAAATGAATTGCATTGATGTATTCTGGCTGTTGCTAGGTGTATGGCATCAGGAAGATGTAGGGTCTCTATTCTGGAACGGAGCCTTGCTGCCTCAATAAGTATAGAGCGATCAATAGGGATGATAGAAAGTGTAGATGAAGGTGATAGTGTCTCCAGATAGAGTTTTTCAAGTGATGAATTTCCGTCCATCATAGGTTTGATGAGAGCTTCTGCGAGTGTTAGTTCACTGGTTGCTGCTGTGAGATCTCCCTCATCAATGGCAGAGAAGAGATCAGTTAGCAAAGAAACATACTCTGGATATCCTTCAAGTGCATAAATAACGATGTTGGTATCGAGATATATCAGATCTCCTTCAATCTCATCGATTATTCCCATGATTCACGCTCTTTTCTTATAAAGGCGTCAACCTCCTCTGCACTTCCAAAACACCCTTGTCCTTTACCAATAATGCTTGTGAGTGATCGTTTCTTTTTCTTTTCTGATGGCTCAAGCACTATTACTTCGGCTATAGTTCCGGGTTTAAATTCAGGAACATAAATCTGAATGAGTCCATCAGATTGGATTTTCACCTGTTTTCGTATGGCCTGTATCATGAGCACATCCCCGTTGTGAATATCTCTCTTTACATATTATAAGATACCTCCCTGCTATTGCTTTCGCTCCTGTAATTTTGATCCACCTGGTACATCGAAATGTAATCCACCCCCTCTCTCCATCGCAAGCGATGCCTGTCGACGGCCGGGCAGAGCGTTATGCACCTGCATCTGCATGTTATTCCGAGGTATGTAGGGGATATGGATGATCCGAAGGGCGGTGTGAGAGGGGTGATCCCGGGGAAGAGGAGGTATTGAGGGGAGAGGAGAGAGGGAGGTTCAGATTGAAACTCTCATGATTTCATGACAATAAAGATTATCATTCCGTCCGACAATATCAGGATCAAGTCGATACAATGAGCCTTTATGACGAGGTAGTAAGGCAGAAGGAGGCG
>NPIE01001561.1_pt1 | contig 14074 bp, 14 predicted proteins | sample 8637661 | NCBI WGS metagenome assembly NPIE01 (sample SAMN07420842, study PRJNA396082) | bioreactor metagenome | isolation source: sample BA12 brine-fed electro-methanogenic bioreactor BA | place: Japan: Kochi | collected 2016-12-09 | reverse complement strand
TTCGAATCCCGACGGGGCCGCCAAATAAAAATCCGGTACAGACCGGTAAGATAGATTAAGCCCTGTGAAAACAGGGCTTTTTCTTTTTGGGTTGTCTCACGTTGTCTATGGGAATATACTAAGATCTAAGAAGAATGGGTATATGATTTTGCGAAAATATACCCATCGGCTTGAGTGTATACCCAAAGGAGGCGAGCCCATGGCAAAAAGGATTGCTCCGTTATCAGACACGCAAATTAAAAACGCGAAACCAGCAGAGAAGCAATACACCCTTTTTNNTCTTTACCTGTTGGTGACACCATCTGGAGGCAAGCTATGGCGGTTCAAGTACAGGTTGAACGGAAAACCCAAGCTAATGTCATTCGGTGCATATCCTGAGGTTTCCCTGATAGAGGCCAGGGACAAACGCACCGCTGCACGTAAACAAGTTGCTGACGGGATTGATCCTTGTACAGCTCGAAAAATCACCAAGGCTCAGAAGGCAGCCGGTGAAGGTAGCTTTGAGGTTATCGCCCGGGAATGGCACCAGAAGTTCGCGCCCACTTGGGTAGAATCTTATGCCGAACTTCTGCTTAGCCGAATGGAAAACAATCTTTTTCCGTGGCTAGGAGAGCGCCCAATCGCTGAGATAACCGCTCCCGAATTATTAGCCGTATTGCGCCGGATTGAGTCGCGGGGGGCCTTGGAATTAGCCCACAGGATAAAATCTATTTGCGGTCGGATTTTTCGGTATGCTGTCGCTACAGGGAGAGCCGAACGCGACCCTGCCGCAGACTTGAAGGGGGCCTTGCCACCCGCCCAAACTACTCACCATGCAGCGATCATTGAGCCTGCTGAGGTGGCCAATTTATTACGGGCGATTGATGGTTACCAAGGAGCATTTGTTGTTAAATGTGCCATGCGACTTGCTCCGCTGGTATTTGTTCGCCCTGGTGAACTGAGAAAGGCAGAATGGCCAGAGTTTGACCTTGAATCGGGGGAATGGAACATTCCGATCGAAAGAATGAAGATGAGTAAAAAGGATAAGGCCAGGCGGAAGGGCGAGAAACACCTGGTGCCGCTTTCGAAACAGGCGGTGGAGATCCTCCGGGAATTACACCCTTTGACTGGAGGTGGCCGATATGTTTTCCCGTCCGTAAGATCTGCGGATCGGCCGATTTCTGACATCACGGTCAATGCTGGCCTTCGCCGCCTTGGATACACCAAGGACGAAGTGACAGGCCATGGTTTCCGAGCTATGGCGAGAACGATTCTTGATGAAGTGCTGCAGGTTCGCCCTGACCTTATAGAGCACCAGCTAGCACACGCTGTAAAAGATCCTCACGGTAGGGCATATAATCGAACGAGTTTCCTGCCTGAGCGTCGGCAGATGATGCAGCTTTGGGCTGACTACCTAGACGGCTTGAAGGGTGGGGCGGAGGTCATCCCGATAACTGCCAAGCAACTCGTCTCTTAGCTTTTTCTACCCCTGATCAGTCACACTAAAGGCCTTGTCCGACTCCGGACAGGGCCTTTTTTTGTTAAACCTCCCTACGCCGCCTGAAAAAAAAATCAGTTTTAAAATTATTTTTCACCAATAATTTCCACCGCAAAAGCACCCAAACATATCCAAAAATATCCAAACAGCATAAAAATTTGGCCCTGCAGAACTGGGCAATTTCACCATGGGTTTTTTTCTGGACCTGAACCCTGTAGCGTCGAATTAAGACACGAAACGACACGGCAAGACATTACGGAGGACGCTATGCAGCTAATCAGATTGCCTCAGGTTCTGGAGAAAATACCTGTCGCTCCATCTACCTGGTGGAGGGGAGTTAAGGAGGGGAGGTATCCGCAGCCAGTAAAACTTGGGCCTCGCACAACCGCATGGAAGGCGCCGGAGATCGATGCACTGGCGAATGGTGAATGGCCGCCTGTGGCCGTGGCCAATGACGAGTAAAACGAAAGCCCCCGCCGAATGATCGACAGGGGCTCAAGAGAGGCGCCGCGGCCAGGCGGCAGAAACCGAAGGTATAGATGAATCTAGTTTCTAATATAGAGGGGACAATTTCAACGGGTGGGGTTGACGACCCGCAGGAAGCAGCCTGCCGGTATGCGCCGGAGTGCCGACAACACGTCCTGCCACCGCTCGGGGAACACGAACTGTTTCAGGACGACAATAATTGCCTGAAGGCTGGCCAGTGCGAACGATACGCTATGCCAGCGTCTGAAACAACTGCCGTTCCTTTGGCCGTCGAACAACCGCCCCTGCCTGAAGATCCCAAAGAGATCCAAGCACCAACCTACACACCACCTGAAGACCCCTCGGTGACGGCGCCGTTTTCGTTCCTGTTTCTTGGATTTAACCGGGGCACTTTTTATTTTTGGTCGGTGTGTGCGCGACAGGTTGTCGTCATTCGTGCCGGCGAAATGTCCCCTAAGTTTTTGCTTCAACTGGCGCCTATCACATTCTGGGAGGGCAGTTTTCCCGCCAGTAGAGCCGGGGCGAACTGGAATGCCGCTAGCACTTGGCTGATCCAGAGATCATACAAGATCGGGATCTATGACCCGGGACGGATCCGCGGGCGTGGTGCGTGGGAGGATGACGGCCGATCTGTATTGCATCTGGGTGATTGCCTCCTGGTGGATGGCTGCACTGTGCCCCTCGAAGATTTCGAAACCACCCACATTTACGAGGCAGACGCGCCCCTCGAAACCGGAATGACGGCAACCCCAATTGGAGCCGCAGACGCGAACCGCTTTGCCAAACTCTGCGAGCTTTTAAGCTGGGAAGTCGAAATATCAGCGCGTCTATTCGCAGGATGGTGTGTGCTAGCTCCTATCTGCGGCGCTCTCCGGTGGCGACCACATGGACGAATTACGGGGCCGTCTGGATCAGGAAAATCATGGTGTGCCGACAACATTGTTCGCCCTATTGTCGGACCATGTGCTCTGATCGTTCAGTCGAACACGACTGAGGCGGGGATCCGGCAGACAGTTGGTAGCGATGCCCGTCCAGTTCTTTTTGACGAGGCCGAGAGCGAGGACCAGGCAGGCCAAACCCGCATGCGAAAGGTCCTCGAGCTCATGCGGCAGGCGTCGAGCGACAATGCCGCAGCAATCATCAAGGGTGGATCTGGGGGCAAGGCTCAAATGTTCCGGATCCGCAGCATGTTTTTGCTTTCAAGCATCGGCGCAGCTGAACACCAGAAGGCCGACCTTTCGCGAATCACCCAATTCCCATTGAAAATAAATAACGCTTTCGACAGAGCGGAGCAGTTCGCACATCTGCAGCGCACGGCTCACGAACTTTTAACTACTGAGTTTTGTGCTGGTCTTCGGTCGCGGACAGTACGGCTAATCCCAGTAATCAGAAAAAATGCAGAGGTTTTCGCACGGGCCGCCTCAGGGATTCTCGGAACTGCTCGCGCCGGGGATCAATACGGGGCACTACTTGCTGGGGCCTATTCACTCTTCTCTGCCGGGGAGATCGACGAAAAATCCGCAAGCAAATGGATATCCGAGCAGGACTGGGGTGAGGCCATCGAAACAGGCACGGATACCGACGAACGGCGCTGCATGTCGGTGATTCTGGAGGCGGTGATCCGCGTTGACACCGGCAGCCGGCCAGAGGATGTCGGGATCGGTGAGGCCGCTCATGCTGTGGCCTTCGGGTCAGCGGCCGACTGCCGCGTTACCAACCTGGCCGCAGCCCTTGGCAGACATGGGTTGAAAGTCGATGTCGCGGCTGGCGCACTGTTCATCTCGAACACCCACACGGCGATAGGGCGAGTCCTTCGTGAAACCCCATGGGCGGTCAACTGGTCACAGATAATAGCGCGGCTGCCAGGGGCGGAACGGATAACCAAGACTGTGCGGTTCGGGGGCACGACCTCGAAAGCGGTTGCAGTCCCGGTAACGGTGATTTTCCCGGAGTGTGACTGAAATGTTCTCCGGTCACACTCCGGTCACAAGAAAGTTGCATATGAAATCAGATACTTATGCTGTGTGTGACGATGTGACAGATATTAAACGGCACATATATAGAGGCAATGGGAGACAAACAACCCGCCCCCTCTCTATCGCGTAAGGTCTTTATTTATATATTTTTGTCACACTTTATTTATTTATTAAGTAAAGGCCTGAAATTAAAGGAAAAACAAGTGTGACCGCAGTAGTCACAGGCTTGTCACAGTCGGTCACAAATCGATGAATTAAGTCACACCCTAGTGGATGATTTTAACAGCCGGAATGGAGGTGTAACAACATGGGAAGCAAACCACTCGAAGGGAAGTTCTTTTTGTCAGAACCCAGGAGCATGGCTGGCGAGATTCTGCAAGCAATGGACGCCGGAGTCTACCTGGTGCGGCCAGTGGTATTCAGCACTGGGGAGAGCGGCCGGCAAGGGCTCTTGGATGTACGCGACCTTTGCGGCTGCTTGATTTTCGACAGTCGGGAAGAGTGGGTGGAGGTTCTCGAGGAAGTGCGAGTCCCGAGGAAGGGAAAGGCTTAGGCGCCGATGACCGACCGCTGCCCCCACTGCAAAGCCGCCAAGCTCTATCCACAGCGCGTTGGCGTCAAAGACGGCCTGGCTCTCGGCCTCACCTGCTGGCGCTGCGGATTTTGGAAGGACATCGAGCAGCGCAGACCAGAGCGCCGTCCGGCACCACGCCGCCTTGACACCCTGGTGCAGTGCTCGGTTGAGGGTTGCACCAACATGGTCCAGGTTGCCACCACCACAACTGGCCGCTGCACACCGTGCAATCGACTGATGAAGGATTGGGACAGTAGCGCGAAGACCAAACCGGTGCCACTGATCCAAGTGGCCGGGAAATGGATTTTTAACCCGGAAAGGAAAAAACCAATACACGCTCGATGATGGGCGCCAAAGATGGAGGCAAACCGATGGCAAGACTAACGACCCAGGACAGAAAAGTTACGGATCTGCGACAGAAAATCGCCGATCAGAAGCTACACATTACCGAGATCGAGAACGCCCCGGTCCCGGAGGACGAAGCAATCGAGCAATTCCGGCAACGACTCGACAAGCTGGCCGAGTCCGGTCTGGAACATCTCAATAGATACGCCCGAGCTCACTGCTGGCCGGCCCCGACTATGGGGATGTTGCCGGAACTCAGGACCATCGAGCGAGACGGTGCGCCGTTTCTGCACAGTGCTGGTCTGCAAGGTGTACTTGCCTCAATGAACAAAACCGACCTTCTGGAGTCCGGTATCACCGACATTCAGGAGTTTTATCAGAACCACACCGGTCTGACCGTACCGGCAACCAAAAGGGCCGAACTACTGGCAAGGGCCCGGAAGGATCTTTTCGCCCTGGAGGCCGAGGAAGAAAAGCTCGTTGCCAGCAGTGGCCTGCCCCGCAGGCCTGATGCAGATCCGGCAGCGGTTCTCGAGGTTGAACCCGGCACCCCGCTGCCCTGGAATTTCCGCAGCACGAAGGCAAGCAACCTTACCGTCGAAGCCGAAACCGCCCGCGGCGCCCTGGTCGGTATCCGAGAGGAGATCGGGCAACTTCAGATTCTTTTATCCCGCCTTGAGAGTGACACGTCGGCATATCGCGAAGACAGCATTCCCAAACGCCTGGCAGCTGATCTTGAACTGGCCCGCCAAGATCTGGACGACCTACAGCAGCAGCTCACCCAGCGACAGGAAATGGCTCGCAGCCTGAACACCATCGCGGCCCGCGTGAATCAGTACATTGTCGACCACCGGACGCCCCGTCCGGCGAACCAGGGCGCTTTGATGAAACCCGTCAACAAATCCGCGGCGAACGGCGCCGCATAACCCCACCACGGAGGCACAACCATGAGTGTTATCGCAGACGTTTTTACCCAGGACACTTTCGGCACGATCGAACTGACCGAAGCGGTCAACAAAATGCCATACCTTCCTGGCCAGGCCGGAAAACTCAACCTGTTCAAAGAAAAAGGCATTCCCACCACCAAGGCCGCCATCGAGGAGCGCAACGGCGTGCTGTACCTGGTGCCCACCAGCCTGCGCGGCGCACCCGGCACCCAGAACCAAACCAGCAAACGCAAAGTTCGCGAGTTCCAGATTCCACACCTGCAGGTTGGCGATCGAGTCATGGCTGACGAGGTTCAGAACGTGCGTGAATTCGGCACCGGTAACCAGCTCCAGAGTGTCCAGTCCGCTGTCAACGACCGCCTCGAAACCATGACCCAGAGCATCGACGCAACCTTGGAGCATTTGCGGATCGGTGCAATCAAAGGGCAGATCCTCGACAGTGACGGCGCTACCGTGCTCTACGATCTGTTCACCGAGTTTGGTGTAGCCCAGGAAACCGAGATTGACTTCGACCTGGACAACGCGAGCCCCGCTTCTGGTGTGATCCGGAAAACCTGCGCGAAGGTTGTCAGACTGACCGCCAAGAACCTGGGAGCGCTTCCTTTCGAGAAGATCCATTGTTTCTGTGGCGACAACTTCTTCGACCAGCTGGTCGCGCATCCCGAGGTTCGCGAAATCTACCTGGGACAGCAGGAAGCAGCCGAACTCCGCGACGGATATGCATACGGGCGGTTCAACTATGGCGGCATCATCTTTGAGAACTATCGCGGCTCTGTCGGCGGTGTGGACTACATCAATGCCGACAAAGCGCATTTCTTCCCTGTAGGCGTGCCCGGTCTGTTTGTTAATTATTTCGCCCCAGCGGATTATGTCGAGGCGGTCAATACTCCCGGCCTGCCGAGATATGCCAAGACGGCCCCGGATGCGAGTTTCAATAAATGGGTGGATATCGAAACCCAGTCCAATCCCTTGCCGATCTGTACCCGACCGAACGTGCTGATCCCAGGCAAGCGTACCTAATTAATCTGACAGGGGCGGTCACAACCGGCCGCCCCGACTTTCAATGGAGATAGATACGATGAGCGAAAAACAACTGACCATCGAAGAACTGGCTGAAAAGCACCCCGATCTGTTGGCCAAGATCGAGGCCCGAGCCAGGGAGGGTTTTTTCAGCAAGGCTGCGCTTGATGCGGCCGTTTCTGTAGCCAAAGAGGGCATGATTGCCACTGCGGAGCATGAGCAGGACGTTGCCAAGGCCCGTACCGGTGCCACAGCCATCGAGCGGGACCGAGTCATGGCCGTTTATCTCAGCTGTAAGGGCTGCAACACGATGCCGATGTTCGAGGGCTTGGTTCAGGACGGCTGCACTGAACAACAAGCCAACCACCGTATTCAGGATGCTTTGGCCGTTGCCTCGGACGCTCTGGAAATCACCACCCACCACAGCGGTGGTGCCTACTCCCGGCAGCGAATGAGCTCTGGTGCCGATATTTATGCCAACAGAGCTCAGCAGGGGGGCAAGCCGTGAAAAAGGACAACTGGTACGAAATCAAGAATCAGGCCGCAGGTCCTGCAGAGGTGTTTATCTTTGGCGACATTGCAGACACCAGGTGGGACGACGACACCACGACTGCCAAGGACTTCATCGACGCTATCAAGGGGCTTGGCGACTTCACCCTGCACATCAATAGCCCTGGCGGCAGTGTCCCTGCAGGAAACGCAATCTACAACACCATGCGGCGACACCAGGGAAAGATCACCGCGTACATCGACGGCCTGGCTGCCTCGATTGCGTCTGTGATTGCCATGGGGGCGGATAAGGTCATCATGCCGGCCAACGCCCTTATGATGATTCACGAGCCTTGGTCCCTCGCACTGGGGAACGCAGAGGACATGCGCAAGGAAGCCGACGTGCTGGACAAGTTCAAAGATTCCCTCGTTGCGGCCTACACCGAAAAAACAGGCATGGACGCTGCCAAGGTCGAACAGCTCATGGCAGACGAAACGTGGATGAGTGCCGGCGAGGCCGTCGAAATGGGGTTTGCTGACGAGATCGAGGCGCCCATTAAGGCCGCCGCGAGAATCGACAGTGAGGTGCTGGCCCGATTCCGGAACGTGCCGCAGAACCTGGTCGAACCAAAACCGACAGGCCAGCCGCAAAACCTGCGCGAGTTTTGCCAGGATCCGAAGAACGCTGAAAAGATCTACCAATCCAGGGCAGAGCAGAAGGTTTGAACTAGGAACTGGCGCCCCCTGCTGTCGTGGGGGGCTCTATGAAACCGAGGTGAAAAATGCGAAATGAAATACGCCTGACAACCGGTGGACGTGAATATGCTGGCTGGAAGTCTGCGTCGGTGACCCGCAGTATCGAGGCGATCAGCGGTTATTTTTCGATCGGCTTGACCGAACGCTGGCCAGGGCAGGAAACTGTGTGGCCAATCATGCCAGAAGATGAATGCTCGATATCTATCGGTGGCGAGACGGTGATCACCGGGGACATTGATCAAATAGCGCCGAATTTTGATAGCAGCAGTCATGACGTAAGCGTGCAGGGCCGTGACCGCACTGGTCGAATGGTAGACTGCTCCGCGAACCACGACCCTGGGGAGTGGTTGGATATTAAGCTCGATCGATTGGCCAAAAAACTGGCAGCGCCTTTTGGGATCTCCGTGATCAATCAGGCCGATGTTGGTAAATCATTCAAATTCAATCTGCAAATGGGCGAAACAGCATTCGAGGCCCTGGACCGGGCATGCCGGTCACGAGGCGTCCTGCCGATCTCAGACGGCCAGGGCAACCTCATCTTGACCAAGCCAGGCCAGAGTCGATGCAGTACGGCCCTGGTGCAGGGGCAAAACGTCAAGTCGGCCAACCTGACGGCCAGCGTCACCGAGCGATTCGGCACCTATATCGTGCGTGGCAGCCAACCCTTTAGCGACTTCCTGTCGTCTGAACAGTCCACAGCTGTTGAGGCTAGGGCCATAGACGCTGGGGTGGCCGCAAGCAGGACGTTGATCATCCTCCCAGAATTCGCCGTGGATATTGCCACCGCCAGAAAGCGTGCCCAGTGGGAAGCGACTGTCAGGGCTGCTTGGGCTGTTAGCGTGGCGGTGACTGTTCAGGGTTGGCGGCAGGGTAACGGCGAGCTCTGGCCTGTCAATGGTCTGGTGAATGTCGAACTGCCATGGTTGCGGGTCACTGGCGAGATGCTTATCTCCGAACTGACTTACAGCATCGATGAGTCTGGTGGAACCCAAACACAGATGACGCTGCGCAGAAAAGACGCCTTTTTGCCACAGCCAGAAATGCCTGCCGAAACAGATCCACTGGCCGCGTTGGGAGCAGACGGGTAGTCTGTAGCATTTTGCCCCGCTCTCGTAACCAGGCGGGGCCGGACAACTCTGCAAGTGTCCCAAACAACAGCCGAGAGCTAGCAACAGTTCCTTTCGTTTGGCTTGACCTCAACTGTGTGGCTGGCAGGCCCCTGGGAATTTCTTGGGGGCCTTATTTTTTTGTGAAAAAACTCTAGGTGATAATCGGCTGCCAGACCAGGCTGCAGTTTGTATTAAAGCCGCCGAAAACAACGATGCCACGCAGGGTTCTACGTTCACTTAATGTGTGGGTTCAATCATTGTTGTTGAACTGTGCAATCATTGTGTGTAAGATACTGGTTTTAATGGCTTTTTCCGCTTTACATGGTAGCATTGACAGTGCTACGGTTCATTCTCCCGAACCGTAAGCCGCAAAAAAAATGAAGCCGAGATTTATGGCTTCATGGGTCTGTCTACGACTGGCCCGGAGAAACTCTTTGCTGCGAAGCATTGAGGCGGACCTTACGGCCGCGGGACTTCTCCGGGCCTCTTTTGCGTCCGGGCAATCCTTCTCCCCAAAACCGTAAGGAGCTGATCATGCAAAGCCGTTTCATTCTGTCCACCCTGGATGTCGCCAACCCAGCTGAACTGCTCAACATCACCGCCGAAGCCTTGGCCGAAACTGCCTGCACCTGCCATGAGGCTGCCAACCTGTGCCCAGCCTGCCGTGAGGCCTCCCGCCTCGCCAGTCTCGCCGGCCTAGTTGAATCGCCCGACGATGTTATGAATGCGATCCTTATCGCTGGTCAGAATTCTGGGGTCGATCTGGGGGATCTGCTGCCATCGATCGTCGATGGAATTCTGAATCACGGCGCCTGCAGCTGCAGTGAGAATGCCGAGCCGTGTCCGGTGTGTGCTGCCGGCAAAACGCTGGACGCGCTTCACCTGGAGCTGCTGGCCGCTTGACGGCCGTGGAGGATAGCAGTATTGTGAAAACGTCAGAATCCAAAGGAACAGCCCCCTTGCCGTGATTGGTTTGGGGGCTGTTTTTTTGTTGATTCACATTAAGCTTTTATATACTCTTTGTTCAGGCCTCCAGGGGGGAGACATGAACGAAAAAAAACCAAAAGCCGACTTTTGCATTGCCGTCGATTTTGAAAAAGATTCGTCAGATCCAGCCAGGGTTTTTCGCACAATCAGTGGCTTGATTGAGTCTTTTAGTGGTTTTGACCGTGAGTTGGCTAAATCCATTCATGTTAAGATCGAGCCGGTCCTCCTGTTGGAAGATGTTGAAATTGGGTCGATAAAGGTTTGGCTGAAAAACTGCCTCGAATGCATTGATGATGAGGCATTGAAAAACTTGGATTGGCGCCCGCAGTTGGGCAAATATCTTGTTAAAGCCAAATATATTACGATTGACTTTTTATCGAAAAAAACCACTATCACCGACAGAAAAGAGCTGGAGGATCTGGGAGAAAACCTGCTTGAACTCGCCAAGGAAACGGACATCATTGAGATTCCTTCCTACACACCTGTTCCGCTCCCCAGGCTTGCTGAAAACATCGAAAAGGTGTCCTGTGCATTATCTCACCTTTCTCCTCATGACACGGCGAGGTTTTTGACTCCGTTTGGGGATGCATCATTTAATCTTGACTTCAGCTGCGCTCCAGAAACGATCGAAGAAATTTTAACCGAGAGACAAATAACCACTACCCCGGAAATGATTCTTAAGGTCAAGAGGCCAGACTATCTTGGTGAAGCCAAGTGGGACTTTAGGCACGACGGACGCAATTTCGATGCAAAAATTTTAGATAAAGAGTGGTTGCAAGAATTTCAAGAAAGAAGGGTCGACGTTCGCCCTGGAGATGCACTTCGTGCACGCGTAAAGGTTGTGGTTAAATACGATTCAGCAAATGAGGTTATCGGCAGTCAGCATGAAATTCTCGAGGTGTTTGAAGTTATTCCAGGGCCAACAGCAGAACAAGTGTCTTTTGTTCCTTAAACGACATATTGTAATTACCGGGAAAGGTCAGCCCCCTTGCCGATTGGTTTGGGGGCTTTTTGTCTGGCAACCCAAAATGGCAACCTGAAAAATAAAACTCCCACTAGCGAAATATCGAGCCTCCGCATTACCCTCGTTGAAAAACGCCAGGAAGGACCCAGGCGGATATCCGCCTGCCTTTTTCGCGCGGGTCCTTCCTGGCCCTTTTGCTCGGGGGTGAGGCCGAGAGCCCGCGCTTTCGCTAGTGGGGGGTGAAATTCCGGGGTTCCATTTTAGTTGCCATATATATTCAAAATACGATTAATTGCAGGCGGAAAGGGACTTTGCGGCTGGAACGTGGAGAATGGAACGTTCCATTTTGGCAACAGCTTACGTTCCAAAAATGGCAACAGGTGGCCGGCAGTAGGAGGGAGGGCTTCCGTGAGGGGCATCAGGCCATTGTCCTCTGAATGAAAAGTGGCAGATTTACGTGTGATCGCGACTTGCCAGTATTTTATAGGTATACGTGTGGGTATAGGAAGGTGGGGAGGGCTTGAGAATAGTGCAAAAAAACAAATAGTTGTCCAAGTTGTTCGAATCCCGACGGGGCCGCCAATCAGTCAAGGGCCCACGAATATTTTTCGTGGGCCCTTTCTGTTTCTACAGTCCCGAACAACATGTTTAACATCCTTCTTACTGCAGGCTAGTTCAGGCTTAACCTTATCTCTCTAAATAATCTATGTACAGACATGGAACCGTGCTCTCCATGTGCTCCCCCCTGTACATTCTCTCTCTTCAAATCACCTTCTTGCTATTGCCGAGGTTTTGCCTCGGCATTTTTTTATCTCTGGTATCAGTTAGCATCTTTTGGGGAAATGAGGGAATTGCCTTGAATTTGTTTAAAAAAAACCTATGATGGAAGGGACTGATCGACGTTTTGCCAGGGATTTGTTCCGAGCAGGGAGTGTTCATGTTCGAATCTGCTGAACTGGGTCACCGGATTGACAAGGGTGTCTATAAGCAACAAGTTCCTTTGCTTCGGGAAAACCTTCTCGATGCACAGCTCGACCTTTTACAGAGTAAAAAGTTCTCCGTATTGATCCTGATTGCCGGTGTCGATTGCGCCGGTAAGGGTGAGACAGTCAACATCCTGAATGAATGGCTTGATCCGCGGCATGTCGAGACGCATGCTTTGCGTGATTTGACAGATGAAGAATTGGAACGTCCCCCTATGTTTCGTTTCTGGAGGGCATTGCCAGCCAAGGGTAAGATCGGTGTCTTTATCGGTACCTGGTACTCCAAGCCTTTGATTCAAAATGTTTATGGAAATATTAGCAACGCGGAACTCGATCAGCGCCTCGACCGAATTATTCGTTTTGAAAACATGTTTGTTCGGGAAGGGGGGCTGATTCTCAAGTTTTGGCTGCACCTGTCAAAAAAAGAACAAAAAAAGCGTCTTAAAGAACTCGATTCTGACCCTAAAACCAGTTGGAGAGTAACCAAAACCGATTGGCGCCATTATAAATTGTACGATAGGTTTCGCCAAGTTTCCGCGCGCATGCTGCGCACCACCAGTACCGCCGAAGCTCCCTGGAATATTGTTGAAGGGGCCGATTCACGCTACCGTTACCTGACTATCGGACAATTGATTCACCAGTCGCTGGTCCGGCGCCTTGGCGCCTCAGATAAGCCTTCCTGCACTGAAACGCTGCCCCCTTTGACGACTGCAATTGACGGACTGAGGATCCTGCAGACCCTCGACCTGAAACAGTCTCTTAAAAAAAGCGATTACCGTGATCGGTTGGCAAAATGGCAGGGGCGATTAAATCTTCTCTCCCGTCATCCGGATTTTAATAAAATTTCCGTGATAGCCGTCTTTGAAGGTAATGATGCTGCCGGCAAGGGGGGCAGCATTAGACGCGTTATACAGGCCCTGGACGCCCGGTCCTACCGGGTTATTCCCGTTGCCGCTCCCACTGATGAGGAACGTGCCCAGCCTTACTTGTGGCGGTTTTGGCGAAATTTGCCACGCCGGGGACGTCTTGCCATCTTTGATCGTTCCTGGTATGGCCGAGTCCTTGTAGAACGGGTAGAAGGCTTTTGTTCTCAGGACGACTGGATGCGTGCCTATGGCGAAATTAACGATTTTGAGGAACAGATGGTGCGCCATCGAATTGTGGTGGTTAAATTTTGGCTCGCTATCAGCAAGGAAGAACAATTAAAGCGGTTTGAGGAACGGGAAAAGATTGGCTTCAAACGATTCAAGATTACCGATGAAGATTGGCGCAATCGTGAAAAATGGGATGAATACCAAACGGCGGTCTGCGACATGATCGACCGTACCAGTACGGATATTGCGCCCTGGACTCTGATAGAAGCCAACGATAAATATTTTGCCCGCATTAAGGTGTTGCAGACTCTTTGCAATCAGATTGAAGGAGCTCTTGCCAGTAAGGAATAATCTAAGGAATGTTTTTTTGAAATGTATTTAGCCAAGGAGGGAACCATGGCCGGAAAACGTCCCCTGATTCATACTGCTGCTGATTCGCTGCTTTCATCTGAAGAAAAAATATCTTGCCAGGCTATTGCCGCCGAGAAATCAGGGCTGGTGAGTCAAAGAGCCGTCGGCTTGCTAGCTTTGGCCGAAGGAAATACTCAAATTAAAGCAGCAGAAATCGCCGGTTTGACCATAGGTCAGATACGCTACCTGCTGACAACTTTCCGCCGAAAGGGGATGGCTATTTTCCCCATGGATATTATTGAGAGCTCATGCCCGGAGGCTGCTTCTGGTTTTACTGATCCCAATATTTCGGTCAAGCCGCCGTTAAATAAGAAATCAGATGAATCGGGCACAAGTGAAAACAAAGAACTTTCAGGTACAGGCAAAACCAAAGGCGAAAATATAAATAAAGGCAAGAAGCTTAAAGAAAAGAAGGTCAACGATAAGAATAGTAAAAAAAAGAAGGGCAAAGATAAG
>NPIE01011260.1_pt2 | contig 14076 bp, 16 predicted proteins | sample 8637661 | NCBI WGS metagenome assembly NPIE01 (sample SAMN07420842, study PRJNA396082) | bioreactor metagenome | isolation source: sample BA12 brine-fed electro-methanogenic bioreactor BA | place: Japan: Kochi | collected 2016-12-09 | reverse complement strand
ATTCCGAATTTTTCAAGGTCCCCTTATGTTTTGTGGCGCCGATGCTTTTGACGATAGCTCAGCTTTTCTCTGCTTTTTCCTGAGCTTTGATGTGCTGCCACTGCTCGGTCAGGGCCGCGTCGTCGAGAATCGGGGTGCCGGCGAAGACATGGGGATGCCGTCTGATCAGTTTTTCATTGATGGCCGTCAGCACGTCGTCGAGAGTGAACGTTTGCTCTGCGGCGTTGATTTCGGCGAGCATAATGATTAGATATAAGAAATCACCCAACTCTTCACAAAGGTTCTGGCGATCGCCCTGGGCGATCGCGTCGGTGATTTCGCCAAACTCCTCGTTGAGATATGTTACCAATGAATCGGTCGTTTGCCGGCGGTCCCAGGGACAGCCGGAGTCGCCTCGAAGGCGGTGAATCGTCGACAGGAGCTTCTCAAAATGGGTTACGGTCTCTTTCATAACGTACTCTTGGCCAGACAACGGTGGTGCATCACCGCTGAAGAAAATCGGCGACAGTCCGGAAATCCAGTGGATATCTTCGGAAAATGCCGAAAAAGGTTGACAATTATCACCTGACCAACTATGTAGTCTAGGCGCGGCACGGCTATTGCCACGTGCCGGTGCAATTCCTGCCGGAACGAGACTCCGAAGGTTGCTATTTCAAGCGGAGCGATTCCCGAATCCGGTGGACGACCATAACAAAACAGAAAAGAGAGGTTTTGCAAAGTGATTGTGGCAGATAAGAAACAAAAGCTGTTGTTGGAAAAACACAAAGACATTGCTCGTATCGATCAGGAATCGAAAAGAACTCACGGTTGGTACGTGCGGGTCCGATACAAAGGAAAAACCCATTCCAAATTCTTCTCGGATCGCAAGTGTGGTGGCCGTTATTCGAGCCTGCTGTCAGCGATTTCCTGGCGTGACCAGACCGAGAAAAAACTTGGCAAGGTCCGGACAAACAAGCATATGGTTACCGTCAGCAATTCAGGTACCGGGGTTGTCGGTGTTCGTCTCAACGAGAATTTGAATCGTTACGAGGTCAGTTGGGTTACACCGCAGGGCAAGCAGGGTAAGACCTCGGTATCGATCAAGAAGCACGGTAAAAAAGCCGCTTTCGAGCGGGCCTGTGAAATTCGTCGAAGCCGAGAGACCGCCAGACTCGGCGTTTAACACGCTGGTCGTCGGCGATCCGTTCACCGACAGGTGTTTTTCGTGAAGGCCACAATTGCACAGGTGCGTGTGTCCTCGCGGATGGGGATGTCAGGCTATTTAACATCTTGACAGAAAGTTATAACGACTGATATAATCATCCGTTTGAGTCGTTTTCTTTTTAATATGGTATGAATCGTTCTGGACAGATGAGGCACTCAATATGTATGCAATTATAAGGACCGGTGGAAAGCAATATCAGGTTGCCGCCGGAGAGCAGGTACGGGTTGAAAAGCTCGCCGGCAATGTCGGCGACACGGTCGAGCTCGAAGATGTCTTGATGGTAGCTGACGGCGATGATATTGTTGTCGGCAGGCCTGTCATCGAAGGCGCCAAGGTGGTCGCGACGATTGCTGAGCAGGGAAAAGATAAAAAAATCAGAGTCTTCAAAAAGAAACGCAGAAAAGGTTATCGTCTCACCAGGGGACATCGTCAGGCCTTCACGGCGTTGAAGATTGCAGAAATCAACCGGTAAGCAAGCGGGGTGGCCTTCGGGGTCCCGACAGTGATAAGGAGTAAGTTATGGCTCATAAAAAGGCAGGCGGAAGTTCCAGGAACGGCCGCGACAGTAGCGGCCAGCGCCGCGGTGTAAAGAAATTCGGCGGAGAGGTGGTCCGGGCCGGCAATATTATCGTCCGGCAACTTGGCACCAAGATCCATCCCGGCACCAATGTCGGGTGTGGCAGGGATTATACGCTGTTCGCCAAGGTCGATGGGATCGTCACCTTTGAAGAATTCGGTAAGGATCGAAAGCGGGTCAGTGTCTATCCGGCTGCCTAGCGGAGGATGATATAGAGAACGCGATCCGCGCTCCTTTCTTTTTTTGACTCGATCATCGCAATAGGCGGTGGTCGAGTTTTTTTTTCAGGGCAAGATCGTTCGCCGTTTTCGTCTAGGATAGCGAGCGTTCTGCATTGTCTTGCCCAATACACTTTTTTGTTCCGTTCGGGCAAACAGATGACCATGTCTTTCGTCGATGAAGCAACATTTCACATAAAAGCTGGAGACGGCGGTAACGGCTGCGTCAGTTTCAGGCGTGAAAAATATGTCCCGAAAGGCGGTCCTAATGGCGGCGATGGTGGACGGGGCGGGAACGTTATCATCAGGGCCACTCGAGAGTTGCATTCCCTGATCGACTTTCGCTACCGCAGTCATTTCAAGGCGGAGCGGGGGCAGCACGGCCAGGGAAAAGACAAGCACGGCGCCAAAGGCGGTGACTGTCTGATAAAAGTTCCGCTCGGTTCGGTAATCATGGATCACGAGACCAACGAAGTCCTGGCCGATCTGACGGAGGACGGCCAGGACTTTGTCGCCGGCGAGGGCGGCAAGGGCGGGTTGGGCAACATGCATTTTGCCAGCGGCGCCAATCGAACTCCCCGATTTGCGACAAAGGGAGGCGTCGGCGAGGAGCGTTGGTTGCGTATCGAGCTGAAACTGCTCGCCGATGTCGGTCTGGTCGGTTTGCCCAATGCCGGCAAGTCAAGCCTGCTGGCCCGGTTGTCCGCCGCCAATCCCAAGGTGGCCGATTACCCGTTCACCACGTTGGAGCCACAACTCGGCGTGCTCCAGCAACGTTTCGGCGAACCCTACATCATCGCCGATATTCCCGGTCTGATCGAGGGTGCGCACCAAGGGGTCGGCCTCGGTCACGCGTTTCTCAGACATCTCGAGCGAACGACGGTGATCGCCCATGTACTCGATATCTCCACCGACAGTTACCGCCAGGACTTTCAGGTCATTGAGCAGGAGATGGCGGCCTATCAGGGCCGCATGGCGAGCCGGGTCAAATGCGTCGTGTTGAACAAAATCGATCTTGTCGACCCGGAGATGGTCGACGAGATCACCGCCGAGTTTTCCCGGCAGGGCTTTCGGGTCAACGGGATTTCCGCGTTGAACGGAGACGGGGTTGACGATCTGAAAAAGACGCTGATAGAAATTCTCGAGGGAGCCGACGGCGAGGCCGGCCATCGGGCTGAGCAGTAACAGAGGTGCGGCATGATCTCAATGGAAGAGGGGCTCTATCTGCGGCAGACACTGTTTGACAAGGCGCAGCGGATCGTCGTCAAAGTCGGCAGTGCCGTGCTCACCGGTGAAAACGGTCTGGATCCACTAGTAATCGGCAACATTGCGCGGGACCTGTCGTTTTTGCATAATACCGGCCGCGAGGTGATTCTCGTCAGTTCCGGGGCGGTGTCCGCCGGCCGGAAAAAAATAGCGATCGATGACACCATGGTGCTCGGCCTGAAAGAAAAGCAGGCCCTGGCGGCAATCGGTCAGTCGTGTCTAATGCAGGCCTATGATGCGGCCTTCGGCGCGTTTGGCAAGAACATCGCCCAGGTGTTGTTGACGCACCGTGATCTGGCCAAACGAGACCGCTATCTCAACGTTCGTAATACGCTGTTTACCTTGCTGAAATGGGGAACGATACCGATCATAAACGAAAATGACACGGTTTCGGTGCAAGAGCTGCGCTTTGGTGATAACGACACCCTCGGGGCCCATATCTGTAATCTGATCGAGGCAGATATGTTCATCTGCCTGACCGATGTTCTTGGCCTGTATAGCGGTGATCCGACCGCCGATCCGCAGGCACGCCCGCTCTACACCGTCGTCGAGATTACCCCTGAAATCGAGCAAATGGTAACCCACGTCAAAAGTTCGCTCGGTACCGGCGGTATGCAATCGAAGCTCAAAGCCGCAGGGATCGTCGCTTCTGGGGGCGGCAGTTCTTTTATCGGTCCCGGACGGCAGCACGATATTCTCCGCCGACTGTTCAGCGGTGAGTTGATCGGTACCTTTTTTCTGCCGAAAAAAGAGCGCATCAACAGTAGAAAACGGTGGATTGCCACGGTGCTCAAACCGCGCGGAGCGCTCGTGCTCGACGATGGCGCTTGTCGCGCGCTGCTGGAACGGGGCAAGAGCCTGTTGCCGTCGGGAGTTGTCGAGGTAATCGGTGATTTCGACGTCGGTGATGCGGTACATTGTCGCAACGGTCGGGGAGAGGCGATCGGGGTTGGCCTGATCAATTACGGGGCGTCGGAGATCAGAAAGATCATGGGCTGCCATTCCAGCCGGATCGAAGACATTCTCGGTTATCACGACAGCGAAGAAGTCATGCATCGGGACAACATCGTCCTGCTCCGCCCCCGAAAAGCGCAGTCGCAAGAGTGAAATACAGGGGTACTGGAACTGGTTGCGCTTCTCGGTTGCCGGCGGTACGATAGGACCTCAGCGGACAGTAGTAAACGGGCGTTACAGCACAGGCTGACGCCGAAAAAACACCAGCGGATTGTGATCAACCGGGATCTCTCTTTCCGCTGGGCAGGAGCTCACCCATGAACCAGGCGGAAATCGACACGATCATTGCAGACATGGCAGGGCGGGCACGACGCGCCGCACGGCACCTTGCCACCCTTGATACGACAACCAAAAACGCAATCCTGAAACGTGTTGCCGAACAACTTCGGTCACAGACGGCCCGGATTCAGGAAGAAAACGGGAAAGATCTGGAAGAGGGTAGGAGAAAAGGACTCTCTGGAGCGATGCTCGACCGGCTTACCCTTACGGACCAGGGTATTGACTCGATGTGCGATGGTTTGTTGGAAGTTATCGAATTGCCCGATCCTGTTGGTCAGGTGGAGCAATTGCGAAAACGACCCAACGGCCTGCTGGTCGGCCGAATGCGTGTTCCGCTCGGGGTCATCGGCATGATCTACGAATCGCGGCCGAACGTGACCGTTGATGCTGCGGCGCTCTGTCTGAAAGCCGGTAACAGTGTGATTTTGCGGGGCGGTTCGGAAGCCTTGCGCTCCAACCTGATCCTTGTCGATATTTTACGGCGAGCAGTTGCTGACAACGGTGTCGAGCCGGACGTGGTGCAGGTGGTGCCGACCGTTGATCGGCATGCCGTGCTGGCCCTGTTGGGGCAGGAAGACACGGTCGACCTGATTATACCGCGAGGCGGTGAAACGCTCATCCGTTTCGTCACGCAACATTCGCGGATTCCAGTGTTGAAGCACTACAAAGGGGTATGTCATATCTTTGTCGATCGGGATGCCGATCTCGACAAAGCGACACCGATCATCGTCAATAGTAAAGTACAGCGTCCCGGTGTCTGTAATGCTCTCGAAGGGCTGTTGGTGCATCGCACCGTTGCCGAGCGTTATTTGCCGGAAATCTGCGCGGAACTGGCGGCGGCCGGCGTACGCTTACTGGGGTGCGCGGAAACGGTCGCTCTTTGTCCTCAGGCCGTGCTGGCGCAAGACGATCAGTGGGGCAGCGAATTTCTTGATCTGCAACTGTGCATCAAAGTTGTTGAATCGGCGGCTGAGGCAATGGATTATATTGCCTGCTATGGCTCAAACCATACCGAATCAATCATCACCGAAAATTACAGCACTGCCCAAATGTTTGTCAGCAGCGTTGACGCCTCGGCGGTGATGGTCAATGCTTCGACTCGGTTTAATGACGGCGGTCAACTCGGACTCGGTGCCGAAATCGGTATCAGCACCACGAAATTGCATGCTTACGGACCGATGGGACTGGAGGAGCTGACGACACGCAAATTCGTTGTCTACGGCTCCGGGCAGGTTCGCTCCTGATGCACATCACCGGGCTGCTCGGGGGAACGTTCGACCCTGTTCATAACGGGCATTTGCAGCTTGCTCAAGCGGTCCTGACCCGCTCTGCCGTGGATCAGGTTCTCTTTATCCCCGCGGCGTCTCCGCCGCACAAGACGGACAGTGCGCTCTGCCCCATCGAGCACCGGCTGGAAATGGTTCGTCGGGCAATCCGCCCGCTGCCGCGGTGTGCCATTTCAGAACGGGAGGCGTTTCCCGGACGGCCTTCCTATACCATCGATACACTACAGAGTCTCCGGGCCGACAGCCATGGGGAGAAGACGTTTGTGTTTATTATCGGTGGCGATGCCTTCCTCGAGATCGAGACCTGGCATCGTTGGCCGGAACTGCTCGCTTCAACCGATTTCATTGTTGCGGTCCGTCGCGGTTCGTCGCTCCAAGAGCTCATCACAGTGCTCGATCACCACGGTTTTCATCCGCAGCCGAAGAAGGAGCCGGGGCACTATCGCGGCCGGGAGGGCACCAGCGTGCAGGTATTGACCGCACCGATCGATGATATCTCATCAACCGACATCAGGCGCCGGATAGCCGATAATAAGCCATGGCAGCACCTGGTGCCGTCGGCTGTCGCCGAATATATCGACGAACACCGGCTTTATCGGCAGGACTGAGCCAGCAATGGAGCACCAAACATCTGCCGGGCGGTGGCCATGATGTTAGAGTTTGGCAGGCTATCCGAATTCGTCTTTACATTCGGTCTTTGCATTATCGACGATTGGGTTTATGATGACCTGTCCGAACGAATCTTTTTCGAAACGAACAGGCATTATTGACAAAAATTGGGAACATGGCAGGTAAGACGAAGATCATCTCAGCCCACAAACCGATCAGGTTGCTGATCGTCGATGATTCGCTGGTATTCAGGAGGATACTGCGCGACGTGTTTGACAAGACCAACAGCGTAAAAATCATCGGTGAGGCAACCAATGGTATTGAAGCGCTGGATATGGTGCTCAAACTGGACCCGGATGTCATCATCATGGACATGGAAATGCCGCTGATGGACGGTATGACGTCTCTGCAGCACCTGATGATTCACAAGCCGACACCGACCATCATGTTTTCCAGTCTGACCCAGGAGGGAACGGCGCGCAGTTTCGATGCGATTAAAAACGGCGCGGTTGACTTCGTCTGCAAGGACTCCTTTTTTCACAACCAGGATCTGATCAGCTTTCAAAAGCATATCGTACATCGCATCATTTATGCATCCAGGGTTCAGGTGCGCTCGGTTGAACCGGTATTTGCCTCCAAGGATGATATCCCCCCCACCGTTGCTAAAGCGAGTGACATTATCTTCTGTGAGGAATGCGGAACACGAAATACCATCGATGAAGAACAGCGGCGTGAGCAGGTCGAATTGCGTTGCCGACAATGCGGGGATGTGCTCGAGGTCAACCTGATCAATAAATACCGGCGAATCACCTGTCTTTCAGTGATTGGCGCAGGGCAGGGTGGTTACAGTAACCTGCTGCGGATCATCCCGAACATCTCCGAGGATATCGGCGGTGCCATTATCGTCGTACTCTACGCAGAAGGCAGCCATATCGACGCCTTTACCGATTATCTCGATGCGGTCAGCAACATCAGAGTCGTCCGCATGGTCGATGGTCTGAACGTGGAAGGAGGAACGTGTTATGTCGCCGCCGCGGTCGATCATTTCTATCTGAAACCATACAGCGCTCACTATACGATTCGGCAAACCAAGGCCAAACCCGGTTACGGGTCGATCGATCTGGTGATGCATTCGGCTGCCCCGATTTTCAAAAACCGGGTGGCTGGGGTGATTCTGTCCGGCAGCGAGCTCGACGGGGAGAAAGGAATCAACGCCATCAAGAAAAACGGCGGCTTGTCCGTTGTCTTGAATTCGGCCAGTTGCCTGTGCAAGGAAATGGGCGAGAATATCCTGCGAAAATGTATGGTGGATAGAATTTACGACGAGAAGGACGTCACCGGCTGCCTCGTGCAACTGCACGAGGCGGCCAACGGAGAGGCTACGACCGCCTGAAACGAGTCGTCGATAGGGGACGGAGCCGGCACATTACGGAAGACATTGCTGCCGGGCACCATCGAGGGAGAACAGCGCGTGCTCTGGGAAGAACAGGTGCCGCTCCTGCGGCAGGGACTTCATCGAGAACTGGTGCATAAAGCCTACGGAGCGTCACCGCGGCAAAAGGTCTACCCGCCGCGTGAACTGGTGTTCAACGCGATGCGGATCACTCCGTTCGAACAGGTTCGCGTCGTCATCATCGGACAGGATCCTTATATCAACGAGCATCGGGAACTCGGGCCGGAGGCGCATGGCCTCTGCTTTTCCGTTCGCGAAGGAATCCCGGCGCCGCCATCATTGAAAAACATCTTCAAAGAAATAGATGACAGCCTGCACGGTGGCAGGCAGCGACGGGTCAGTACCGACTTGACCAGGTGGGCTCGGCAGGGGGTGCTGCTGCTCAATGCCAGCCTGACGGTTGCGGCCGGCAAATCGAACTCTCATGCTTCCCTTGGTTGGCAGGTTATCACCGATGACATCATAAAGACAGTTTCCGACAGGCGCGAACACGTGGTGTTCATGCTCTGGGGGGCCTTCGCACGGAAAAAGGCGGAGTTGATCGATCTCACCAGACATCTGGTACTCAAGACCAGCCATCCCTCGCCGTTATCCGCCCACAAGGGTTTTCTCGGTTCCGGGGTCTTCCTCAAATGCAACCGTTATCTTAAGAAGAACGGCTATCCGGAAATCGACTGGTAGCAGCGGAGCGGTATCTTCAAAGCACCGTTCTGATGATGTCTCTCTTGCCGACGATGCCGACCATGCGTCCGGATTCGCTGAGAACCGGCAAGGTGTGAATCTTCTTTTCGGTCATCAGCGTGGCAATTTCATCGAGCGGTGTCTCCGGTGAAATGGAAATTGCCGGCGAACTGAAGATATCCCCGACTGTGGCTCCGGCGATCTTTTTCAATTCCCGCTCCATTTTCTCAGGAGAGTCGAGAAAAAAGAATGAATCGAGGATGGTAATGACCGGCGGTACACTGAGTCGCTTGTTCTGGAAAATCAGGTCACTTTCGGTAACGATGCCGATGACTTTTTCCTGGTCGTCGACCACCGGAACACCGCTGATATTGTTTTCGGTGAAGATGTGCGCGATCTCTCTGACCGGGGTGTCAGTACGAACGGTAATGACCGTGGAGGTCATGATATCCTGAGCTTGTTTCATGATAGATGATCGAGTAGTTGTTTGAGGCATCTTGGCAGGTTGCAGGCAAGGTCCGAAGCAGTGAAGCCGTGCCCGTTTTCGGCGTATAATCCGTCGCCGGCCATCCCATGCAGATAGACGCCGGCAGCCGCGGCAATGGTCGGAGACAATCCCTGACAGAGTAATGACCCGATAATGCCGCTCAGTACATCGCCCATGCCGCCGGCGGCCATGCCGGGATTGCCCGAGGTATTGATCAGCACCTGTTCGTTATCGGTGACGATCAGGGTGCCCGCTCCTTTTAAAATAACGACGAGTTCCCGGCCCTTTTTCTTGAATCGATGATAGCAGAGCTTGCCGGCATCCAGCCGGTTTTCCTGGACCTCGGTGGCATTTCTGCCGATGAGACGGGCCATCTCGCCCGGATGGGGAGTCAAGATCCGGGGACCGGCCGGTGTCCTCAACTGATCGACATGACGTGCCAGGATATTGAGGGCGTCGGCATCGACGACCATTGGTTGCTTGACACTGTGATAGAGGTAGAGAACGAGTTCGGCGGTACGCGTGTCGGTACCGAGTCCCGGCCCGATGACCACGGCTGTTTTGTCGTCGAGGTGTTTGAGAATGGTGGTCAGGTCGGAGACGTTGAGGACTGAAGACGAGGTCGGTAGCGGCACCGTCATCGCTTCGATCAAGCTGGTCTCCAAAATCGTGTTGAGGTCGTAAGGGACGCAGAGACTGACCAGGCCGCAGCCGCTCCGTTGTGCACCTCGGGCGGCAAGGATGGCGGCGCCGGTCTTGCCGGCCGATCCTGCCAGGATCAGCAGATGACCGTAGCTGCCCTTGTGGGTATTGGCCTGCCTTTTCAGGCCGCGCAGCCAGTCAGCTGCAGTCTCTGCGGTAATCAGGGAGGTGGCGATGGTGTTCTTGGCGATCACCTCCGGCGGGATACCGATATCGATGACATGGAGGCTGCCGGTAACGGCGGAACTGCCTTGCATCACCTGGCCGGGCTTGGCGCAACCGAAGGTGGCGGTCATTGTCGCGGTGACGCACCTGCCGAAGATCTTTCCGGTATCGGAATCGAGGCCGGACGGCGTGTCGACGGCTACCACCGGCGTGTGCTTGGCAAAGCTGCGACCGTTTATCAGATCGATGGTGTCGGCAAAGTGGCCGGAAATGTCCCTGGCCAGCCCGGTGCCGAAGATGGCGTCGATGATTGCACAGCACGGTTTACCGCGGGATTCGATCTGTTTGAACAAAACCGGAATGGTTTTTACCCGGGTTGCCGAGTCGATGACGTGAAAGGGCAGCTTGAGTTTTTGTACGACGGCCAGGTTGACGGCGGCATCACCGGTCAACGAGTCGGGACTGACCAGAAAGAAAAAAACCGGTTCGCAGCCGCGCTGGTGCAGGTGCCTGCCGATGACCAGACCGTCGCCGCCATTGTTGCCGGGGCCGATAAAGATCAGCGCGAAGGTGCCGGACAGGGAACCGAAATGCTCTTCAATCAGACGAACGGTTCCGGTTCCGGCATTTTCCATGAGGACGACTCCGGGAATACCGAATTCTTCGATTGCGCACCGATCGATCGCTCTCATTTCCTCGGAGCCGGGAAGTTTCATGGTCAGATTCCTCCTTTGCACAGAAATAGCGATCAGCTTTGCTGCTGATCGTCGGTATCGGGAGCGGGCATCAATGTTTGGCAGAAACGACAGGGTTCAAAGCCCGCTTGTTGGGCCACCTTAACATCTTTAAATTCAATTGAACAATTTTTGCAATAATAATAGTCACATTCCGGAAAATGAAAGACCCTGCTCTTAACATTACCGCGGAGTTTGGTCTTTTTCGGTACAGACGTACCGTCATGTTCGACCTGTGTAGTTTCGCCGGAGCCGCGCGCGCGCGATGGACGTACCAGTTCAAAACACTTATGCGCAAGGTGTGTCAAGGCGATGCCGATGGATTCGAAGACACGGCAAACGGGGCCGGGAATGAGCGGCTGTTCATGGGCGATCCGGTAGATGGAGAACAGGGCGAGCAGACAAAAGGCGACGTTGGGAATCCACATGACCAGCGGGATAGATGCCGTGCTATCGACGGAAATAGTGCGGGACATGGAAAACATCAGATAGTAGATGATATAGAGCGCCAAGCCGAAGGGTACGCCGATAGCACGTCGACCCGGCCCGGCTTGGAGGCCAAGCGGCATGCCAAGCAGGCACAGGAAAAAACAACCCACCGGCAGGACGAGGCGCTTATGAAATTCGGTCAGATAGGATCGTCCCTGCTCTGAATCCAGGCCGACGACGTCGGCCTGCTGGCGCAATTGCGTCATGTTCATGGTGCCGCGGGTCTGGGTGCCGGGTGGCCGGGCATGCGGTTGAACCGGAATGTTGATTACATAGGTAGTAAAAGAGACCGTCTGGGCGTTGGTTTCTTCCGGAATATGCATACTTCCCTCACGGAGAACGAGGGTCACCAGCATGCGATCCATGTTTGATACCATGGAACCGGAACGGGCCATGGTAATGGCGGGAATGGTCCGGTCGCGCATGTCTGAAACCCAGACATTGCGCCATTGACCGGTCTGCTGATCGATTGAGTCGATATAGACGACCAGATCACCGAGGGCTTCCGTAAAGGCACGTTCTTTGATGCCTTTGTCTATTTTCTCCTTGGCCAGTTGATACATCATCTGCTGCATTGCCGAGTCACCGGCCGGAATCAGCTTGATGGAAAAATATGAAGTGATCAGGGCGACGCCGAGTGAGACCATGATGAGTGGCGGCAGGACGTGATAAAGGCCGATGCCGCTTGCCTTGAAAGCAAGAATTTCCGAGTCGTTAGCCAGCCTTGAGAAACCGATGGTTACGCCGAGCATGGCCGCCATCGGAATCGAGTAGAGGAACATGTTCGGGAAGAGATAGGAAAACAACCTGACGAAATCGGCAAAACCGATTTCGAGTTCGAGGACCACGTCGAGAAACGGAATCAGTTTGACGAGAAAGAAAACGCCGTTCATGATTACGAAGCTGGCGAAAAACGGGGCCAGCATCTCGGTTGCCAGATAGCTGTAATAGAGAAGCGGCAGCCGGTGTTTTCGCGATGATTCCGACATGGCAGGTTATCGATCGCTCCGGGGGATGGTCATGGCGAAAGAAGCTGTCTGTAGCGGTTTAGGCGGATTGGTGGCGCTCTATTGGAACCGTGCGTCCTGCAATGGGCCTTCGATGTTGACATCTATCCAGTGTTGGTCCCACCATTCGACGGGGGTCACGAAGATGCCGTTGACCAGCATTGAAAAGTGCAGGTGGTCGCCGCCGGCCATGCCGCTGGTGCCGGTTCGGCCGATGGGCGTCTCCGCCTCGACGGTGTCGCCTTCGGAGACGTTGATCTGGCTGAGGTGCGAGTAGAGGCTGAACAGTCCCTGGCCATGGTCAAGCAGCACCATATTGCCGTAAATGCCGAGATAATCGGTGTGAACGACCATGCCGGCGGCCGCCGCTCGGACCTCCGCCTGCCTGGTAGAGGCAATGTCGATGCCGAGGTGGACCTGCTGGTCGATGGCCTCCCCGTTATAAAAGTAGGTGCGATGGTCGGCGTAGCCGGCGCGCGGGCTGCCCGGCATCCTGGCAAAATGACCCTGCCACAGCCGATTGCCATGGGAGGTCTTGCAAAGATCTGAAATCATTTGATTGTTTTGGTTCCGAACGGTGGTGTTGATGAAGAGATATCGCTCAAGCAGGCTGCCCGTCATTTCCGGATAGTAGTGTTGAAATTCCGGGATCTTGGTTTCCAGGAACCCATCATCGACGGTGATTCGATCCTGCTTGAAGGAGACCGCCTTGAAGGTAGTGGAAAACGGCAGACTTGCTTGATTGCCGGCTGGATCCTTGGCAACGATTTGGGCTCCGGAAATACCATCGGCATCGTAGGGCAAGGCGAAGAGCGCGACGTAGATATCGTCGCGGTCGTCGCCGGAGGTGAATCCGGGATGGAACGTATCGTTGATCAGAACGCCACTTGCGGCACTGCTATCGTCGACGCGATAGATGATAAGGCCGGAGCCGCCTGGACTGACATAGCGGTCGCTGTAAAGGATGCCCATCTTCGGAGCGGTTGTGTCGATGATCAACTCGCGGGTGATGGTCACCGTGTTGCCACGGAAAAAACCGCGACAGGAGTAGTCGACACCAGTCACGGTCAGCGTGGCCGGGCCGTCTGCAAATCCCTGCTGTGCCGGTTGAACGTCGATATCCACCTGCTTTTCGGCAACTCCGATCATTCCGGTGTAACCGAGGCGGGGGTAGGAATCGCTGAGCAATTCCTTTTCCACCGCTCCCTGGCTGAGCGTTGCCCGGAGCCGTCGCAAACCGCTTTCATCGTCTTTAGCCTCGATACTGATCGTGCCTGAGGTGCCGAGGTATGAAGCGGGTTCCTTGATAGTGACCGTCGGCGAGCCGCCTTCAAAAAAAAGCAGGAAGCCGGCAACCAAAGCTCCGCCGAAGATGAACAGCAAGATGAGCAACAGCGTTGCCGATGTCGATTTTCGTTTTGAGCTAAGCGTCGTCATATGATGTCCTCAGGAAGACAGCGGCTAGCGCTGCCAGATAATCTCGTATTTTTCGATATGCAGCTCTTTTGCCGGAGCAATTATCAGCCGTTTGCCGGTATCCGCCTCCAATTGGTTGACGGTTGGCTCCTCTTCTTTGAGCAGCATGTCGGCAATGCGCGGGTGAACCCGCACGGTAACGGTGGAGCCGCCGGTATGGCCGGAGGTCCTGCTGATTTTACGAAAGATTTCGTAACAGATGGTACGGCGCGACTTCAGGACGCCCTCGCCGCCGCAATAGTGACAGGGCTCGCACATCATCTGGTTGAGGTTTTCGCTGTGCCGTTTCCTGGTCATTTGCACCAGGCCGAATTCCGACAATTTAAGGATGTTGATGCGGCTCTTGTCTTTTTTCACCGCTTCGCGGAAAAAATTGAACAATTCGTCGCGATGGTGTTCGCCCTCCATGTCGATGAAATCGATGATGAT
>NPIE01006273.1_pt1 | contig 14085 bp, 5 predicted proteins | sample 8637661 | NCBI WGS metagenome assembly NPIE01 (sample SAMN07420842, study PRJNA396082) | bioreactor metagenome | isolation source: sample BA12 brine-fed electro-methanogenic bioreactor BA | place: Japan: Kochi | collected 2016-12-09 | reverse complement strand
TGCATTTTAATGCTCCATGCACCATTTGTGGATTGTAGTGACAGTGAAATCCAGCAGAGGAGCGGTGCGAGGTTGGGTATTTATATTTGGGTTCCTGTCAGAGTGACGGTTGTGAACCGCTAAATTATATTGCATGTGTTTTTCCCTACAACTTCTCTTTCAACTCCTTCAGTCCACCTTCAATATCCTCTGTTTTAATCACCACAATACGGTAGCCTAATGCTCGCAGGGCTTTGCGTTTGCGATCGTCGCCTGCCTGGACGTAATCCAGGTGGTGGACGGAACCATCCACAAAGACGATCAATTTTGGCTCATAGAAGAAATCTGCACTGGCGAGAGGATTGTTCTCCTTGTCGTAGATCAATTTTTGTGCCGCATTTGGTAGCTTCATTTGGTGATTCTTAATCCCTTCTAAAACTGCACGCTCTGATGCATGTTCACATTTGGACAATAATTCATCATACTGTGCTTGGTCAAATCGATACTCGTAGGTCATTTCAAATTCACCTAAAGCACTGATCCAATCCAGGGTAATGCTCCTGTTAAGATAAGCATGGTCTCGCTGGTTATAGAAGGATAACAAACATTGGTAACAGGCCTTCTGACAACCTTCCTCGTCCTTATCATGTAAAATTTCTTTGGTTTTTGTCAGAACCATATTGAAAGTGTCTCTCTCGACCATGGAGGCAAGACAACCTGAACCCCCAGTTGTATTTTCGTAGAATATCATCCGGTAAGGTGTTTTCTGATTGGATTCATTGTTCGCCAGAAAATATCCAATCTCTCGCTCTTCCAGATTAAAAGCAATTAGGATCCCACGGTGAATGGAGGTGATCAGGGTACGATAGAATTCGTCCTGATCCATTCCATCTGGGTATTCAACTTCCAATATCAGCACATCACAACGTTGCTCATGGATCAAACCAAAGTCGCGAATGATTTCATCCGCTTTTGCATTGGCACGACACTGTCCTTGTTGCATGGTGGTTGATGGGTGTTCTTCCAGTTCTTTTTCGGAAAGCAACCATTTGTTACAGCGGCTACATAATGCAAAGGGATTTGTGTTTCCATCAGGTTTTCGTGAACCGTGGTTTATCATGAAAATGTTGGCACTGTTTTCAAAGATCATGTTGATTTTGTGATCATTTTGGCCATTGATTGTGAAATTTTTAGTATTACCACCACCACGATAATGGATGGTGATTCTATAACCCAGACGACGACGTTCTTCTTCATCTGATGATATAGCAGCAGACCGATAAGCCCCCATATTGGGCAAATTCATACCACTCATTGCGTGTGCCTGAAGCAGATTAGCACCGCAGGTACAGCGAGCTCTATTTTTAGCACCTTCCCCTAAAAATACCTGATCACAGGATGGACAAATTAATATGTCAACTAAAGTGGGTGATAAATCAAATGAAGCAGTTCTGGCACTATCAATTTTGTAACTATTGCCCTGGTAATAAACAAAGTTTCCAGGCGCGTATTCAGATAAGGCAATTGAGGGCTCACGGCTGATTATGTTCTCATTTTCATAAAATGAAAGTTGGATGGCGCGGGGAGGGAAAGCATAACCTGGCAAGAACCCTTGCGATCCGAGGTAGCGGTAGGTGTACCAGTCATCTTTTCCATCACGCATGGCTGTTAATTTGTTTGCAATTACTCCCATGCGATTTTGTCTTTCTCTATCCCCTTGAATGGTGAGAAGATGATGTTCTATGAGCTTGGCCTCCTGGTAAAGACTGTTGTATTCCGAACGCCAGTAATTATAGGCATTGTCCATGTCGTTCACAAAGCGTTCGATTACTGAACGGATATAATCTTCTGTAAACCACTCAAATAAGTCCATTTCTTTGGCGAATGCTTCTTTGACGGCATGATTGATCTCGGTTGCATATTCATGAATGGCTGTTTCCCATACATTTCTTAGATCAGGTAACATAGGATATTGTTGATGATCGATCTGGAAAATCTCTGAAGGTCTTTCCGGTAATTTAAGACCAGACAATAATCTTCCATTCACGGGATCTGCAATACCCTTACCCAAAACCTCAAATACCAGAGAATGTATGTGAGCATTGATCAGCGACTGGTTATCCAGCCGGAAACGGGGAACAGAAATAGCTCCGGAGATCATTTTTTCTGGAAAACGATAGAAGTATTGATCATGTGGACCACGCGCTGAACCCACACCAGCATAGGCGGTGATCAGTGATGCCTGCCCTTTTCTACCGGCACGTCCAGCTCTTTGGGCGTAGTTACTGGGAGATGGAGGAATATTGCGCAGGGTGACAATATTCAATTCGCCAATATCGATACCTAATTCCATGGTGGGGGTACAAACAATCACATTCAAAGGATCTTCCGGGTTCTTAAAGCTTTGTTCTATAATGATGCGATCATCCCCTCTAATCTGGCCAGAATGTTCTTTTGCCCGCAATTCCACCCCTTCATCCAGAGGGCGTGTATAAGTTCGCAGGAAGTAATTCTGGCTTAAATCTTTAGAAGCTAAAGTGGTTCTGCAGGTGGTTTTGAAGCATTTTTTTAAGGTGAGAAAATGATGCACCGATTGACAGCGGGGGCAGACCTGTTTGGTTTTACTGGTATCAATTTGTAAACTAAGATAATTCGCATTGACCAACAGGATCATGCCACGCGCATTTTGAAAACCTGTTACCGGGTGTTCGATCAGAAAGTCATTCTCCACCAACAATCTAGCTGCTTCTGCAATGAGCCCACCAGCCTGGGTGGTGGTGAACTGTGGAAAGCATTTCCTCACCCAGCGATTGACTTGGGTATTGCCACCGGTAAGACTGAATGATTTATGATATTTACCTTCTGGGGCATCATCACTATACCCAATCGTTCGGTCAAATTCACGTTCATGCACTATAGCTTCCGGTTTAATTTTTGCAACTACATCATTTGAAAATTGATCAAAACGCAGAATAGCATTATGATTTACTGCCAGACGCAAACGCATCATTTCGAGAATTCCGTAAATTAAATCATAGCGTTCTTCATTATTGAAGTCTTTGAAATATTCTGTTTGCAACCAGATTTCTTCTTCTGCTGTAAAATCTCGCAAACCGTCATATCCCACCACCAGTAACCCGACATCCTCCAGGTTTTGATGGATACGGCGGTGAGTACCTTCAAGTTCAATCAGGGTCAAAAATTGCAAATATTGTTGATAAATCTGATCCACCAACCTACCAGCACGCCCCCAACGATTGCCGCTATCGGTGTGATAAGCAGGTAACAAACCTTTTTCATTTAATGCGTCAAACAATTTCAATCCTATTTGAGAAAAATCAACAAACTCACCATCTTGTAAATAAGCATTATTTTCTTTCAGGGTATAGTAAAGCTCACGTCTGAACTTCAAACGTTTTGCCATGCTATTGATATGCGCTGCCTGCAAGGCAGTGTCCTGGCGATTATCTGAAAACGTGATAATCTTGCGTTGCCCTTCTGGCAGATTACGCATCTCTGCGCTCAAAATCAGGTCGGTTGCTGTAGAACGACCAACTGTACCATAGCTGAACAACTTGCCAAATTCACGCGCTCTACCATCATGTTCAATGCCACATGCCGGACAAAACAAAAAAGGAGCAGGTACGAATAATACTGGGGACATAAAACCATTACAATCATCATCCAGAGTGGCATGTGGCTGGCAAACGGAATGTTGACTGGGCAGGTTATTCTGGTATTTTTTTTTCACTAATCCTGTTGGTGTAAGCCAAGTTTCCGGTAGTTCAATATTTTCCAGAGCCTTACCATTTTCGAGGACCATCACATATCCAACCTGGCCATTTTCACTGGTGCTGTCCAATTCAGCGGGCACCAAAGAATTATCCTCCAACCGTAGAACACTGAAAAATTCAGCGCCACAACTGCGGCAAAATACCAATGGCAAGGTTGGTGATTGTTTCCCTTCCTCAGCACATTCTGGACAGTAGCGTTCTCCCCGATCATTTAAATGCATCTCAGCAGTCATACAGGCATGCAAAGGACGCCCTTGAGAAAAGAAAGCATGGATTTTAGCAGGAAAATCCGGTTGTTCCAATAAAGTGTTAATTATTTGATCAGTTGACAACTCAACCACAGCTGCCAGATCAAAGACGGATTTTGGACCTGTTTTGAGTGATTGAATGATTTTGAGCAAAGTGGGATTGAGATCGGTCGGTAAAGGTGCGTAGCTTTCACCGATCACATTTTCTGCAGAGACATCCTCCCCAAATAAATCGCTGGCAAATTTTGCAACAGCCTCCTGGGCACTCTCACCACCACCAGATTCCACCGTGGCAGAGGTGCCAATACAGGTGATCTGACCGATGGTACCGGTATGTTGTTTCAGCCGGCGAATCAGGGCTGCCACATCAGCCCCCTGCTTACCGCTATAGGTATGGATTTCATCCAACACCAGGAACTTAAGCACTCCCTGATTGCGGAACAAGGTGCGATCTTCAAAACGGGTCAGCAAGAGTTCCAGCATGACGTAATTGGTCATTAAGATGTCCGGAGGGTTTTCCTGGATCTCTTTTCGAGACAGCAATTCACAATCATAAGGCTGCTCTCTGCCGGTGAGGCGGATATATTCATTCAATGCTTCTTCCGGTCTGGTTTTGGTATCGCCAGTGTACCGGGCAATGGTCAAACCGGATTGGTGTAAGCGAGCAGAGAAGTCATCATATTGATTATTCGCTAACGCGTTCATGGGATAGATAATCACCGCTTTGATCCCGTGAACCCCCTGAGCTTTCATCTTCAATGCGGTGGAAACAATTGGCAAACCAAAACCAAAGGATTTACCAGAGCCAGTTCCGGTTGCCAGAATGATATTGTTGCCTTGATGTATTTTACGAATTGCCTGCACCTGATGTTGGTAGGGTTGAATAGCTGATGAAGTCAAATCTTTTACAACCGATCTGGCAAATTTCAAGGTGCCGGGATGTAGGATTCTCTCTGAGACCAATGTTTCCAAGGGTTCGCCTGGTAGAAAAGGCAATGAGATTTGAAGATATGGAGGCTTCCATAACAAACCACCTTGATCCATTTTGGTTTCGATCCAGGATTGAATAACAGGATTTTTAATTTGTTGAAAGGATTCTACATAGTTAATATAATCCTGCTGGACATCTTGTAATGTGCTGAATGGGTTGAAAATTTTTTTCATAGGTTACCTCGCAATTTAATGGTGATCGTTCTGGTATCTCATCTAAGTGTATTGAGTAGCGTGAAATGGTATTGTTTCAATTCATAGTACGTTAAACATCTCATTATTATGTTCTCTTAATCAATCTTCTTATACCCAGGGTCTTTTCCGTGATGGATTTCGCTGGTATGTTCATCCAGAGAAAAACCAGGCAGGAATTTATTGCAAATCGGACAGCGATACAGGCTATAATCGCTTTCGGATGGCTTTTCATCATTCACTTTCTCAGCTGGTGGATTAAAGAGGGTCGGTTGATCCTCCCGGATAACTTTTTTAGGATTTTTAGTTTTGGGTTGATAAAGAAATTCACTTTTTTGAGGTTCAACTGGCTTTGGAGCTTGTGGTATCTGTAATGGTTTAAAAGCACTTTGCTTTTTTTCAGGATTTTTCAAAACAGATACGCGTTCCTTTAGAGGAATACACGCTCCCTCTAGAATGGGATCATCTGCCAAAGCATCGAATTTTTCGAGAATGACCCGTTTGGTGCGGTATTCACCATATTGGGCTTCATCATGGCGTTGGACAATTGGGAATGTATCCAGGATATAATCAAACTCATCTCGGGTAAGGTTATAAAGGTGACCAAAAAGGGCGTCTAAATCACAACGTAATTGAAATCTTTCCTCATCATTCCAATCAAATGGAGTACTTGATTCATAGCTTAAGGGTGAAGAATTGTTGGAAGGTTTTAAGTAATGAATTTGCTTCCTGAGTTTTCTTAATTCCACCAACATATCAACTGAAAATTTCTGAACATCCCATGATGTGAAAGTCAATTCGTAAACTCGTGTGATAATAAAAACTTTTATTTCTGAATTAATTCTATTCGGTGGAATTATTGGTTGTTGACGAAGTGAAAAATAACTGAATTGTATTCCAGCGAGCTTTTGTCTTATTAGATAATCAAATGGAAAAGAGTTAAAGATTCCTAACAATACAATTGAGTCAATAATATTTTTGTTCTGTAGAAAATAAACTGATCCAGTATGTCCTAATCCAACATATGGAATTATTGAGAAAATACTAGTTCTTTCGTCATTATTTCTGGCAATATTTCTAAAAGAAATAAACCACTTATTATCCCAATTTGGAACTTTTTTTGATAATTCCTCTTCTGATACCCAATATCGAGGGGTAATCACAAAATCTGGGTTTTGAATTTGATTTTTGTTTGGGTAAAATGTTTTTCCATCATGATAATAAGCCCAGCGATGATTGTATTGATGAATCAATTTTCCTTCATACAATGGAAGAAAAATATCATTTCCTTTTTCAAAAATATTTTTAATTAACTTAAATCCTTTTTCTTCTAATTGATCTTTCGTTTGAAATAAATGGGAATCGCTTGTCATATTGAAAAGACCTTGCTTGAATATAATTCCCCAAATATTTTCATCGGTTACTTCATTATGTAAAATTGGTCCTTGATAGTATAACTTTTTTGTTAGAATTGCATCTTTTTTCGAATGAAAAATTGGACAAGTTCGAGTGTTAGGATTAAGTAAAGCAAAATCGTCATTAGAAAGAGAAAAAATCTTGTCTTCGTTGAGCAATTCTTCTGTATCTAATAAAAAGAAAGCGTATTCAGCTGAATTTGCAATAGTCACATTTGCTCCTCTAAGTGTAAGCAAACAGAATTTGTAAGACCGATGCACTCCAGAAAAGATACCCTTTCTATTTTCAAAATCAAAAAGACTTGAGATTTGGTTTTTATCGACCAATTCTGAAAATAAATTTCGATTGGTATAATCTGTCGCAATTCCTGAAGGAACAATTATCCCAGCCTGCCCTAGAAAGGATAGTAATAATAATGCTCTTTCAGTAAATACTGAATAAAGATTAATTCGTCCGCTTGAAGAAAGTGGAAAAGAACCTGAATTTTGTAAATATTTTCCTAAAACTTCGGCATTGAAAAATGCATCGGAGTATTCTTTATATAAAGCAGGGTTCGATTTTTTAAGGTCGGATATAAGTTTTTTTCGCTGTGAACCAGTTTCTGCATTCACTATTTCTTCATCTTTTCCTTCAAAAAATTCCTTTTCAACAAGGTTGATCATTTCCCAAGGTGGATTTCCCAGGACTACATCAAAGCCACCCTTACCCTCTTTATCAAAAACCTCCGGAAATGCGAGATGCCAATGGAAGAAACGATACTTGATTGCCAATTCTTTTGCCAGCTGCTTTAACTCGTTAGGAGCAGATTTTGGATCCTTCAATGCCTTCCTTACATGTAAGGTTGTGGGGATGGTTTGCCCTTTTTGCAGCGGCACAAAGAATGCAGCTGTCCACAAGTCATAGGGTAGGCGTTCATCCCAGGTGTCCTGGCTAGCCTGATATTCCATGAAGGCTTTCTCCGCCAGCGAAGGTTTACTTTCCGCCAACTCACGGGCGGCAATCCATTTTTTCAAGGATGCCTGATCAGTAATGACGGTAACTTGATATCCAAAACTTTGTTGTCCCAGTAACGCCTGACGGTTTTCACGTTTCAGGCTAGTGGCGACTGCTCTATCATCTCCTGTCACCGGGTTATAAGCTTCATTGGGAATACCCTTCTTAACCAGGTCGGGGGTTGTTCCGACCAGTGAATTACCACATTGAATGTGGTGATCCAGAAAATTAAGCGGAGCATCCTCCACAGCGGCATTAATCCACAAACTGACCTTACAAAGTTCAACCGCCATGGGGTTCAGGTCAACCCCATGAATACAATGGGTGAGCACATCTCTACGAGCATACTGGATGAGTTCCTCAGACGGGAAGATGCTGCCAGAGCGAATACGTGCCAGTTCTAACCCTAACTTATTAGTAGCAGCAATCAAAAAGGCACCACTACCTGATGCAGGATCGACCACCTTGATTTTTAGGATAGCTTCTCCTGCCAGTTCACGCTCTATTTCGGTCAGAACTTCCACCATGTCGAACTCATAACCAGGGACAACTTCTTTGATACGATCAAGCATAACCGGCTCGAGCGCTGATTTGATGAGTTCATTGACCAGTGAGGGTGGGGTGTAGTAAGAACCGGTTGTCTTTCTGCCTTTCCCGCGAGGATCCAGATAAAAGGTGTTGGGTAAGATTTCTCGGTCGTCGACAACGATGGTTGCATCATTGATGCGTGGTGTAATTTCCAGCAGGGATTCATAAATGCTGCCAATTTCCTCCACCGAAAGATCGGAATAGGATATCCGCTGCAACACCTGATCTTCTTCCACAGTGGTCAGGTGGCGGATGGCTGTGAGTAAGGCATCGTTGCGACAACGTGGGGCTTTTTCGCTATCATCCGGGGTTAACAACGAGGTGCGGTTGAGGCTGAAAAGAGCGCCATTATAGGCAAAGATTTTCAATTCTGGAACACCATGTTCAACCATCGAAAATGTGGTTTTCAATTTTTCCCAGAGATCAAAATTAGTATCGTCACTACGAGGTTGCTCTGCCAAGGTACGAAATGCGGTCAGGCTGAATTCTTCGTTATATAGCGAACCTCTTCCCGGCAGCATCCCGCGCTGTTCAGCGAACAACAAAAAGAGAACCCGGTAAATGGTGATCAAAATATCGTGATACAACTGTTGTGATCCATCAGAATCCTGACGAACCTGATCCATAAACCCGGAGGAAGCGCTCAGAAAACCATTGGCAAGTGTTTCAATGGCAGATTGGACATTGCCACGTAGTTTATTGCCAACTGCAACCCCCATCGCCAGGGCATCTTCATATAGTTCATCAATCGGTGCAGCTTCTTTTTCTTCCGATTTATAAAAACGGCTGGCGTGTAATAGGCGGTACATAGCTCTGAAACTTGCAAAATCACGGGTGCTGAAAATTCCTTGCAAATCAAATTCAGTGAAACCACGCGTGTATGAATGATGAAAATCTCGTAACAAACGTAGATCAATTCCATCCGTGACAATACCCCAGTCATGCTCTTTGCTTAAATTCAAATAGCGTTGCATCATATCATGGGGTGCCATCGCTTTTATGCCCCTGCCGGCAACCGTTTTGGTTTCCAAAGTTGCATCCACATTGTATAAAACCGAATGAACGGGAATAGAGAATTCAGTATTTCCAACTGATGCTAAGAATGTGATGGGAAAGCGAAAATCATCTTCCAGAACAATATCACCTTTTTTAAATTCCGGTATGAAGCCAAGATAACTCAATAGCGGGCGAATCCATCTCTGACGCAGCATGCTGATATCCAAGGTGTTAAACTCACGCTCCAAGGTATCCCAACGTTCTACCAGTTCCGTCCATGCCAACGAAATGCGATTTTCGAGGTCTCTTTCACTGATTCGCGTTTGATAGGCAAACGTGAAAGTATCCGCTCGTAAAGCTGGATGGTTAACAGTATCCTGCAATAATGATTCTATGAAGTGGTGGGTAAAAATCCCGCCTGAAACTTGAATGTTGTTTGTACTCATTTTTCTTCCCTATGCTGGCCAGAGAATATTAATTGCCAGAACATCCCATGAACCCAGGCTGATCTTATCGGTTTGATCCAGCCAGGCAATATCACGATTTAGACTTTTCCGAAACTCTTTGCGTTCATTAATGATTTCCTGCAAACGAGAATTGATCCTATTTTCAATCATCGATTGTAAATCATCCCGATCCAGAACATCAGCCAGGACTTCTTTAATTTCAGCTTCCGACAAACTACCTGCAGCTGGCTGCGCATTGACCAATTTATGAGTTGTTTCTATAGAATTCACCTTCTCGGAATATACCGGAAATGCCAATGTGATTAAATCCTCAAAGATTTGAATTGGGGTTGTCTCGGTAACGAAGCGCACTAACAATGTTAAAACTGCGGTAGTTTCTATGACATCCCCGGTTAGCATGGCGGCACTACGCCCGTAGGAACCATGCTCAAGATTGAATGTTTCTTGTTTGATAATGTCCATCAACCTTCTAACCAGCGGGTGTCCAAGATCCAACACCTCAATATCAGGATCATCAAGTCCTTTATTGGTATCGAAAGTGGCAGATTTAATGGTTTCGGGATACCCAGCTATTTTCAGATCCGGGTGTTGAATACTGATTTTGAAAGTCCCATCCTGATTTGGCGAAATCCGGCAATTAAAGCGATTTAAGCCGCTCTGCACAAAATCTTGAATGGCTTGCGGGGTACCAATGGTGTTATAGGATTTTCTGAGTTGCTCTTCGATAAATGTAAGCGAGAGATCCGTTTGCCCATAGAATGAGTCATGTTTGATCCTCTCCAGAACTTCCTTACTGAACGGATCTTCATTTTTAGGGTCAAATGGCTCAACTGTTTCAAACAGAGTGGGTTGAATAGTCCCTGCAGCAACCGTCATACCATGTTCACGGATGAGGTCCAGCACACTGGTTTCATCTCCAAAATAAGGTGGAGAAAATCCATAGTCTTTTCGAATTTGATTGGATTTTTGGATAAGGACTTTAAGAATTGTGGCATCTAAGGTCTCATCCATAACCAGTGTTCGGATTTTAACTTCAGGTTCCTTCTGCCCAAAACGGTCAACACGACCGTTACGTTGTTCCAAACGGTTGGGGTTCCAGGGTAGTTCATAATGAATGATCTGACTGGCGTAGTGTTGCAGGTTGATACCTTCACTAATGGCGTCCGTAGCAATCAGAACTGCTTTTGGAGCATCCGAAAATTTTTCAAAGACTTCATTTCTTTGAATTTCATTGAGTGTGCCATCCAGTGTAAAAACGCTCAAATCGGAAAATCGTTGAAGGGTTTGAATCTGGCTGGCAACATATCGCATTGTGTCACGGTATTTTGTAAAAATGATGACCTTTTTCTTGACTCGTAACATATCCACAAGCTGATTTTTCGTCACTTCGAATAGCTTACTGTCCTTTGATGGGGTGATTAATTTTGCCTTGGCTATTAAATCATCCAAAACCTGAATTTCCATCTCCAGCATTTCTTTAGAACCCGGAGAAACTTTCTCTGAACGTTTAATGATCTCATCCTCATCATACATTTCACTGACCTGTTCATCAAGAACATTGGCTCTCGCATCCATCTCAGTTAATCCTGGGTCTTCCTCAAGCAGATCGTCCAGGCGTTTGAGCAGTGCTTCTTTTCGGTTGTTTAATGAGCAGCGTAAGGCTTCCGGGCTGGATAATCCTCGTTTATGAAGGTGGAGAACCGTCCAGCCTGCCAGGGTTTGAATACGTTTTTTGGCATTTTTAGCGTTTTCAAGAATCAGATTTCCATAATTCATAACTGCTTTGATCGTTTCAATTTCCTCATGGCTGGGTCGAATTACAACTTCGTCCTGATCGCGGGTTGGAAAACTGGTGGCATTGGGACTGTTGAGGAGCCACTCTTCCACGTCCTGCCGGCGGCGTTGAACAATGTGGCGACTGGCAATGGTTGGGTGAATAACGGGGTCGTATACTTCACCTGAAGTAGCACCCACACCCAGCAGGTGAATTAGGCTGGCGAAAGAATCGGTATAACCGTTATGAGGAGTTGCAGTCAATAACATCAAGTGTTCTATTTTCTTCGAACGAGATAAATCCTGTGCCAAACTCCAGCGATCCATATCCACTTTATGATCCGGGCTGGATTGATGCGGTTTTGCCACTTGATGGGCTTCATCAACCACCAGGATATCCCATTTTGTATCCAACAGGAGATTTTTTACTTCATTTGCTTTGGCATAATCAACCGAAACAATAAAGGCATCATGAAATTCCAACAAATTGGTCCCGGCTGGCAAATTCTTTTCCAATCGTCGGCGGTTTTCACGCGAATAAATTTGTGCATCAATATGGAAGAAATAAGATAGTGCCTCGCGCCATTGTTCGCGAAGATTGGCTGGGCAGATGACCAGCAATTTCTTTGCAAGACCTCGATAACGCAATTCCTGGATGATCAAACCAGCTTCGATGGTTTTTCCCAGACCCACATCATCAGCGATCAGCATACGTACTTTCTCCTGCTCCAACGCCATCGCAACCGGTACCAGCTGATAGGAGATAGGGATTGCCCTTGAGTATTGCAGAGAGCGCAGAGGGGTTGTGCTGTTGACCATACTCAAACGGAAGGCATCCAGCATCAATTTTTGATCCTGAGGGGTACCAATCTGATCTCTGGATGGATAATCGAGATTTCCTGGCTTCACAGATTCGATCGGTAGATAGAGTCTGGTCTGATTGGTGCTTTCATCAATGGCGGATACATAGAGGATATTCTCCTCTTGATAGTCCACCCGCCAGAGGCGTCTGCGACATTTGACAAGTGTTCCTGGTTGATATTTTAAGTTTACGTCATTTGGCATGAGGAATTCCCACTAATGGATTTGTGTTAATTATAGGATAAAAAAAAGAAATATTTCCGGAGGTTGCTGGTTGCAACTGGATGGAAAGGAGGTTGATTATTTCATAGGTTAATTATAGCTAAGATTGGTGGGCAAAGCATTCACGCTCCTCGAATGCTTTGCCCTTACGGGATGTGGGGGCAAGGACAAGCCGTTGCCCCTACGATTCTGGCATTAATTGTTGTGATTTAAGTCTTTTGTCGAAGACAGGGGGATTGTGGCGGATCAGCGATCCATCCTAAAAGCTTTTATTTTGAACTGGGAAAAATTATTGGTGATAGAATCAATCATAGAGGATTAATGAAAAAGGTCTAATCAATCAGGAGGGAAAGTGAGTGATTCCTTTGCTTTTATAATGCTAAAAGATGAATTTTATGATGAATATAACATTCCGAAATTACCGATTCCATTAAAAGTTGAGAGGCCAGGAAAAAGTTTAGAGACGAGTGGTATGTCCTTTCCGCAGATGGTGGATAATTTGATTGCATTTCTGGAAGAAGAACCAGCTGAGGTGGAAAATTACCGGATTCTCCTTTCCACAATGAGTTATTATGCTGGGACAGGTGAAATTTCAAGGCAGCAGTGGGAGCAAGCTTATAAGTATTTGAAAATTTCACGAAAATACGGATACATCAAGAACATGTCCGTGATCGAGGAACTGGGGATGGTCTGTTTGATATTAGAAAAATATGAAGAAGCGCGTGATGTGTTTTTCTTTGGATATGCTGTTACCAAAAATCATGAATTTTTACCAGAGATCTGGGAGGGACTGGTTAATAGTGAGTGTCTGGTGGGAAATGTTGAGGGAAGTATTAAGTTGATTCACAACTACTTTGCCGCCGGGTATAAACGCTATCCGACTTCACACCCTGCTTTATACCATGATTTATCTGTCATGGTGGATGTAACATGCAAAGATGACCGTGTTTTACAGGTGATGGAACAATACAATACCCCGGATTATCCCGGCTTTTTGGGGGATCAGGGTTGAGTGGCTAGGTGTTTGTTGGTCAAACTTGCTGATCTAAAACAAAATAGCGAGAACGCGTAAGAGATGGTGGATGAGCAAGTATTAGAAAGAATTGATAAATATCACCAGGCGATCCAGCTATTGGAAGGTAAGAATCAATAAAATGGAGGCTGAATTGAGAAGAGATCACCCCATCCCCCTCGATGAAAAAAGGTTGTTTTTTCTCTCTGTTTTTAGAAATGAGAATGGGGAGATTGAGAAAGCTTCGATTGATGTTGAAAAGGCATCCGACAGTCATTATGAATTATCAATTAAGNNTATGAAGCGGCTGGAAGATTACCTGATGGATAAATATCGAAAAAGGGATCTGGTTGCTGGGTTGAAGGAATTTTTTAGAAGCAATAACGAATCGGATTTAAGAAATTTATTTGATCGGTTAGAAATTGAATATAACCAGTTTCATTTTGATGATTACGATTGGTAGTTGGTTGTGGGTAAAAATATACAGGTGTGCCATCAACGGGTATCTTCGCCAACTTACCTTCGGGGTCGCCCCCGCAGGTTACCCGTAGGCA
>NPIE01013961.1_pt2 | contig 14095 bp, 18 predicted proteins | sample 8637661 | NCBI WGS metagenome assembly NPIE01 (sample SAMN07420842, study PRJNA396082) | bioreactor metagenome | isolation source: sample BA12 brine-fed electro-methanogenic bioreactor BA | place: Japan: Kochi | collected 2016-12-09 | reverse complement strand
ATGATTTTCATTCTTTACAAAGAATTCTTGTTTGATTGAATCTGGTGGAAAGTAGGCATTTCCCTCCAGTTTGATAATATTGTCGCTTTCCGCGACCACTTGATTATTCCAGATAGCTTTTGTCATTTTTTCCTTCCCATAAAAAAGTTTCACACTTTAGACGCAAATGATCCACTATTTCTTACGAAAAAACAACAAATTGTATGGATTTTTCCTTAAAATTTTATTTGCGGATTATTATTCTCCGAAGGCTTTTTTGAATTCTGTTACCGCTTTAGGTCCATTATTTGCTAAACGCTCGTAGAAAGCAGCGCGATCACTTTCCCGATAATCCAACCGCTCCACTTTGAATGGTGCCAGGCGTTTACCTGCCTTGCGTCGTCTTGTAACCCCCAATAGATATTCCAATGTATTTCTCACACTTTCAGCGTCTGTCCAATCCGATTTATAAACCGGGATGGCAGACCTGCTAAAAATCCAGGTCATGTTTGGCATAGACCCAAAAGCTCGGTGGCATTTTCCATCAAGAGTATCCAAAAGGATTGGTCGCGTAATACCATAAAAATCTCGTAATGCTTGGGCGTGCTTACATTTCTGCTCCATACTTGTCAGGTGGGGATAGTTTTCTGCAGGATGCGCCTCGTGGGTGTAGACGAAAATAGAGCCAATGTTTTTAGGTGCATATTCTTCTGCAATTTGATTCATGGCTGGCGCAGCCAACCCACAATATGGTCAGGTGAAGCTGCCAAATTCCACTACGGTGTAAAGCGATTGGCTGAGAATTGCATCCAGACTGTTGAGGTTTTCATCTAAATCCCTTAATTCGAAATGCTCAATTTTTTTACCTAATTCCGGACTTTTATCAAAACGCATCCAACGTTCAATTTTTTCGGGAACAAACTCATCGTAGTTGTATAAATCGTTGTTGACCACATCCAGTGCTCCTCGCTTCAGTGTTAGTATTTTGATAGATTTTTTGGCAAATTCATTTGGTGTGTAAATATTTGGTATTAGTCTGTAAATTTCAAAATTCGCAGTCTGGCTGTTTTATTACAATCATCAATTGTAATGGGGTAATTTGCGAACGATTGATTTAAGGAGAAATATCCATTGAATGTGGTTCAAATCTTCGCAAAGATCATCACATCTACTCCAAAGGGATCGACCACCGGGCACAACCGCACCGGAGTGTACATTAACTGGTCGGATGGTTCCTGCCCGGTGGCGCCCGCTTGGATGAAAGCTTGTTGCATGGCTTCAGCTTCCTTGGCGGTTTNNGTGGGGTTGCCTTTATTGCCTTTGAGGAGTGTGAGCCAACCTGTCCCAATTTTCCAACCACGCGTGTGGTCACCTTCCTGGTAACCCGCCGGCCCTAATACCTGCTCATAAAACGCGACCGCTTCGGTAAAATCCTGGTAATAGAGGGTCATCCCAAAATGACCGGTGTATTGGAAGCGTGGGGGCGGAGGTGGCAGCAGAAAGTATTTCTGGTAATCGCTTTCAAAGTCCATGTTTCTCTCCTTATAGCGCTGTGAATAATGATTTTATTCTATCCTATGCTAAGGGTGGATACCGCATGNNTTCGCAGTTATCGCAGAGAGCATTATCCTTTGGACTTTTATTTAGAGTTATCGGTTACGCCCCAACGATCCACCAATTTGCTGACCAGCCACCAGGTTGCGATGCCCACCAACAGCATTCCAACCGTAAATGACAGATAGCCAATGCGCCAATCGACTCCATATTCTGCGAGCCAAATCGTGTACTCTGACATGCCACCCATGCCCGCGATCACGCCCAACGGCAGGAAGACCACGTTGATGATGGTCAGGTTTTTGAGCAGGATATTCATATTATTATTGATGATATTGCCGCGCGCATCCAGCAGGCCACCCAACACGGTTGAGAAAATTTCAGCCTGGCGGTTGCACTGATTGTTGTCAATGACAATATCGTCGAGGTATTCCATTTCTTCCTCGCTGAATTCCAGGCGTTGGGATAAGTGTCGTAATCGGGAAAGTGCCCGGCTGTTCGCTTCAATGGCGTTGATGTTATACACCAGTCCTTCACTGAGGCTGAACATTCGCAACAACTCACGATTGCCGATCGACTGGTTGAGCCTTGTCTGGATTTCGCGGGAGGTACGCTTCACCCGCTTGAGTTCAAGCATGAATTCGTTGACGACATAAGCCATGATGCGCAGCAGCAGCGTGCGTAAAGACTCAGCACGGTCGCCTTCTTCGATCAACGGTTCATCATCAGGCAGGACGATGATCAGGCGGTTGGGTTGAAAGAGCATACCAATGGAAGAAATTTCGAGTAATTCCGGCCTTGCATTGGTCTCTTGTTTGGGTCGTTTCATGACGATGAAGGCTTGCTGCTCTTCAGGTTCGTACTCTAAACGGGAGATTTCATCCGGATCTAAGGCTGATTCCAGCATGTGATCATCAATTCCGAGGGTTTCCAGCTTTTCACGTTGTGCAGCACTACTCGGGTTTGAGTAGACTGAGACCATGGCGTATTCTGATGAGGATCTGCGCAAATGCTCATCCACGATGGTGAAGTGCATCTCACCTGTTTGGGTTGTGCTTCCTTCCAGGGTTGTGTCCGGTTCGGGAACCCGCTCCAAAACCTCTTCCATCGTTTTTTCGATCAGATTGGCAGCGCTCTCTGTCTCTTCCATGGGCTGGCTTGGGGTTGTCTCACGGCCAAACTGCTCCAATTCTTCCAACACTTGCAGAAGGCTTGTGCGGGCATCGGTGGTCAATTGCTCAATCACCTCAATACGGTCTTCCCGGTCTAGCGCCTGGACAAAGCGTTCCAGTAACACTGGCTGGGCATTCTGGATAACGAGTAATTGCTCATCATCCTCTGCTGAGGTCAGCACATCGATCGCTGTCTGGATCTGGTTCTCCATCACCAACTCTTCAAAATTGGCGACAAAATGATCCTCGTTGATGTTGTTAAGAATTTCGTCCATAGAACACACCTCCTGATTATTTATCTGTGATTTTTGTTTCCTTTAGCAAAATTTGTTGTTTTACCCTTTCAGGTTATAAATTCTGCCGATATTTATTGTCCGTATATATTCCTACTCCATCGATATTGTTTCCGCTCCGTCATCATAAACCAACAATTCGGCATAACGACCCCAGTTGATTAATGTATTTATCTGGCGTTCAGCCACGTCAGGTGGAAAATCTAACCCTAAAGCTGTTTCGATCACATTCCACTTCAATTGCTGTTGATCGGCATTGGCCAGCATTTTTAACAGCCAACTCATTAAGGGAAGTCGTTTCGCGCGCATGGCGAAGATTTCTTTGCGTGCCAGAATGCTGGCTTCGGCAAAGATTTGCCCGAGTGGTGTGAGTTCCATATCGCCTTTGGCAATCGCGACAAAACCCAGCAGTTCTGCGGTTTCGGTTAATGCCAGCAGGTGATCGGAATCGATGCCTAATTCATCCTCCAGAAGGTAAATATCATGTTTTATCTTATCTGTGTCGTTCATGTATTCCAACATACCAGTCAGATCGCTGATAGTGACTGCAGGTAGCTGGCGGGTTTTGCCTGGCTCACCGGGTGCGGTACCATATTCCTCGCGCTCACTGCGAGTTTGACCAGCGAGGATGGAGTACACCTGATCAACATGGTTTTGAAATTCCTTGGATTTCCTTTGCCGGGGATGAGGCAAATTGATTGCATGCTCTGCTATGATTCTGCCGGGTTCCTTGTCCATGACAACGATGCGGTCTGCCAGAAAGACTGCTTCTTCGATATTGTGACTGACCATCAGAATTGTTTTGGTAGGGATTTTTCCACCTGTCCATAACTCCAACAACTCACCGCGCAGTGATTCTGCACTCAATACATCCAGGGCTGAGAAGGGTTCGTCCAAACATAATAACTCCGGTTCAACAGCCATAGCTCGTGCGAATCCAACTTTCTGGCGCATACCACCAGAAAGTTCGCGCGGATAAGCATTTTCAAATCCATCGAGACCGACTCTGTCTAGCAGCTCGACTGAACGGTTGGTGCGATCCGGGTCATCCACCCCTTTTACCTTCAAGGCGAGGGCGACATTTTCCACAACACTAAGCCAGGGAAAAAGAGCAAAAGTCTGAAACACAATTGAAGCATGCGGATTCACCCCGAGTAATGGTTTGTCTCGATAAAGAACCAAACCACGTGAAGCAGGCTGCAATCCCGCAATAATACGCAAGAGTGTGCTTTTTCCACAACCGGAAGGACCCAATAAGGCAACAAATTCTCCTTCCTCAAGGATTAGGTTAATGTCTTCAACAGCTGTAAAACGGCGCATACCGGTACCATATTCCTGATAAATTTTTTTGAGTTGTAACAATGTTTCACCCATGATCAGACCTCCATTCGATATTTCTCTTCTGCCAGGATATACAAACGCCGCCATATCAACCGGTTTATCAACACAACTGCCAAAACCATAGCGATGGTAGCCGCTAATAATAACGGATAATTTCCATCCACCGTAGATTGTGCTATCAGAGAACCAATTCCATAAACGGAGTGAATTTTTCCACTAAAAACCTGATATTCTGCCACAATGCTTGCGTTCCATGCTCCACCACTGGCAGTTATGGCTCCAGTGACGAGATAGGGAAATATGCCTGGCAGAATCAAGGTGCGCCAGCGTTGCCTGCGGTTGAGTTGCATAAGCTGTGATGTGTACTTCAGATCCTGTGGAATGGCGCTGGCTCCGGCTATGATATTAAATAGCAGATACCATTGCGTACCCATTAACATTAATATGACAGCCGCCAGATTTAACCCCCCTGGCAGGTTGAGAACTAATAGAATGATAATTGGAAAGAGTGCAGTGGCGGGAATGGAGGCAATCACCTGCACAATCGGTTGTAAAATGGTTGCCAACCGTTTATTGGTGCCAATAGCAACACCTAATGGAATCGTCCATGCCATGGCGATTATCAATGCGATGGCAACCCTAATTAGAGTTGCCAGAACACTCATGGCAATTTCTCCCCAATACACCAGTGGGATGGAGAATAACATTTCAGCAGCACGCACCAGAATATATATTAAAAGGAGGATCAAAGCAATTGTTAAAATGATTGGAACGATTTGTTTTCTTTTCCTGTCATTTATTTCCGATCCCTTTGCCGGGTAATGACTGATGGATTTTCGATCGACAAATTCTGTGACGGGCAGGATTACCTGTTGTGAAAACCACTTGACTACATTGGCTTTTTCGACCAGATTATAAAACCAGGATTGAGGGGGGTTATCGTTTTCGACCATTTCGACTTTAAAACGATCAGACCAGGCAAGCAGGGGGCGCCAAATCAACTGATCCAGGATAACAACCGTCAAAACCAGCGCGCCGATCCCCCAGGCGATAGCAGCAAAGTCACTCTGCTGGGCAGCTTCGTGCAAAAAAGCACCCAGACCTGGTAAACGAAAATCCCGGGTGCCAACGGTGAAAAACTCGGCCGCCATCAGGAAAAACCAGCCACCAGCCCAGGACATCATACTGTTCCAGACCAGACTGATCATACCAAATGGAACCTCCAGCTTCTTAAACCGCATCCAGCTGTTCAATCCAAAAATTGAGCTGGCTTCTTTCAGTTCATTTGGTATAGTGGTTAATGACTGATACCAAGAAAAGGTCAGATTCCATGCCTGGCTTGTGAAAATCAATATAATGGAAGCTAATTCCACAGCAATTTTCTCAGGAAGAATTGCACTCAAACTGAGCAATACCACCGGCAAGAACGAAAGAATTGGAACACTCTGCAGAACATCCAACAAGGGCATCAGTAATTGTTCCGCTCGTTTATGATAGGCAGCTACCCTGCCATAAAACAAAGAAAAAAGGATTGATAGCACATAGGCTGCCAGCATACGGCTGACAGATAATGCTGTATACCACGGCAATCTTGCAGGAGAAATCGAGATTTCGGGTCCTGCAATTACCGCTGGCGCATCAAATGCTAGCCGGATGCCAAGATACAAAATAGCCGCAATCAGAGTGAAAGCAAAAATATCTCCCCAGGTAAAAAGATGGGAAGCACGCTGTGATATCTGAAAAATTTTAGATTTTTGCGCCATCTAGCCAGCACCTCCAGCTCTAAGTTTGCCTGGATGTGTGGCGTCGCGCCAACCACCCAAGCCTATAAAATGGATCTGTGACGACTAGGATAGTCTGATGGATCAGACAATTCCTGCTCTTCTGGTTTAATCTTAGAAAAATTTTCCATACAGATAATTATACAACTTTAATTTATACACGTAAACGATCGAATTTTGATAAGGATGGTCATTTACAAAGCGCCAAGGCGCACGATTGCAAATAATGATTTGTGTTGATAATTGAAAAAGAATCCTATGAGGGAGACATCGCAGCATATATCATAATATCCAGTCCGAACGGATCCACCATCGGGCAGGCGCGAACAAGCGCATACATCAGCTGGTTGGAGAGGTCTGGTCCGATTGCGCCTTCCGGGATGAAGGCTTGTTGCATAGCTTCGGCTTCTGCGGCGGTTTCGAGTTCGAAGGTCAGTTCCACATTGGTGGGGTTGCCTTTATTGCCTTTGAGGAGGGTGAGCCAGCTCTGTCTTACCAATGGATTCTGTTTCAATTTGCGGGATTTAAAAACCATGTAAGTCTTTACCCCCATCCCGCTGTGATCAAAGCTTTTGAAAATGAACTGACCGATTACAAGACTTCTAGCAGCACCATTCAATTTCCACTGGATAAACCTTTGCCCGCCGATCTTATTTACAGAATCGCGAAATATCGGGTAAAAGAAATTAAGGAAAAAGGTATCAAGTGGATGTAATATCCTGAGTAATCCTTTGTTAAACCAAGTCATGCATTAAATCTTCTTTTTTGCTTTTTCCGCTCAGCGGGTATAGACTTAATGTAGTATTCATCATACAATCAACTCATAGAAAAGAGAGAGGGAAGCAGATGCGACCAACAATTGAAGAACTTATTCGCCTGGCGAAAGGCGCTGGTAAAATCCTGAAGGACGGCTTTGGAAAACAACATGAGATCAAAATGAAAGGGATCATCGATCTGGTAACAGAGATTGACAAACAATCCGAGGATTACCTGATAGGACGAATTCACAATATGCACCCTAGCGATATGATCACTGGCGAGGAGAGCGGTACACACCACTCAGAGGGAGTTGCCAACCAATGGTTGATTGATCCGCTAGATGGCACGCTCAATTATGCTCATGGTGTGCCTATTTTTTCGGTTTCGATAGCCTATGCCAAAGACGGGATCGTGGAACTGGGGGTCGTGTATGACCCCATGCAGGATGAATGCTTCAGTGCCGTGCGTGGTAAAGGTGCATTCTTGAATGAAAAACAAATCCATGTATCTGAGATTGAAGAAATGGTTGGGGCAATGCTTTGCACCGGTTTTCCGTATGATGTTCACACAAACGAGGAAAATAACCTTAATTACTTCGCTAGTTTTGTGAAGTCATCGCAGGCTGTACGTCGCTTGGGCTCTGCCGCTTTGGATCTTTGCTATGTGGCTGCTGGACGTCTGGATGGCTTTTGGGAGTTATCTCTTAACGCATGGGACATCGCGGCTGGAGTGTTGATCGTCGAAGAAGCTGGCGGTGTGAACAGTACCATGGCTGGTGAACCAATCACGCTTGTGCCTCCATTTAGCATTGTGTCTTCTACACCTGCTCTACACCCGCAGATGATGGAGATTATTAAAAATACTCGGAATAATGGAATTTAGGTATTTGTAAGTTTGTAATTTTTTTCATTATCCAAAATTTTAAAATACAGGTATGATTAATGCATTCTAAGTGATTGATCACGCCTATGTCTGATACGAAAACATTTGAAACAATAGAAATCATCGTCCCTGTTTATAACGAAGAATCAGGGATTGAGACCTTTCACGCTCAACTTTGTGCGGTTGTGGATGAGCTTCGATTCCAATTTAATTTCACTTACGTAAATGATGGTTCTTCTGATAATACCCAGGCTGTTTTAGAAAATTTGGTCAATTCTGATGGACGTGTGAAAGTAATCGAATTGAGCCGTAATTTTGGACATCAGGCAGCCATCACCGCTGGGATAGATCAGGCAGATGCGGATGTTGTGATAACCATGGATGGGGATGGAGAACATCCAGCGGAGATGATTGCGGAGATGCTCAAGCTGGCACAGGCTGGTTATGAGGTCGTTTTAGCCCAACGCCTGGAAGATCAAAAAGCCTCCTGGTTCAAACGCTGGACTTCGAATTCCTTTTATACGCTGATTAATCGCATTGGTGATACGCAAATTCAACCCGGCGTGGGGAATTTCCGGTTAATTACAAGAAATGTGCTGGTCTCCTTAAAGAATATGAGTGAATATCACCGGTTCCTGCGGGGTATGGTGGCCTAGATGGGATATCACACCGTTATTCTGCCCTACACACCAGCCAAACGCATTGCCGGAATTTCAAAGTTCTCTCTGAAAAAGATGCTTAAGTTGGCAATGAACGCGATTTTCTCCTTCTCGTTGGTACCACTTTATATTGCAATTTCTCTTGGAGGTATCTTTTTACTGTTGGCGTTGGCAGAGGCTGTTTATGTCTTGCGATTCTGGTTGTTGGGATTGGAATCCGGCTTAGCTCAAGGGGGGAGCTCGCTAATGTTTGTATTGTTGATCGTTGGTGGTACGATCATGATTACTTTGGGTGTGATTGGCATCTATCTTGGTTATATCTTCCAAGAAGTAAAAGGAAGACCTTCTTATCTAATTCGAAAAATTCAGAAGAAAAATTCAATTCCATACAAAAAGCAATAGGTTCATTACAATGTGAAAATCAACCTTAAAGGAGTACTATGAAATTCTTAATTACCGGAGGCGCAGGATACATTGGCAGTACGGTCGCTTCTGCCCTCGAAGACGAAGGTCATACCCCAATCATTCTGGACTCGTTGGTCACTGGCCGGGTTGAGTTTACTAAGGATAGGATCTTCTATCAAGCAGATATCGCGGATAAAGAAGCTTTACAACAAATCTTTATCGACCACCCGGATATTGAGGCTTGTTTACATTGTGCGGCGTTGATTGTGGTTCCTGAATCTGTAACCGAACCCTATCTTTATTACCGTGAAAATGTAGCTAAATCACTCGAATTATTTATGAATTTACATGATTTAGGATGTAACAAGGTTGTCTTCAGTTCATCAGCCGCCATCTATGCACTCGTACCTGGATTTATGGTTACCGAACAATCACCACTAGAACCAAATAGTCCTTACTCCCGCACCAAATACATGATGGAAATGGTATTAAGTGATATGTGCGTCGCATATGGCATGCGAGGGATTGCCTTACGTTACTTCAACCCGATTGGAGCAGATCCAAAAATGCGTTCCGGTGTACATGTTAAAGATCCCAGCCACGTTTTAGGAAAATTGGTCGAAACTGCTTTAGGCATTAATCCTGAATTTCATATCACTGGAACCAATTATGAGACGCGAGATGGAACTGGAATCCGTGATTACATCCATATTTGGGATCTTGCCCGTGCACATGTCTCAGCATTAACTGATTTTGATGCTGTTTTTGAGCGTGCCGGAAACCCTGAAAATAATTTTCTCGTTATTAATCTGGGAACGGGTTTAGGTGTGACTGTTCGAGAATTGGTGGCAGCCTTCGAAAATGTATATGGACAGACCATTCAAAAACGAGAAATGCCTCCCAGACCCGGTGATGTTGCTGGAGCCTATGCCAATGCGGATACCGCTTTACGGTTATTGAACTGGAAAGCCGAACTGCCCATCGAGCAGGGAATTTCAGATGCCCTAAAATGGGGAGAACTACGAACCCAGATTCTCCATTGGGATTGAATGAATTAATTAAAAAAATCTTTTGGTCAATTGTCAGTTGATTTTATGACAAAAGACCGCTCCAGACGATGGAAAATTGTGCTATTCTTGGCAACAGAACTTGACAAATTTTATCTAACATGGCTGAAAGGAAGAAAATATGGCACACGTAATTATTGCTGACGAATGTTTGTTGTGTGGTGCTTGTGAATCAGAATGCCCAGAAGGCGCAATCTCTGATGGTGATGGATACTATGTAATAGATCCAGCACTTTGCCAGGATTGTGGTGACTGTGTAGAAGTTTGCCCGAATGAATCAATTCGCCCAGCATAAATCTTCAAAATTTATTAAATTAATTAAAAGCTAAAGACACCTCAAATGCAGGTGTCTTTTTCTATCTTTCTCAAGTTTAAAAAATAGAACGAGTTTTCCACAATTAAACCTGTTTATCCACAGATTTAGGGGTAGTTATCCACAACTTTCCTTATTTTTTGAATAGATTCAATTTAAAACATGCCTTATAAAGAGTTATCCCCTCTTTATCAACCATAAATAATTATTTATCCACAATTTATAAAGATTAAATACTTTTTTATCCACAACTTTTCTACATTTATCCAGATTCTTTCTTGAATTACCCACAAATGGGTCTGCAAAATCCAATTTCAAATTTCTAAATGATGCTTTAATAATAAGGAAGGTTATCTTTTCGCTAGTAGAAAAGATACAAAATCAGATTTTAGGAGTTATGATGAAAAAATATATCACTGTTGCTGGAAACATTGGTGTAGGAAAATCAACCCTGGTGGAAATGATCTACCAAAGAATAGATTTCCAACCATTTTTTGAACCAGTTACAGAAAACCCCTATTTAGCTGATTTTTATGCCAATATGAATGCCTGGAGTTTTCATTCACAGATATTTTTTCTTACTCATCGCATTCGAATCCACCAACAATTAATTCTCTCTCCAACCTCAGTCATCCAGGATCGAAGCATTTACGAAGATGCAGAAATATTCGCCCGAAATTTATTCTTACAAGGAAAAATGGATGAGCGTGATTACCAAACCTATCACGCTTTATATCAAACACTGGCAGAATATTTAACCCCACCGGACCTGGTCATTTATTTGAGGGCATCGGTTGATACTTTAATGGAAAGAATAAAACGCAGGGATAGATCCTATGAACAAACTATCCCAACAGATTATCTGGAACAATTAAATTCTCTCTATGAAAGTTGGATTGAAAATTTTACTTTCTGTCCTGTTTTAACCGTTCCAGCAGACTCGTTAGACTACGTTAAACACCCACGTCATTTGGATCTGATAATTCAAAAGGTGCAACAGAAATTAACAGGAAAAGACGAAGTAATCTTCTATCCGGATGAAGTAATTCAAGCATCAAATTAAATTAAGAAATTAACGTGGTTCGACAACTAATTTGATTGCTGTTCTTATTTTTCCATCTATATCAACATCAACAAATTCAGGAATGCAAACGACCGCGATACCATCTTCTGCCAGGTATCCTTTTGCCAAAACCAATGCTTTTACTGCCTGGTTGATGGCACCTGCCCCAATTGCCTGTACATCGGCGCGATGATATTCACGAACTACCCCAGCAATTGCCCCTGCTACTGCAGCAGTACGTGAGTTTGCCTTGACTTTAATGACGTCCATTGTCTCTCTCCCTTGACTTGAACTAAATACCTTTCAATGAATTACGATAAGCAAACAATAAATCGATAATTTCGATAAAGGTAATTCGATTGTACAAGAATTATAGACAAAAAACAAGTTACACTAACCGGGCACAATTGATAGAGTATAAGATATTTACATTATTAATGTATTTAAATAGAGTCGTAATAATAGTAGGGGTTGTGGATTTGTGGATAAAAACATCAATTCCACTATATAGGGAGAAACAAGTTTAGATCATCCCTAGATATGGTGCTTTAAGTGTCAATTTTTCTCCACTATTGCTTGTTTACAAAACAGGAAAAGTCCGAAAAACTATTTTAATAAAAATGTAGTTAAAATACCAATAAACGGAATATAGAGGATAGAGATATGTCAATAGGCTATATATGGTGGAAAGAGACACAAAACGAGAAAAAATTTATTGAAAATTTATCCTATTTTATCCACAATCAGAGTCGGTTATCCACAGTTTTTCGGGGTTTATCCACAGGTTTATTGACAATTTATTGAACAGCAGCAGTATCAATACCGTAATAATCTGCCCATTGTTCAATGATCTCTTCAACCTGATCCAGAAATTGGTCGAAGTTGTTCATGCATTGCTCAAAATGCTCACCATATATTTCCAATTCAGTCAGACAATTGGTCCAGGCCTCCAATGATTCAGGGTCAGGTTCGCTGCTGGTGATCGCACGGGTCCAGGTGTGAAGAATGATCCACAATGCTGCTGATGGTTGTTCCTCACTCAGTGCTTCTGCTGCGCGGGTGTAATAACCATGGCGAATAGGATGGAGACCAAGTGGGCAATCTTCTTTTTGTCCAAGTTTGGTTAAAGCTGATTTCCAATCAGCAATCCATCCATTAATGGTTCTGGCTTCAGGCATTTTTGGTGCAACAAGATCCACTAATCCCGTTGCCATGCCAGAATATCCTAGTTCTGCAACACGTCCTGGAAATTGAAGCATAAACCTTCGTTCCGTTAATGGAACACCTTTCAGCACCGCCAGGGAATTAGCAGCCAGCTCCAGCGACTGCAAATATTGCCAGATCCGGTCAGGATCAGGATCTTGTGGATCCAATTGAAAATCCAACCAGGTTTGGCGTGCTTTTTCTGCCATGGGTAATGCCCGTTGTAAAATGGTTTCCGGTTGGTAAAAGGTGGAATGAACAGATGCTTGGATAAACTCAAACCAGTGTTGGGTTCCATAAAGAACGATTGGATCTTTCAACAAAAAGGAACCAATCCAGGGATTAATGCGTAATTCACGGGGTTGATTGTAGAGTGATTGATCATGATGTGCGAGGTCAAGATGGACATCCGGTGTGAGGCGAATAATTTCTCTTGGTTGTGGTGGTGGTTGATCATGAACAAAGATGAGATCAATATCAGCCGCACCTCCAAGAAGAGGGAGATCATCTATCACCGAGCCTGTTAAATATACACACAGAATATGTTTATCTCGTAATGTTCTTTGTTGCACAACTGTGCGGGCAGCCTTTAGTAATATATCTCGGGTAATACGCATTAATCTGGTCCTTTCAAAGGCTAAATCGGTAAGGTTGGTTGATAGGGTGGTAACTGTAGCGCTTGACGAATTTTGGTCTCAATGATTTCTAATTGTTCGGGGTTTCGTACGAAATCTAATTCATTACAATCCAGTACCAGTACCCTGGTTTTATGTGATTTATTAAGAAAATAATCATCATAAGCAAGATTCAATTCATGAATATAATTTCGTTCCATGGTTCGTTCGTATGTACGATCACGCATAGCAATCCGCTGCATCAACACGTCGGTTTCAGCACGCAGATAAACCATCAAGTCAGGAAGGGGTATTTTTTCTGCCAGCGCTTCGTGGATCTTGTAATACATTTCTAATTCATCGCCTTTCAGGTTGATTCTTGCAAAAAGGGAATCTTTATCAAAAGTGTAGTCACTTATGAGAGGTTTTTTACTGGCAAGCAGTTCAGGAACCCGTTGATTTTGCTGACGATAACGGGACAAGAGAAAGAACATCTGAGTTTGAAAAGCATAGAGAGCACGGTTTGCGTAAAAATTACTGAGGAAAGGGTTCTCTTCAAAGACTTCCAAAAGCAAATTAGCTTCAAAGGCAGGCTGTAACATACGTGCGAGGGTTGTTTTTCCTACGCCGATTACGCCTTCGATCGAAATGAACATAAAAACTCCTAATTCAATTTTAAATTTGGCTTGACTGTTCGATATTTAAATATAAACTATTTTAAGGTTTTCATGATAAAAAATGAAGTCCAAATGGGTTTGAAAGTTTAAGCGAGTTTGCATCTTCTTCCCAAAATCCAAATCACCAAAATTCAATAAGAGAGATAAAAGAGGTCGAAATGAAATCATTGCACCGTTTGCAGCTTATTGGTCATGGGAGAAAAGAAACAGTGTTTGTTTTTCTTGTAGAGACTAGTTACTGATCCGATTACGCAGAAAAAATAGAACCTTCTGACGTAGAATATGAAAAGAATCCCATTATTCTGGATTTCTTCCGCTTTTTTGTTGGGCATT
>NPIE01021496.1_pt1 | contig 14096 bp, 9 predicted proteins | sample 8637661 | NCBI WGS metagenome assembly NPIE01 (sample SAMN07420842, study PRJNA396082) | bioreactor metagenome | isolation source: sample BA12 brine-fed electro-methanogenic bioreactor BA | place: Japan: Kochi | collected 2016-12-09 | reverse complement strand
CATCATGCCCCAGAAGAAAAACCCGGATGTACCCGAGCTGGTGCGTGGCAAGACCGGCCGGGTAAACGGCCATCTGATCAGCCTGCTGACCCTGATGAAGAGCCAGCCGCTGGCCTACAACAAGGACAATCAGGAAGACAAAGAGCCGCTGTTCGACACGGTCGATACCATCAAGGGCTGCCTGAAGGCCTACGCCGACATGATCCCGGCCATCAGGGCCAAGGCCGACAACATGCGGGTAGCCGCCAAGCGGGGCTTCTCCACCGCCACGGATCTGGCTGATTACCTGGTCAAGAAAGGCGTGCCGTTCCGTGATGCCCATGAGATTGTCGGCAAGTCAGTTGCTTTCGGTGTCGCCGAAGGTCGTGACCTGTCAGACATGACGCTGGAGGAACTTCAACAGTTCTCCGATGTGATCGGCGAAGATGTGTTCGACGTGCTGACCCTGGAAGGTTCCGTGCAGGCCCGTGATCATCTGGGCGGCACTGCGCCGAACCAGGTACGTGCCGCTGTCGCCCGTGCCCGGTCAGCACTGAAATAATCCTGCCTCAATCGTCTCGCCGGCACCGGAAACTCCGGTGCTGGCAGTGTTCAGCCTCCGATGCGTCCGGTACTCAGCTCCACCGCTGCAGGTTTAAGCTGTTCCAGCGGGCTGGGCTTGGATAACCGGTAACCCTGGCCAAAATGGATGCCCAGGGTACGGACCTTTCTCAGGGTCTCGTCGCTCTCGATAAAGGTGGCAACGGTCTCCTTGCCTGCGGCTTCTGCAATACGATGCAGGGCATCCACCATTACTTGCTGAACCGGGTCATCTTCCAGATGATCCATCACCCGTCTGTCCAGTTTGATGATATCCACCGGCAGGTGGGCGGCCAGACTGTAGCTTTCCACCGAGGCGCCAGCGCCCTCCAACGCCACTCGGCAACCGATTCGATGCAGGGCATCGCAGAGCACGGCCACTTCGTCCGGATACTGGGTGGCATGGGCTTCCCGGATCTCCAGGCAGAAGCACTCCGCCCGGAACGGTGAGGGTGCCAGTAGCTGTTCCATGAAGTCGGCAAAGGTGTCATCCAGTACCGAGGCCAGAGACAGGTTGAAGCCGCAGTATTTCAGCCTTGGTTCCAGCAGTCGGTGCTGCCCCAGCCAGTCCAGGGTCTGACGAATGACCTGACGGTCCAGCCGTTTGGCCAGGTCAAAGCGCTCGGCCAGGGGCAGGAACTGTCCGGGCAGGAGTGTGGTGTCGTCCGGTTCCTGGCCGGGAATGCGGCACAGTATTTCAATATGGTCGCCCCAGGTCACACTCGCCACCGGCTTCAGGGCCTGGAACTCAAGGATCAGTCGATGCTGGTCCAGAGCCTGGCGCAGCTGTTCCATCTGCTTGTCTGTGCCGGTATCGCCGGCGGCATCCGGTAGCGCATGGGCAGTGTGGATCCGGTTCCGGCCTGAGGTCTTGGCGGTATGGCACAGGTCTGCAGCCTGTGTGAGCAGCGTGTCGGCCCGCTCCGGCAACTCACTGTCCAGAATCAGCAGACCACCGCTGGTGCTGGTCTGCAGCGTTTGCCCCTGCCATTCAAACTTGAACTGGGCAATCTGTTCGCGGATTTCCTCGGCGATCTTTCTCGCTCTGGGTTCCGGGCAATTCTCGATGAACAGCGCAAAGGTATCGCCGGCCAGTCGTGCCAGGGCATCACGCTGTCGTACGCGCAGCCCGAGCATGGCGGCCAGTTCCCGCAGGTAGCGGTCGCAGGTGCCGCTGCCAGCGTCCTCGTTGAACTGTTCGAAGTTGTCCAGGTCCAGAAACAGCAGGCCGTCGGTGCTCTGGCGTTTGTGGCGATGGCCCATGGCCCGTTCCAGGTGTTCGATGAAGGAACGGCGATTCATCAGCCCGGTGACCGGATCGTGTCGCATGCGGTAATCGCTGTTGCTGGTGTGCTGGATCCGGTTGCTGATATCCCGTGCGACATGAACGGCCCCGGTGACCTCACCCCGGTCTCCGCGGATGCTCTGGAAGTGAAACTCGTAAATCGGCAGTCCCTCTCCCTGGCGGTTCAGGGGCATTTCTGCCACAAAATGCTCACGGTCGAAGGCCCGTTGCCATAGCCGTTCGATCAGTCTCCGCTCATTGGGGAAGTCCTTCAGAAGGCTGCGCAGGTTGTCTCCGGTCTTTGGCGTCAGGTCAAAGGCGTGTTGAAACTGCTGGCACCAGGGGGTGTTGAAATGCAGCAGCCTGAACTCGGTGTCGATGGCCACCACAAGATCAGAGGATGCGGCGGTCGTGGCTTGAAGAATCTGCTGAGCCTGTTGTTTTTCCAGATCGTGGACCATCGCCTCGCTGTGGTTGACCATCACGCCGCCGAGTTTTTGCACCCGGCCGCCGTTCTTCAGAGCACGGCCCGCCAGAGTAACCCGTTGTGGCCGTTGTCGGCTGGTGAGAATGGTCAGGTCCATGCTGAACGGCTGGCCGGTGCGGATGCAGCGCCTGAACATCGCTCGTACCCGGTTCTGGCCTGTCTGGCAGTAAAACAGCGCCTGTTCAGGCGTCAGTTCGCTGCCGGGTTTGAGCTCCAACAGGCGATACATGCCCTCGGACCAGCTGATTTCGTTGCTGGGCATGTCCAGTTCCCAGAGACCAAAGCCGGCATTCTGCTCCGCCAGTCGTTGAATCCGGCTATCCATGGCATCGCTGTCCCTGAGGGTAATCGAGGCGGTAGCGGCCTGGTCTGAATCCCGGATCTCCATTCGCAGCCCGAGCAGGGCAGTAAAGAAAAAGCCATCCTTGTGGCGGAACGTCACCAGCACTGTCTGGCCATTGTCTAGCCGGTGTCGGTGGGCGGGGGCGAAGGGATCGTCCTGGCGGGAAGCCAGAATATGCTGGACTTTCTGCCCGGTCAGATCGCTGATGTCGTAGCCAAACATGGTTTCTGCATGGCGATCAGCCTGGATGATCCGGCCGTCGTCATCCACCCGAAGCAGGGTGGGCCGGATAACGGGGCCCGTCGGATCGGGCCGGTAGCGTTGAATCAGAAACTCTTTCACAGCTCGGGTGCCTCGCTCGGGCTGGCAGCGTGTTAACTGCCTGTGCTTTTATTTTTTTACAGGTTTTGCCACGATTCATTCATCATACTGACTATCTTGCCGAAAATAACCTCTTGCCGGAGCCCTCTTGACCGTTCACGCCGCGCCCATAGTTCTCGATTTCGAGGATGGAATCGACCGCAAGACGCTCAGGCGCCTGCGGGACCGGTTTCTGCTGGTTAACGAGCAGCGCTGGCAGCGGGCGTGCTCGGCACTGACCTACCGGCAGCAGATGGTGCTGGAGTTGTTGCCGCTGGTTTTTCACCGCAACCATCCCGCCTTGCCTGGCTATCTGGATGGTAACTGCCCGGACGGCTTCAGTGGTTACACGCCCGGCCCGGAAGTGCTGGATGCGGCCCGCCGTTACGCCCGTAGCTTTCACTATCGTGACAAGGGCACTCGAAAGCCTGATCTGGACAGTCTTTTCCTGATGGGAAGCCCTGGCACCCTCGGGCACTCGGTGGCCAGTGATCTGGATGTCTGGCTCTGCCACCGTCAGGATTTGCCGGCGTCGGGCATTCGGTGCCTGGAGCGAAAAGCCGAAAAACTGTCGGAATGGGCCGGTGGCCTGGGGGTGGAGCTGCACGTGTTTGTGTTCTCTGCCGCCGATTGGCGGGCCGGGCGACAGCGCGTGGAAGTCACCGGGGAAAACTGCGGCAGCGCCCAGCATTTTCTGTTGCTGGATGAGTTCTACCGCACCAGCATTCACCTCGCCGGCCAATATCCGTTGTGGTGGCTGATCCCGGTAGACCGGGAGGCCGATTACGACCACTGCCGGCGACAGCTGGTGGAGTGTCGGTTTATCCAGGCCAGGGATTACATCGACTTTGGCGCGGTGCCGGACATTCCTCCCGCAGAACTGCCTGGCGCTGGCATCTGGCAGCTCTACAAAGGAATCGATGCGCCCTGGAAAGCCATCCTCAAGCTGCTGTTGATTGAATGTTACGCCACCGACCGGGAGCGACCACTGCTCTCGGCCAGCTTCAAGCAGGCGGTTCACAATGGTGTGATTAGCGCCGATGCCCTGGACCCCTACGTGCTTTTGTACCAGAGACTGGAGCAGTGGTTGCTGGCCCGTGACGGCGCAGATCGGCTGGAGCTGGTGCGCCGAAGCCTGTACCTGAAATCCGGCTTGCCGCTCAGCCGGGCGGGTATGGTAGGTGACCCCTGGCGGGTCGAGTTGTTGCGCAGCCTGGTTGAAGGCTGGGGCTGGTCATCGGAGGATCTGGGCAGGCTGGACGATCGTCAGCGCTGGTGTGCCGAGGAAGTGATGGGGTTACGCCGGCGGGTGGTTGCCGAGCTTACCCACAGTTACCGCTTGCTGGCCAGATTGGCCCGGGAACAGGATGCACAGGCGTCGATCAGCGCCAATGACATCAACCTGCTGGGCCGCAAGCTCTATGCCGCCTTCCAGCGCAAGGCCGGTAAGGTCGAGCTGATCAATCCTGGGCTGGTGCCCTCGCTGGCAGAAGAGAATCTGTCGTTTCACCATCGCAGTGAACAGGGGGCAGCCGGAGACGGCTGGTTGTTGTACCGGGATCTTGAAGATCCGTCTGACGCCTTCTGGCAGCCGGTTATTCGCCGCGCCGGCAACCTGGCTGAGTTGCTTGTCTGGTGTTACTGCAACGGGCTGCTCAGTCGCAGTACACGGTTGAATGTGCGAGCGGGCCAGAGCGTGGCGTCGGTCAGCGAGTTGAAGGAAATACTGGATGTGCTGGCTGGTTTCCTGCCGGTGCCTATGCCCCCGGCGCCCCGGCAGGCCCTGTCCCGTGCAGTACGGCCGTTACGCAACCTGTTGTTGCTGAATGTGGCGGTGGACCCACAGGCTCATCTGACCGAGCGGGGGCTGCATAAACTCAGCGCCCGCAACGACTCGCTCGGGTTCAGTGGGGCCCGGGACAACCTGGTGGTGACCATCGACCAGATTACCCTGAACAGCTGGCACGAAGTCAGTCTGCAGCATTACGCGGCTGGGGATACCCTGATCCAGTGTTTGAAGAATGTGCTCGCTCAGGTGGCGATCAACCCTGCGGAATTGCCGGATATCCGAGTGATGGCGCCCAGCCGGGGGCACGGACAGGCCATTGCCCGGCGTGTGAGTGAGTTGTTTGCCGATGTGCTCCGACAGTTTTTTGCAGGCGGCACCGGCCCCCATCCCTTGCGTTATATCATCGAGATGGATCAGCGTTATTTTCTGCTCCAGTTCAATGGCCAGGAGCCGGGGTTTGTTGCCCTGGATAGCCGCGCGGCATTGATGGATGCCTTGTTCCAGCCCCAGGACAGTTTTCTGCCGGTGGTGCCGGATCGCTATGCTTTGCAGGATGCTCCCCTATTGAAAGCGGTATGTGAAGCCTCCGAAGCCGGTAACATCCAGGTATTCTGGCAGCTGCAGGGAGACCAGGGCCAGCTCTGGGTGGTGGATGAGTATGGCAGTCTGTGGCATCGCCAGCTGAAGGCCCAGCAACGCCGTCATCTACTGGCACCGTTATTGCGATTTCTGGACAGTGTTATTGAGCGCCGGCAGTTGCGCCAGGCAGATAATCTGGAGCCGGTCGCCGGTATCCGGTGTTACGAACTGGTACGCAGGGATGGCCGATGGCTGGCCGATCCGCGGCCAGAACTGGTCGCCGGAATGCCCTTGTCCGGCCTCGAAGTGCAGGCGGTGGGCGTGCAACAGGGTGACAGCATTCTGCGCTTTGATCTGTATTGCAACGATCAGGAGTTTACCGTGCAGGAATATGGCGACCGGTTGATTCCGGCGGTGGCCCATTACATCCGCTCCCTGCGGCAGAGTCCGGACCCCTATCCGGTGTATCTGACTGACCTGCATCTGCCCCACGATCTCGATCCACAGCTGTATCAGCGCGATATCCAGACCAGCCAGTACCTGTTCTACCGGGCGCAGTTGGAAGATGCCCTAAACCAGCACCTGTCCTGAACATGTGAATCCTCGCGGTGCGGCCCGGGTGTCGGGTATACTTCGGCCATTATTCACTCAGGGGATTGGGTATGCAGCTTGGGCTTGTGCGCCGCCTGGCCGTCGCGCTCTCGGTGTTTGTGGTTTTGATGGTATCCGGTTGTGGCCAGAAAGGGCCGCTGTACCGGAACGCGCCGGTGCCCGACGCCGTACCATCGCAGACTGGTGACACCGAGGCAGCTGCGGAGGCGGGCGAAAATGCCGATGAGGACAATGAACAGCCCTGAGCCAGACCACCCGACCTTAAGCTTTCAGGAACAGCATGGATCACTTCAATTACCGTAACGGCGAACTCTACGCCGAAGACGTTGCCGTTGCCGATATCGCCGAGCGCTTTGGTACGCCAGCCTACATCTATTCCCGGGCGACGCTGGAGCGCCATTACCGTGCTTACGATGAGGCCCTGAACAATCGTCCTCATCTGGTGTGTTATGCGGTCAAGGCGAACAGCAATCTGGCCGTGCTCAATGTGCTGGCTCGTCTGGGGGCCGGTTTTGACATAGTCTCGGCCGGAGAGCTTGAACGTGTGCTTCGTGCCGGCGGGGATGCCGGTAAAGTGGTATTTTCCGGCGTTGGCAAGCAGGAATGGGAAATGAAGCGGGCCCTGGAGGCCGGCGTTCGCTGTTTCAATGTCGAATCCGACACCGAGCTTGATCGCCTGAACAAGGTGGCTGGCGAACTGGGAGTGAAAGCGCCCATTTCCCTGCGAGTGAATCCGGACGTGGATGCGGGCACTCATCCTTATATCTCGACCGGCCTGAAGGAAAACAAGTTCGGCATCGATATCGCCGAGGCGCCGGCAGTCTATGCCCGGGCGGCCAGCCTGCCCAACCTGGATATCCACGGGGTGGACTGCCACATCGGCTCACAGCTGACGTCGGTTTCGCCGTTCCTGGATGCCCTGGACCGGGTACTTTCCCTGATCGACACTCTGGCAGAGCAGGGCATCCGTATTCGTCATCTTGATATGGGGGGCGGTCTGGGTGTGACCTACAACCAGGAAACCCCGCCGCAACCGGCAGATTATGTGAAAGCGCTCAATGAACGCCTGGGCGATCGGGAGCTGGAACTGGTGCTCGAGCCGGGCCGCTCCATTGCCGCGAATGCGGGTATTCTGGTGACCCGGGTAGAATTCCTGAAGTGCACCGAGCACCGGAATTTCGCCATCATCGATGCGGCCATGAATGATCTGATCCGACCCGCGCTCTACAGTGCCTGGCAGGCCATTATTCCGGTTCAGCCCCATCAGGACAGTGAGGAAAGGCCCTGGGACCTGGTGGGCCCGGTGTGCGAAACCGGCGATTTCCTCGGCAAGGATCGCTCTCTGCGCCTGAAAGCTGGCGATTTGCTGGCGGTACGCTCGGCCGGGGCCTACGGCTTTGTTATGGCCTCCAACTACAACACCCGCAACCGGCCCCCGGAGTTGATGGTGGACGGAGATCAGGTGCATGTGGTTCGGCGCCGGGAGACTCTGGACGACCAGCTGGCGCCGGAAAGTTGCCTGCCGGAATGAGCGGGGGGAACGAGATGTCTCAGCAACGACGTGGCCAGGGTCCGGTCCTGCGCTTTACCAAGATGCACGGGCTGGGTAACGACTTTATGGTGGTAGACGCCATCAGCCAGCCATTCCGGCTGGCCCAGGACACCATCCGGGAGCTGGCGGATCGCAATTTCGGCATTGGCTTTGACCAGTTGCTGGTGGTGGAACCACCGGGGTTGCCGGATGTGGATTTTCGTTACCGCATTTTCAATGCCGATGGCTCAGAAGTAGAGCAGTGCGGCAACGGTGCCCGCTGTTTCGCCCGTTTTGTGCGCGATCAGCGCCTGACCAATAAACGCGTCATCCGGGTGCAGACTGCCAAGGGTGTTATTGAACTCAAGGTGGGTCGGGACGGCCTGGTGGCCGTCAATATGGGAGTGCCGGAGCTCAATCCACCCGCGATCCCCTTTGCGGCAGATCAGCGCAAGGATGTTTATACCGTCGACGTGAATGGTCAGACGGTCGAGCTGTCAGCCATCTCCATGGGTAATCCCCACGGAGTGCTGGTGGTGGACAATGTCGATACGGCGCCGGTAGAAAGCCTTGGCCCGCAGTTGGAAAAGCATCCCCGGTTTCCGGCCAGGGCCAACATTGGTTTTCTGCAGGTGATTGATCGCCGCCATGCCCGGTTGCGGGTGTTTGAACGGGGCTCCGGCGAAACACTCGCCTGCGGCAGCGGTGCCTGTGCAGCGGTGGTGGCCGGTTGTCTCCGCGGCTTGCTGGACAGTCGGGTCGAAGTCGAGTTGCGTGGCGGCAGGCTGGTCATTGAATGGCAGGGGGAAGGTACCCCTGTTATGATGGAAGGTCCTGCAACCACGGTATTTGAAGGCCAGTTGCGGCTGCCTGGCGAACCCCAGCCCCGGCGCCGCAGGAGTGCCCGCCCGAACACCCGACCTCATAAAAACGGGGCCTGAACCGATCAGGAGAACACGATGACAGAACAAACGGCCCGCCAGAAGGCCGGCGAACTCACCAGGGAACAGGTCGCAGAATATCTGAGGGCCAATCCGGACTTTTTTATCGATCAGGACGAGCTGCTGCGCAGTTTGACTCTGCCCCATGACAGCGGCCGGGCGATTTCCCTGGTGGAGCGTCAGGTGCACCTGTTCCGGGAACAGCGGGACACGTTACGCCGGGAGCTGGTGGAACTGGTGTCCATAGCCCGCCACAACGACCGGTTGTTCGAGAAAAGCAAACGCCTGCTGATGCAGGTGATTGAAGCCCGTAACCTGCAGGATATGGCGGCTGCCATTGATGACAGTATCCGGGGTGATTTTGGTCTGGATGCCGCGTCGGTACTTCTGTTCAGTGAAACCGGTCAGCTTCAGTCACAGGGTGCCCTGCATATGGTGGATGCGGCCGCGGCACGTGAGCGGTTGGGAAGCCTGCTGGAAGGGGAGCGGGCCGTTTGTGGCCAGTTCCGTGAGAATGAGCGTGAATTCCTGTTCCCGGACCGTGACGAGCCCATCGCCTCCGTTGCCCTTGTGCCCCTGCGCCACGAAGGTCTGGTGGGGGTGTTTGCTGTCGGCAGTTGTGAACCCGGTTACTTTGATCAGAGCATGGGCTCGCTGTTCCTGAGCTACATCAGTGACACCCTGAGCCGGCTTTTACCACCCATGCTCAAGCGCCATGGTACCGGCGCTCCGGTGACGGACCTGACCGCGGAGACCGGCCAGGGGTGAGCGTGGCGGCGAGTGACCACAAAGGATCAGCGAGCCAATTGGCGGCGCTGACCGGCTTCATTCGTCATCTGCAATCCGAGAAACGGCATTCACCCCTTACCTGCGAACACTATCAGCGCGACCTTCAGCGGCTGGTCGCCTGGCTTGCGGATAACGGCCTCAACGACTGGTCAGAGCTGTCTGCCCACGATGTTCGGCGCTACGTAGCCCGGCTCAGCCGGGATGGGCTGAGCGGACGCAGCATTGCCCGGCACCTGTCGTCGATTCGGCGTTTCTACCAGTACCTGCTTCGCGAAGGGCTTGCCATCGATAATCCGGCTCTGGACATCAGGGCGCCGAAAAGTGGTCGGCGTTTGCCCCGCGTTGCGGATGTTGATCAGATTGGCCAGTTACTGGATGCCACCCCCGAAGACCCCCTCGAAATCCGTGATCTGGCCATGTTCGAACTGATGTATTCCTCCGGCCTTCGGCTGGCGGAGCTGGCCGGGGCCGATCTATCGGCTCTGGATCTGAAGGGCCCAGAAATCCGCGTTCTCGGTAAAGGTAACAAGGAGCGCGTGCTGCCGGTCGGCCGCAAGGCCGTGGCGGCGTTGCAACAGTGGTTGTCCTGCCGGCGGGCACTGGTCACCGAGGGTGAGAAGGCACTGTTTGTCAGCCAGCGGGGTACCCGCCTGAGCCGGCGCAGTATCCAGAGTCGCCTGTCTCGCTGGGGTATTCTGCACGGCGCGGACCAGCGTTTGCACCCCCACCTGCTCAGGCATTCCTTTGCCAGTCACATGCTGGAATCCAGTGGCGACCTGCGCGCGGTTCAGGAATTGCTGGGTCATGCGGACATTGCCACAACCCAGGTCTATACTCATCTTGACTTTCAACATCTTGCCCGGGTTTATGATCAGAGCCATCCCCGGGCGCGCCGCCGAACGACCGATCGCACAGGGTGTGAAGAGGAAGACCATCGTGCCGGCCAGTAAGGGAGTAGTTCATGGCATCTGAAGATTCCTGGAAAGAGAAATATCTCAGGGAACTGGAAGAGGCAGAGCATCGGGAAAAACAGTGGGAATCCGAACGTAATCTGCTGGAAAGAATGCTGGTACGAACCAGTCTGGCCTCTGAAGGGCAGCGACCGGAGCTGGACGAATTGTTGGGTCGGTTGCGGGAGGATATCCGTAAGAAGCAGATCAACCTGCAGCACTGGCGGGAACTGCAGGACCAGATTGACCGGCAGATTACCCTGCTGGACGAGCAGGCCGGGCCTCAGGCTGTGTCGCCCACACCGGAACCGCAAGCCCCGGCAGAAGGTGTGGATCTGGCGGATACCACCCAGCGACTGAGAATTGCACGCCGCATCGGCCAGTTACTGGGGCAACTGTTGCAACAGGCTTCCCTGGAGCCGGCCGCAGAAGCAGAAGCCCGGGAATTACAGCAGACCTTGCTGACCAGCAACGACTGGGAAGTGCTCCGGGAGGGGCTGAACCGGGTCGCCGATCTGGTGATTGCCGCCATTACCCGCAGCCAGCGCGAATTCGAGGCCTTCCTGAAACGTCTGGATGAACGCTTGCAGGCGTTGCGGGAGCATTTTGCCCAGCAGAGTGACGCCCAGACTGGCCGGCAGGACGCCACAGCGACGCTGGACCGGGAAATCCGTGCCGAGCTGGACAAGGTGGGGGATGACATCCGCGCCAGCGAGGATATTCAAGCTTTGAAGCAGTCGGTCAGTCAACGCCTGGAATTTATTGGCAGTGCGCTGGAGCGGTTCCGGACGTCGGAAAGCGAGCGTGAAAAACTGCTGGCGAACCAACTGGAAGCCATGCAGGAGAAAGTCGCGGCCATGGAGGCCCATTCGGAACAGATGCAGGCCCAGGTGCGTGAAGAGCGTCAGCGAGCCCTGACCGATCTGCTCACCCAGCTGCCCAACCGTGAAGCCTGGCAGGAACGGCTGTCGTTTGAATACAATCGCTGGTTGCGCTACCGGCACCCGCTCACGGTGGCTGTGCTGGACGTGGATCTGTTCAAGCGCATCAACGATTCCTATGGCCACAAGGCAGGGGATCGCGTGCTGCAGTTGGTGGCCCGGGAGATGAGCACTCGCCTGCGGTCGACGGATTTTATCGCCCGGTTCGGTGGCGAGGAGTTTGTGGTGCTTCTGCCGGAAACGCCCACAGATGAAGCCCGCAAGGTATTGGATTCCCTGCGCGAACATGTATCCGGCCTGCCGTTCCATTTCAGCGGCGAGCCGGTAAGCATTACCTTTTCAGCGGGGCTGACCGGTTTTCAGGACGACGACACCGAAGAGTCGGTGTTTGACCGGGCTGATCGGGCCCTCTATCAGGCCAAGGATGAGGGCCGAAATCGGGTGTCGGTGCTCTGACGCCGCCAATCAGTGCCTTAGCAGGGCATCCAGTTCATCAATCACCTCCGCCCAGTCGCTGTCATCTTCCAGCCCTTCCTCCAGAAAATGGGATTGGCTCTCTGACCAGAAGGGCGCATCCTGGATAGCGACTTCACTGGGTAATGGTGAATGTCGGGCGATGAAATGCTCGACTTCCGATTGACCGGAGGGCAGACCCAGTTGTTCGAACAGGGTGCTCAGGCTGTGTTTGCTGGTGTCCATGGTTACGTACCTCCATCAGCTCATTGGCAAAATGCAATCCTGCCCGTTTGCAGGTATGGTTTTCCTGAAATGTAGTGGACCCGCCGAGGATATCCAGTGAAGTCTCGTTCACAGTTCATGTTTTGCCTCCTGTTGCTGCTTTTTCAAGGGGCCGTGTTGGCGGATCCACCCCAGAATTCGCCGGCGCCCGTACTGGGCGTTGAAGATCTGCGTTGGCTTGCAGAACAGGATGGCTTCAATGTGGGGGTCAGGCATACCCAGGTGCCGCTGGTGTTCGATACCGGGGAGGGGCGCATGGCGGGCATCTGGGTGGACTACCTCAACCGCCTGTCCTCCAAGCTGGGATTGCCCATTGAGCCCTTTCTGATGAACCAGATGCTGGGCACTGAGCGGCCAGAGCCGGACCTTATCCTGACCACCCGACTGCCCGGCGCCCCGGTTATTCCCGGCGTGCGACACACAGCGCCCTTGATGTCACTCACCTACGGGGTGTTTGTGAATGCCGGCGACCCGGCAATCCGGACTCTGTCTGATCTGGAGGCAGCGAAGGTTGTCATTGTCGGCGACGACCCCAATCAGTTTCCGCTGCTGGACCCGGTGGAAAGCTTTACGCCGGTACCGGTTTCCAGCCTGGGTGAGGCGGTCAGCCGGGTTATGTCGGGCGAGGCAGATGCTTTTCTCGGGCCGGTTCCGGTGGTGTCTGACTACCTCGAATCGGCGATGATCAATGGTGTCGGGCTGGCGGTGTTGCTGGATCGGCGACCTGTGGATGTGGTGCTGCAGGTTCCCATTGAGCAGGAGCGCATGTTTCGGGTGTTTGATCGCACGGTATCGTCACTGACCCATCAGGAACATCGCAATATTCGCCAGTCCTGGTTGGCGGGGGAGCTGCCCGAAGTCGAGACCCGAAACGTGGCCCTGACCGCCGGTGAACTGGAATGGCTGGCCAGTAACTCGGAGATTACCGTCGGACTGAGGCCGGACTGGCCGCCGTTCGAGTTTGAACAGGATGGCCGGCCCACGGGGCTGGTCGCCGACTTGCTCAGCCGGCTGGAGAAGGATCTGGGGATTCGCTTCCAGCGAGTGACGGTAGACAGTCGGGCCGGCGCCGAGGAAAAACTGAAATCCGGTGAGCTGGACGTGCTTCCCGGCATGTCCCGCACGCCTCGTACCGAGCAGGAATTCCTGTTCACCCGGGCCTATGTCAACGTGCCCATTGCGCTGGCGATCCGCGACACCGGTCGCTTTATCGGAGACCTGCGTGAACTTCGGGATGAGCGGGTCGGCGTGGTAAACCGCCAGGCCAGTCATGACTATCTGCTGATTAATCATCCGAATCTCGACCTCTATCCCCAGCAGACCGTGGAAGACGGGCTGCTTGCGCTTTCCAACGGCGATCTGGATGTGATGGTGACGCATATCCCGGCGGTAAGCTACACGGTGGCACGGCTCGGTCTGTCGAACCTGAGGATTACCAGTATTACCCCTTACCAGTACGATCTGAGACTGGCGGTCAGCCCGGCCCAGCCTGAGCTCCACCGCATTCTGAACAAGGCGCTGGGCAGTCTGCCGACGTCCGAAACCGAAGCCATCTATAATCGCTGGATTCACCTGGATATCGAACAGGAAGCCGATTACACCGTGGTTCGGCGGATCATTCTGATAGCCATCGTGGTGGTGCTGATCTTCCTGTACTGGAACCGCAAACTTTCACTGGAAGTGGATGAGCGAATCCGGTCCGAGAACGCGCTGCGCCGGAGTGAGGATGAACTCCGTGCCGCCAAGCTTGAGGCGGAGCGGCTGGCTCGGGAAGCGGAGGCTGCGAGCCGTGCCAAGAGCGAATTCCTGGCCAACATGTCCCACGAAATCCGAACGCCTATGAACGCGGTGATCGGCTACAGCGATCTGCTCTACAATTCGGTGACAGATCCCCAGCAGCGCAATTACCTCAATGCCATCCGGGCGGGCAGTCGAAGCTTGCTGATGCTGATCAATGACATTCTGGATCTGTCGCGGATCGAGGCCGGCAAGATGCGCCTGGATTTCGGCCCTGTTTCCGTACGCCGGCTGCTCAGTGATGTCCGCCACATCTTTGACCTGCGGGCGACGGAGCAGGGCATTACCCTGGAAGTGAGCGTGGGATCGGGTATGCCCTCGGCGATGATGCTGGACGAAACCCGCTTGCGACAGGTGCTGTTTAATCTGGTGGGC
>NPIE01008145.1_pt1 | contig 14121 bp, 13 predicted proteins | sample 8637661 | NCBI WGS metagenome assembly NPIE01 (sample SAMN07420842, study PRJNA396082) | bioreactor metagenome | isolation source: sample BA12 brine-fed electro-methanogenic bioreactor BA | place: Japan: Kochi | collected 2016-12-09 | reverse complement strand
TCCGCGCCGGAACCGGTGCCGGATTTCACAGCGGGGATTTCGGATTTTGATAAAAACGGGCTCAAGGGCATGACCGTAGGCATTCCAAAGGAATATCTGGACATGCCGGGAATCGATCCGGATGTGCGGGCCGTGTTTGACAACGTCAAAACGCTCATGGAATCCCTGGGAGCGACGATTCAGTCGGTATCTTTGCCCCATACCGATTATGTGGTGGCAGCCTACTATATCATTGCCCCGTGCGAGGCCAGCTCCAACCTGGCACGGTTTGACGGGGTGAAGTACGGTTTCAGAGCACGGGATACCGCCGATCTTCTGGATATGTACAAGCAGACCAAATCCACAGGGTTCGGCCCGGAAGTGCAGCGCCGGATCATCATCGGTACCTATGCCTTGTCAGCCGGATATTATGATGCGTATTACGGCAAAGCTTCCCAGGTGCGGGCCCTGATCATGGCGGATTTTGCAAAGGCGTTTGAGACCTGTGACATTCTTTTGTCTCCCGTGGCCCCGACCCCGGCATTCCGCATCAAAGAAAAGATCGATGATCCGTTGACCATGTATCTCACCGATATTTTTACCTTGTCCGCCAACATGGCCGCAGTACCCGGCATTTCCGTGCCTGCCGGTTTTTCAGCCGCCGGGCTGCCCATCGGCATTCAGATGATGGCCGGCCGGTTTGATGAACTGTCTTTGATCCGGGCCGGATATGGTGTGGAAAAATCAATGAACCTGGCACCCCGGTTCCCGGATATGTAATCGGATATGACGGCGGATAGGCAACCGGACATGTCAATTGAAAGGAAATCATTATGAGTACTGTCCAGCCCCAGGGGGAGGCATTGAAAAAAGCCATTGAATGGGTGAGTGAACAACGCAGAAAATTCCCGGATACTTCCGTGACCCGACTGGCCAATGACGCGTCCCTGCAGTTTGATTTAAGCCCGAAAGATTCGGAGTTTCTGCTCCGGTTCGTGAAAAAGGACTCCTGAATGATCCGGATTCTGCCGGATATTCTGTCCAACCAGATTGCCGCCGGCGAGGTGGTGCAGCGCCCGGCATCCGTGGTCAAGGAACTTGTGGAAAACAGCATCGATGCCCGAGCCACCCGCATCACCGTGGAGATGGACAAAGGCGGCAAATCATTGATCCGGGTGTCCGATGACGGCACGGGATTGTCCAGAGATCAGGCATTGCTGGCCATTGAACGGTATGCCACCAGCAAGATCCACACAAAAGAGGATCTGTTTGCCATTGCCAGTTTCGGATTTCGCGGTGAAGCATTGCCGTCCATGGCTTCGGTGTCTAAGTTCTGCCTGGTGACCCGACCCCGGGATGCGGATACGGCCACAAAGGTGGAAATGGCCGGGGGCAAGTTGTTGCAGGTGTCGGACACGGGGGCTCCGGCCGGCACCCTGGTGGCGGTCAAGCATCTGTTTTTCAATACCCCGGCCCGGCGCAAATTTTTAAAAACCGACACCACGGAAGCGGCCCACATCACCGATACCCTTTCCGGCCTGGCCCTGGGCAATCCATCCGTGGGATTCCGCCTGTTTTCCCAAAACCGGCTGGTCAAGCATTTTCCGCCGGATCAGGACCTGGTGCACCGGGCCATGCTGGTGCTGGGCAATGATGCGGCGGATCATCTGTACGAGATGGACTACTCAGTGGGAGATATCCGGATCACCGGGGTGTGTGCCAACCCGGCCGTGACAAGGGCGACAGCCGGACGCATCTACCTGTTTGTCAACCAGCGCCTGGTCCATGACAGAGGCGTGGTGGCGGCCCTGTTCCGGGGATATGCCGGCCGGATCATGAAAGGGCGGTATCCCGTGGCCGTGGTGTGCTGTGATCTGCCCTGCGACCGGGTGGATGTGAATGTGCATCCATCCAAACGGGAAATCAAATTCCTGGATGCCCGGCCCGTGTATCAGGCCGTGACCGCGGCCGTGAACACGGCATTGATGGCCGCCCAGCAGCAGGTGTCCACCTATACCGGATCCAGGTCAGGCCCTGATCCCCGGCCGGCCGGCCTCATAAACGCTCCCCGGTTTGCGCAGTCACCCATTTCATGGGCACCCGATCCAGTGCCTGCCGATCCCTTGATTGTCCGAAAATCCAAAGGGTTCCGGGATGAAAATCACTTTGATCCAATGCCGGACTCAGACGGCCCTGACCCGGCGGATGAGGTCCGGCAGACCTTTGAACGGTTCAGGACTTCTGAAAACAAATCAGATTCCCCCCTGCTGGTCAAAACCCCGGATCGATCCCCTGTCCCCCGGGTGGTGGGACAGGTCATGGGAACCTATATTGTGGCGGAACAGGAAGACGCTTTGATGCTGGTGGATCAGCATGCCGCCCATGAACGGGTGGTGTATGAGGCGTTGAAGCGCCGGCAGGATCATTTGCCGGCAGACAGTCAATACCTGCTGGTGCCCGAAACTCTGGAACTGAGCGCCAAAGAAGCGGACTTGCTGTCTGAAATTCTGCCGGACCTGGCGGCACTGGGGCTGGTCATCGAACCCTTCGGGGGCGCCACGTTTGTGATCAAGGCCGTGCCCGGACTGCTGGACCAGACATCCGTTAAAACCCTGGTGACAGGGATGGTGGACACATTGATGGAGACCGGTGACACCGCCGTCAGTGAGCAATGGCGGGAAACCTGCCTGATGTCCATGGCCTGCCATCATGCCATCCGGGCCAACCGGACCATGTCCCTGACGGAAATGCAGACATTGATTCAGGATCTGATGGCCTGTGACAATGCGTTTCACTGCCCCCACGGCCGGCCCACCCTGGTCACCTTTGATAAAGTTCAGATGGAAAAGCTGTTCAAAAGGGTTGTTTGAAACATACACTTGATATATATTGGCCCTGCACCATTCAAACCAAAATACAAGGAGTCTTGCTTTGAAATCCAGATTATTTGCCGCATTCTTCGGATGCCTGGCCGGTTGTTTCATGTTGGCAGCCATTGTTCCGGCCGTGTCTGCGGCCCCTAAAACCGTGGCTGTGCTTCCCTTTACCATGAATTCCCCCCAGGACCTGACCTTTTTGCGGAACGGATTGTTTTCCATGCTGTCCTCCCGACTGTCGGATCCGGGCAAGGTCGACGTACTGGACCGGGCCACTGTGGATGATGCGTTGACCGGCAGGCAGGGAGATCTGACCCAGGATGCGGCCAGAAACATCGGTGAACGCCTGGGCGCGGACTACGTTTTGTTCGGCAGTCTGACCCATTTCGGGGAAAGCGTGAGCCTGGATGCCGCCATGGTGGATATCACGGGTGACAAACCGGCCCTGACTTTTTTTGAGCAGAGCAACAATATGGGGGATGTGATTCCCCTGGTCAACACCTTTGCCGGCGATATCAATCAAAAAGTGTTCCACCGGTCCATTGCCAATGACTTATATGTTCAGCCTGTAGACCAGGGCCCCCAGGCACCGGGCGGATTCCAGTCAACCGGGGGGCAGGGCGGATTTGTCAACCTGCAGCAATCCCGGGGCGGCGGATTTGCCACCCATCTGTCACTGGATGACGTGATCAATGCCATGGCAGTGGGGGATCTGAATAAGGACGGCACGCTTCAGGTGGTGGCAGCCACCGATAATACCCTGATGATCCACCAGATGTCCGACAATCATCTGGTATTGGAAAAACAGCTGGAATTCAGCAGCAATGATCGCATTGTGGCCCTGGATATTGCAGACATCAACGGCAATGGATATCCGGAAATTTTTGTCACCAGCCTGACCGTTCAACAGGATGGACTCCGGTCCTTTGTGGTGGAATACAATGGGTCGGACTATGTGACGATCACAGACAACCAGCATTACTATTACCGGGTGATTGACGCCCCGGACGGTTCCCTGACCCTGATGGGCCAGAGAGCCGGTAAAGATCCGTTTGACGGATCTGTTTACATTATGCGGGCGGAAGGCAGCAGCTATACCCGGCAAAAAGAGGTCCGGCTGCCCCGGAACACGTCCGTGCTTGCACTGGCCAAAGGGCCGGTCACTGCGGAATCTACGGAACAATATGTGATGATCAACCGGTTCGGCCGCCTGGTGGTGACCGATGACGGTGGCAGTGAGCAATGGGAAAGCACGGAAAAGTACGGGGGCACGGCCCATGTCTGGCTCCTGCCCAAAAACGATCCGGATGCTTCTTATCGGGACCGGGTCTATATTCACCCTCGAATCCAATTCGTTGACGTGACCGATGATGAGGCACCCGAAATTCTGACCATTCAAAACAATACCTTTGGCGGGGATGCTCTGGGTCGGTATAAACGGTTCAAAAACGGAACGATCCAGGTGATGTCCTGGAACGGCATTGCCCTGGCACCGCTGTTCAAAACACATGAGCTCCAGGGGTGGATCAGTGATTTTGCTGTGGCTGATATTAACCAGGACGGCAGAAATGAGCTGATCGTTTCCGTGGTGACCCAGACCAAACTGGAAATTTTGTCCAAAGACAAAACCTCCAGTATTATATCTTATGAATTGGAGTGAAAAACTAAAAAAATATTGACAAGGCTGGATGAATTGATTTAAAAGAGGCATGTATATGGTATCAGGCCTTTAAAAGGGAGTCCTGATGCCTGTATTTCAGGTGGTTGAAATTAATAAAAGACTTTAAGGAGAAAAAGATGAAAAAATTAATGGTATTGGTTGCAGCCCTGGCTTTGGTGGCCGGCTCTGCAATGACCGCAGCGGCAGCGGACTGGAATTTCTACGGGCATGCCCGTGTTTCCACCTTTTTTGTGGATGTTGAAGAACAAGTTGCCGGCGGGGTGGACACCACCAATTACGAACAGGGCCTTCAGGGCAACGCCCGTATCGGTGCCATCGTCAAGGTGTCTGATGAACTGACCGGCGGCTTTGAATATGGTACTGGGGTGAATGTCCGTAAACTGTATGGTGAATGGAACTTCGGTGCGGGCTCTCTGCTCGTTGGCCAGACTTACACCCCGTTGAACTACTTCTACTCCAACCAGGTGTATGGAGATGACAATGACATGCTGGCCCAGGGTGCGGTTTACTCCGGCCGTGAAGACATGATCCGCCTGAAATTCGGTGGATTCGAGATTGCAGTTCTGGGTCCGAACGACGACGACCTTGGTTTTGGTTTCGATACTGAAACATCCATGCCTGCCATTGAAGCCAACTACAACCTGGTTATGGACAGGTTCAGCATGAATCTGGGTGCCGGTTACCAGACCTATGAGCTGCTGGGAACCCCCACCGGCGATCATGATGTGGATACTTATGTGGTTACCCTGGGTGCAAAAACTACTTTTGGTCCGGCTTATATCGGCGGTAACGTATACATGGGTGAAAATGTGGGCAACATGATTGCGGTTTCTCTGGATGGCGATAATGTCTGGGGCGACGGTTATGCTGATTGGGATGGAACCAACGTAGTGGACAATGAAGCCTTGGGTTACGCCATTGCTGCCGGTTTCAAAGCCAATGACATGTTTGCATTTGAAGCCGGTTACGGCTATGTTGAAGTGGAAGAAATGGGTGGCGCACTGGATGACAATGAAGTACGGACCTACTATGTTCAGTCCACCATCACCCTGGCTCCGGGCGTTTTCATTACGCCTGAAATCGGTATGTTCGACGGCGAAGAAGATGGTGCCGGCAACTTCGAGACTCTGTATTACGGCGCCAAATGGCAGATCAACTTCTAATTCGGAAAACAGATTTTCTGATTTAGCACGGCTTTATTTGTTCCATACAACCACCTGAATTTTTGCAGGGGCCTGATGACAAAGTGTCATCAGGTCCTTGCTTTTTTTATGAACCCCCTTTTTTTATTCTGTCCGTTTCAAAAAACCCCCTGCAGCAAATACCCGTCCAGGCGCGACCGCTGTGCAAAGAGTCTCATAGATTCAAAGATTCATCAGTAAAAGATCCGTGGCAGTGTGGCACCTTTTGAAATTGGCAGGGAATCAATCCTGAAAATGGGTGGGAATTAAATTCCCGATCATTAACAGCGGAACAACAAAAATGCGGAAAAAGCGGGATATGCCGGGGAGATGATCCATGACTATTTGGCGGAAATGGCAGTATTGCCAAATTCGGCAAATGTTGATTTGCTGATAATTTGCCTTGGTCGCTCGCTGTCTTGCAAAATCAGATTCTTGATATAGCAGAAAGATGTTGCTTACATGTTCAGAAATAAGCTGTTAATGGGAGAAGATCGGCTGAAGCTGAAGCCGCTTAATGCCAGCGCTAATCTGACGTCACAGAATCGCAGCGACTGCGGCGGTCCGAGTTAAACGCCTTGTTCGGTGTCTTTAGATCTCAGAGCCATAGCCCTGCGACTGATCTCTTCAATGTTGAGTTCTTCATCCATATCCTGACGCCACCTTGTATAGTCGAAAGGTTCCCTTTGGATTAGCGCTATAAACCGTTCTGTCTCGATATTGCCGAGGTGCTGCGTAAGTACTTGCAGGCCCTTGGTTTTGATTTCGGTATCTGTAATCATGCCAGTACCTCCTTATCCTCTTGGACAGCATTTGTCGGGTACCTGCGCCATAAGGCTATCTGATCCTTTCTCTCTCGAAACGGATTCTTGCTATTCTCGTAATCCAGGATGTAGGACCATACCAGCTCAAACGAACCAGATCGAATCTCTTCCTGAACTCGCATTTTTGCTTCAGTCTCAAGCCGAATTCGGAGATGGGATTGGTCATCGAACGGCCTATTGAAACAGCAGTTGTCCAGATAGAGTTTCATAATATTATTCCTCTTTTTTCGCCTTCAGCGAGGCTTCCCTCTTACCTTCATTCCGAAGTTTCTCTGCCAGTGTCATAATATATTCCCCGTGTCCTTGGAAATAGCTTGTTCCGCTATTTCCTTAATTTGTTTTAATGACCGTTCCCTTGATCTGGTCGTCCGAGAATCGGTGAAGATCGTTCAGCCGGAACAGTTTATCATGGGGATTGACGACCCGCCTATTATTTGTCTTGTCTGTCATGGTGCAATTTTAACCGGAGCCAGGGGTTACGTCAAGGGTATTGATTACAAGGCTTGAATCTGCTCATGACCAAGATCAAACAGGTCGGTTTCTCCAATGAAAATTTGCTCATTGGCATGGAGGCCACCGGTCATTATTGGATGACGCTTTACCACTTCCTTAGCAATATGGGGTTCCAGATCCGATCGATCAATCCCCTCATGTCTGCTGCAAGACGGAACGTGGGTATCAGAGGAACCAAAACCGATTCCGCCGATGCTGAACTCATTGCCAATATTTTGAGAGAGGCTGATCCCAAATTTTCTGTGCGATCACCGGGTTGTCGAAGCGCTTCATGGCGATCAGGGTGCCGGGACATACCGCAGCAGCGGTGACCTTACGCTCGGGTTCACCATCTCATTCAAGCGCGGGACGGGGATTTGAGAGACACAAATCCACCAGATCGGCAATCATTGCTGTGCCGACGCAGATCACCGTATCCGCGCCGCCCCAGTAGATCTTCACCGTGCCGTCGTCCTCGGCCACCGCGCCGCAGCAGAAAACCACATTGTGCACGTAGCCGCTGATCTCCCACAGGTCCTCGGGTTGAAGTATCCAATCATCGGCCACGCCCAAGACCCTGGACGGATCGGCAAGGTCATGCAGGGCCACGCCGAGCCGGTAGACGGCGCCGTCCATGGTTTTGAACACGCCGTGAAAGATGTTCAGCCATCCTTTCTCGGTTTTGATGGGTGTGGCCCCCGGTCCGACCTTCATTTCATCCCAATGGTAGGCCATGGGCTTGATGACGACCTTGGCATCCCCCCAATGCACCAGGTCCGGCGAATAGGAAATCCAGATGGACCACGGTGAGATTTCCGAATGGGGTCGGTCCAGCCGGGCATAACGGCCGCCTGTTTTTTCAGGGAAAATGACCACGTTGCGATAATCCGCCTGGGTGATCAGGGAGATCCGTTCCAGGCCCTCAAAATCCGTGGTTCTGGCCAGGGCCACCCGTACGCCGTGCCGGGAATAGGCCGAGTAGGTGACCAGGTAGCCGTCCTCCATGGGGCAGATGCGCGGATCTTCCACGCCAAAGGCCTCGTAGCCGGCGAACGGCTCAGCCTTGGCAGGGGTGATGAACGGCTCCGGCTGGACCGCAAAACGCACGCCGTCGCTGCTCTCCGCCAGACCGATGATCGACCGGCCGTTGCGCAGGTGGGACCGAAACAGCATGACATATTTACCGTTGTGCTTGACCACGCCGGCGTTGTGTACCGTTTCCACCGGGTACGGCACATCGTGCCTGGTCAGGATCGGGTTTTTCTCGTAACGCCGAATGATCGGTTCCTTAGACCCTGCCATAATCGTCTTCCGATCTTTCGATATCATCTTCTCCGAAATAGTCTCCGGTCTGTACCTCGATGAACACCAGGTTGTCCGGTCCGGGATTGCGGATGCGGTGCCAGGTCCCCACCGGCAGGTCGATGGCCTGGCCGGACACCCGCTCGATCTCTTCGCTGTTTTGGGTCACCACTGCGGTGCCGTTGAGCACGTACCAGTGCTCGGAGCGCCTGAAATGGCGCTGGTAACTCAAACGCTGCCCGGGATAGACGGTGATTCGCTTGACCTTGTGATCCGGCTTGTCCGCCAAAACCTCGTAAAAACCCCAGGGCCGGTGGTCTTCGCGCCAGGTCCGTCCGATGATGGTTTCGTACACCCGGATATAATCCGCCACCATGCGCTCCACGGAAAAGCGCGCCTCGACCCATCGACGGCACTTATGGCGGTCAAGGTCCCTGACATTGCTCAAGCACCGAACCATCCCGTCGGTATCGGCGGTCAAAAACCCGGTCTCCCCGTGGGCGATGATTTCCGGCATGCTTCCCCTGGAAAAGGCCACCACCGGTGTTCCGCAGGCCATGGATTCCACCACGGAAAGGCCGAACGGTTCGTCGAAACCGATGGGGTGCAACAGGGCGTATGCGCCACCCAGCAGTTCGTCGCGTTTTTCCGGCCCGGCGCTGCCCACATAGACGATGTGGTCGTCATCCAAGTAGGGCGCAACCTTTGTGTCGAAATAGACCTGGTCCTGGATGATGCCCGCCATGATGAGCTTCATGCCGGTTCGACGGGCCGCCTCGATGCACTCGGCAGTGCCTTTCTCCGGATGGATGCGGCCGAAAAAGAGCAGATAGTCTCCTTGATCGGGCCTGAAGGTGAACCGGCCAAGGTCGATGCCGTGATGGATGACGGCGGCATAGTCCAGCTCCGGCGACTTGTCGGCCTCGCTGATGGCCACATAAAAGCATTTACCGTTGTACTTCTTGTACACCGGCAGGATCTTTGGCGACGAAAACCCGTGGATGGTAGTCACCACCGGTGTCGCGGTCATGCCGGAATAGGTCAGCGGCAGATAGTCGAAGTGGTTGTGAATCAGGTCAAAGGCGTCCCCTTGCTCAAACAGCTCGGAAATATGCAGACACTCCCACACCTTGGGCAGCATTTCTGGGTCTTCCTCGTACCCCCTGGTACAGACGCTTTTCAATCGGCCCCGGGTTTGCGACTCGCCGGTGGCGAACAGGGTCACATCGATCCCGCACGCCACCAGGCCCTCGGTCAGCAGGGAGACCACGTTTTCCCAGGGACCGTAGTGTCTCGGCGGCGTGCGCCAGGCGATGGGTGATAACATGGCGATCTTCATGGCTACCCCCACATGCGCCGGTCCTGCCGGTTGTGCTTTTCAAGCCAGTCGAGCAGTTCCGACACCCGCGCCGTGGCCAGGGCGATGCATTTGTCCGCCCCGCCGTAGTACATCCGGACATCGTCTCCCTCGACCAACCAACCGCAGGGAAACACCACCTTGTCCACGTCGCCGACGGTCTCATAGACCTCTTCCGGCCCGAACACCCATTCGTCCGCCCTGGCCAACAGGCGGGTTGGGTCTTCCAGGTCCAACAGCGCCAGGCCCAATCGATAAATGCACCCGGAGGCCGTGTTACGGACGCCGTGGTAGAGAATCAGCCATCCTTTTTCGGTTCGCAGCGGCGGCGGAGAAAGACCGACCTTGTTGGCGTCCCACCAGCCGCCCTTACGGGCCGTCAGCAGTATTTGATGGTCGCCCCAATGCTTGATGTCCGGGCTGAAGGAGATCCAGATATGCGCGCCGACACCGGCGAATCCGGGAACCGGCCGGTGAAGCATGGCCCAGCGCCCGTTGAACCGCGCCGGAAACAAGGCGGCATCCTTGTCTTCCGGCGGCATGACGACCCCCTTGCGCTCGAAGGCCTTAAAATCCCTCGTCGTGGCCAGGGAGACCAACGGACCACCCCGGGAGTAAGCCGTGTACACCACGGCCCACAGATCCAATTCGTCGATTCGGGTGATTCTGGGGTCCTCGATGCCCCAGATCTCTTCGGGATAATTTTCCGGATCGGCCGGCAAGGTGGGCCGGGCATCGATCCGCCAGTTGGTCACACCGTCCCGACTGCGCGCCACGGTGAGGTGCGACAGTCCGCGGCGGTCTTCCACCCGCAAGAGCAGGAGGGTGTCGTCGCCGCATCGCGTGGCTGCCGCGTTGAACACCGCGTTGGCCTGGTAGGGAAGGTCCCTTGCCTGGATAATGGGGTTGGTGCTGTGCCTGGCAAAAAGTTCCTTGAATCTTGTATCACTCATTTTTTTCCCTTTACGCCGGTTTAAAACTCCAAATCCAAAACAACGGGCTGGCCGGTCCGGGCCGCCTTGCGCGCCAGCTTGTAGGCCTCGTTGTACTGCCGGGCCACCACTTCCCAGCCGACCACATGATCGAGATAACGTTTCAGATTTTCCCCCAGCTCCAGGCGCAGCCCCTCGTCCGTCGCTAGCATGACCACCTTCCGGCGCAGCATATCCTTGGTGGTGAAGAGCAAGCCGCCTTCGCTTTCCAGCGTCTGGGCGGTGAGTCCTTCCATTGGCGCTGTTGTGATAAAGGGCTTGTTCAAGGAAATAATTCGCGCCAGGGTGCCGGACTGGGTTTCGTCAATGGAGGGCAGCACAATGAAATCGCAGACCGCCATTATTTTATAGTAGTCATCCCCCCGGGGGATAAATTCATAGTAGTGGGCGAGCCCTTTTTTTTCCAACATATGCACTTCCGACTTCCATTCTTCGTAGTCCTTGCGGTGATTGGGGTCGCGCATGGCGCCGGCGGCCAAAAGATCCCAATCCTGTCCGGTACGCGATTTGATCTCGTTGTGAATATCTTCCCACATGGAAAGCAGGATGTCCCAACGCTTGTTGGACTGAATCCATCCGATCATCCCCACCACATGGTCGGACAAATCCGTTTTGTTCAAACCGTATGCCTCTCTGATATTGGGAATCTCATGGGTGCCCCACCGCTTGTCAGAACGCGCACCGTGGGGCACAACCATGATGTTTTTTGGCAGTGCCCACCCTCTGCCCTGAAAGGTCCAGTCCAAACGCCATTTCTGATAATGGCATTTAAAAAGCACCAGATGGCTGCGGCGGCTCAGCTTATAAATAAAATCGGCTTCAAAATCGGTCAGTCGTCCATGCACGGTGTGGGGTTCCACAATGAGAGGGAAGTGACCGATGGCTTCCAAAAGATCGAGGAAACCGTCGTTGCCATCGCCGATGCCGCGTGCATCCCGATATTCGTAAAGGCCGTATTCGTGTTCGATATGGACGGCATACGGGTTCAGTTTTTCGATTTTTTTAGCTACAGGTTTCCACCAGTCGACCCGCTGCATATCGATGATCGGAAACACGCCGCTTCCCTTGCCGTCAAGATGACTGATAACCAGAACTTTCCGATCCGGGTTGGCTTTCTGAATAAACTCGCGCGCCTCTTCGCAAAAGGTGGCGATTCCGCACAATCGGGGCGGATAAGAACTGATCATGACGATGGGCTTATTGGCCATGGACGACAACCTCCTCTGAACTTTTAATTTCCCCAACCGCCTCCGCGGACAGCATTTGGCTGCGCAACCGATGCAGATAAAGGATCGACAGGAGACACACCAGGGTCGATTCCGCCCCTTGATTTTGGTTGGGACCATCTGCCTGCAGGCCATCGCAACATCCGCCGGTCTTATGATCATACAGGGACATGTTGAGATCGTTACGGCCTAAAAACCATTCAAAGCATTTTTGCGCGTGGGAAATCCATTTCCGGTCTTCAGTGGATTCAAAAGCATCAAGGCATGCCTCGATCATATTTAAGGCCTCAATGGGTTGCTGATCAAACCGCGCCTTGGATCCCCCGCGGGGATACCATCCGTTGTTTCCCACCGGCACAAAGTACCCCATGGGGTCGGTCTGAATTTCCAGAAGCCATTCCAGACTTCGCAATCCGGCCTGAAGAATGTCGGAACGCCCCATAGATCGGCCGGAAAGGATTATTGCCTGGGCGATTTTGCCGTTGGCATAGGTGAGTTGATCCTCTATCCAAGGCCAATCATCGGTGGCGGTTTCCAGATATTTATCGAAAATCTTCTCGGTCAAAATGTCACGAATGCGACGGACCTCACTGTCGCCACTGAACCAGCTCAGATAGGTGTGGAGCCCCTTCAGAGCAAAAGCCCATGCACGAGGGGATGAAAACCCTGGTAGGGCGGCAACCGCTTTTTCGAACAACGCTTGAGCCGCCGATCGGATTTCCACCGACGGGGTCAGTGCCACTGCTTCGCCAAGCCCCCAGACGGCGCGCCCGTGGCTGTCCTCCGAGCCGACATTTTCGAGCCAGCGCCGGTCGTACCCCATGAAATTGCGAAAACGGCCAGTCTCCTCGTCAAATGCGTGATGCAAAAAACTTAGATAGATGCAGGCCAGGTTGGTCGTGGCTTCGTTGTTTGGAATTAAATCCCGGGCCATTAGTACGGCGATGAGCGCCCTGGCGTTGTCATCGGTGCAGTAGCCGTGGTAGCGGTTCGGAACGATGAAATTAGCGTGCTGCAAAATGCCCACGTCATCCGTCATGCGTATGAGATGATCCAACTTGGGCTGGGGCAGTTCCCGGGGAGAGATATCGAGGGTTTTGGCTTTGAACAACGGCATTGGGCATCGCTCCCTATGTTGCTTCACTTCATTGAACAAACCAAGGTATTGGCGGGCCACCTCCTTCCAGATCATATTCCGGCCGCAGGCGTAGGCCCGTTTTCGCATGGCATGACGTTCGAGATCATTGTCAAACAGATCAATGACTTGCTGTGCCATAGCTTTCGAGTCCTTGAAGGCTACCAGGCGCCCACGGCCGTCGGCAAGCATCTCTTTTGCATAGGAGTATGGGGTGGAAACGACCGCTTTTCCGCAACCCAATGCATAGGCAAGGGTTCCGGAGACAATCTGCTCCGCATTCGGATAAGGAGACACATATATGTCCGTGGCACCTAAGTATTCACACAACTCTTGCAGGTCGACAAAGCGGTTGTGAAAGATTAAATGATCACCGATACCCAGTTCCCTGGCTCTGCGCTGCAAGTATAGACGGTAAGATTCTCCTTGCTCTTTAATCACATGGGGGTGGGTTGCCCCTAAAACGATATAGACCGTTTCAGGATGGCGCGCTACGATGGCGGGAAGCGCTTCGATCATAGTTTCAATACCCTTGCCGGGTGAAAGCAGGCCGAAGGTCATCAACACCTTGCGCCCCTCGACACTGTATTGATCCTTAAAATAATTCGGGTCCCAAAACGGAACATCGGGTATGCCATGGTGAATGTGGACGGTTTTCTCTTCCGGCACACCGTACACCTCATGCAAAATTTGCATCGCACGCCGGCTCATCACCACCAGGCGGTCGGAAAGTTGAGCGATGCGTTTGGTTATGGACAGTTGACCGGCGGAAGGGGAATTGAGCACGGTGTGCAAGGTGGTGATCAGCGGCATGCGCAGGTTGCCGATCAGCTCCAAGATATGTGCCCCGTCTTCACCGCCGAAAATCCCGAACTCATGCTGGAGGCAGGCCACCTCCACACGGTTCATATTTAAAAAATCCGACACCAAGCGATAATCGAGAAACTCAGCATGGGGAGATACTTATGATGCTTTATGGCAGCTACCGGTGTTGCTCGGCATCAGTGAATGGTCTTTAGACTTAAGTTTGCATCACATAGTCAATGATTTCTTTATGCTTTGTTTTTCAAAAACGT
>NPIE01036028.1_pt3 | contig 14122 bp, 14 predicted proteins | sample 8637661 | NCBI WGS metagenome assembly NPIE01 (sample SAMN07420842, study PRJNA396082) | bioreactor metagenome | isolation source: sample BA12 brine-fed electro-methanogenic bioreactor BA | place: Japan: Kochi | collected 2016-12-09 | reverse complement strand
AATTGCACCAATCCCTGTTATATCAAGTATTTCAAGAACATCCGCTATGAGATTTAATGCAATGAGAAAAAAACTCTCAATAGAACCAAATCTATGGCTATCCTGAATAACGGGAATATTAGACTCTAAAGCCTTTTCTTCTTCACTTTCTACCTTCTCTTCATGTTCCATAATCTATATTAAGCGCTCTCATCATTTTCTTTTTGTAGTAAGTCCCGAGGATTTGTAGTAATAATTTTGTCCTCAAAATAAGATGCAACAACCTGCATAGCAACGTGTTGAAGACCAGCAAAGAAGAGTCCCTGTCCCACTCCAGCCTGAAGAAGAAGGTTCTTTTCAGCCTCAGTAAGGTTAAACGTCTTTGCAACAGTATCAATGGTTGCAGGAGATTGTTTTAAAAGAAGCTGCAAAGATGAGTTGGTAATAATAGGTTTTCCATAGGGAGAATTCATAAAGTCATCAACCTCTTGAGTAATCGTAGAGAGCCCAAGGTAATACTTTCGCCCTCTCTTTGCCATACCGTACAAGAATGCAGCACCCTCAGGATATTTCATCATCACCCATGCTTCATCGATAATAAGGAGTCTCTTTTTAAGCTGTGCTCGCACAAGATTCCAAATAAAGTTCAAAATAACATACATCGCAATAGGACGAAGTTCGTCTTCAAGGTCTCGAATAGAATNNTGCATAACTTCCCTGTGTATATTTATATAATCGATCAGCAATAGATTTCCCTCCTTCCATGTTTTTGACCACTGCCTCAAAATCAGAAAGAAGTGGAGGATCAATACTCATGAAATCAGGATTTTCTGGAGTAATATCAAATGACGCATACGTCTCAATAAGTGCACGATCCAAAAGTGCCTCTTCCTCAACAGTAATATCCCCCAGCATAATCTTTAGTAGACCCGTAAGGTTGAGAATATGTGATTTGAACACATCAGCAGGCTCCTCATCATCAGGAACAACAGGAATATCAAAGGGATTAATGTGCTGATCTGAGGTAAGAGAAATCTTGAAGTATGTTCCCCCCACAGAGTCCGAAAGATTCTTATATTCATCTTCAGGGTCAATGACAATAACATCAGTTCCCATCATAAGGGTACGAAGTATTTCTAACTTTGTTGCATATGATTTTCCAGCTCCAGACTTTGCAAACACAACTTGGTTTGCATTTTCAAGTGAAAACCGATCAAAGATCACAAGCGTGCTGTTATGCAAGTTCACCCCATACATAATCCCCTCATCAGAGGTAAGATCCATAGAAACAAAAGGGAAAAAAGAAGAAACAGGACCAGAGTTAAGAGGAGTATGAATATTTAATTTGTCTCGTCCAAGAGGAAATGTCGAAAAAAGCCCATCAGCTTGTTGAAAAATAGCAGGCTTTATATAAATTAACTTACCCTCAAAAAGATTAATGATAATATCTTCAAGTTGAGCAAGTTTCTCGGTTGAGTCACCGTAAATAGTAATGTATACAGAGGTATCAAATAACTTTTCTTGTGACTGTTGTAAATTGTCACGAAGCGATTCAATATCTTGAAACGCTGTTTCAAGCATTGGGTCACGAACATATCCCTTATCCTGACGTTCAATGATTTCAGACTCAATCTGAGCTGCCTTCTTTCGAAGATCTCGAAGTGCAAGTGATGTATCAATAGGATGTACAAAAATAGAAATATCAAACAATTCAGAAAGATTGATAATTTGAGAAAACCATCCGCTCGAAAGGTATCGAGGATAGGAAAACACAAAAAACGTCTTGGCGTATTTATCTCCAATCTTCACATAATTCTGGCTAATCTCAAGCGCAGCAGGAGCAACAAGGTTCTTGAGCTTTCTTTTTTTAGAAGAACGCTCATCAAATGGTTGTGGAATACGAATAGAGTCTGACATAGTTATGATATGGTGGGTGACTGTTTGGACGAAAGATCTTTAGACACATCTTGGGGGTTATAAAGGTTGTAATAAAGCTCTAAAATCTCATCATCATTAAGTTGAATAGCTCGCAATCCAATCTGTTCAATCCCTCGTATAACCTCATCAATTCTCTGACGAAGCTGCCCTACTTTCTGTTCACGAGACTCATCAACAGATTCTTTTTTCTTTTTTAAGAAAGGAATAAAACGAGAAATTCCTTTCTGTATTTGTTTTACGCCGCTCCCATCATAAGGAACAACAGCAAAAAAGTTTTTTGTCATAATATCGTTTTTCTTTACAAACCCTCTGATAAACTCAATATATTCTGATACCTGATTCTTTAACAACTCATTACTCTCTTTCTCCTGTACAGCAACCATCTTATCAAGATAGTTTTGAATGTTGAGTTTCCGAGAGTGGATGATGATCTGGAGACTAAAATCAAGCGCATTGAGAAAACTTTGATACGCACTGACAATCGCATCTTGCTCCTGTTCTGATTTTAGTTCAAAGTTAATACCACTTACCATGATAATAGCTCTCACAGAACCGTTTTTAAGATACACAACACCATTGTTGATATCATCAATATCAACAAGTTGTTGTGTGGCATTTGGTGGATAGGTTACATCACTCATATAGGTATAGTATAACAGATAACACCCTTAACGATAATCAATTCGACGAGCAACTGCTTTTTCTCCAGAAAGCTTTTGAATCACTTGATACTGTTCCTGTATCTCAGTAAGAGGTTTTTTAGGAACGCTCTTCTCACGTTTTGGAATAGGATTCTTCTTTGTGTTCATGTCACGCCACAACGCACCAAGCCGAGACACTTCTTTTGCAATCCTATCAAGGTCATGACGCTTCTTTTGAATATCAGGAACTTCAATTTTCTTTTCAACAATAGCTTGTTTCCACAAAAAAAGCTTTGGATCCCAAAAGAACGCGAGTCCTTTAAATAAGATAACCCACAGTGGTCGTCCTCCCACTTTCACAAAGGCAAATGCAATTCCTCCAGACACCAACACAATAGCAACAACAATCCATACAACAAAATTTAAAACAAAAAACAATAAAAATGACACCAGTGAAGGAACAGCAATAAAAGCAAATTGCTTTATGGTAAGAGGACCAACAATTTTACTCTCAATGTCTATAAATTGTGGAACAGAAAATCGCGCCATAGAGGCAGTATACTATAAATTAACACTCTCTGCAGTACCCTATGAGGGCTCATNNTCACTATAGTGTACGGTCTTTACCTTCTCTTCACTATGAGGAATTTCAACCTGTGCCTGAGAAAGAGAAGATGATGCATCCTTAGAAGTAACTGAGGATCCAAATACACCACTCACGCCCCCGAGCGATCGTCGAATACGAGGTTTTTGCGCTGATTGAGATGATATAATCTCATCACTACTGTGAATCATAAATGGTTCATCAGAGATAACCTGATCGTCTTCTTTTTTAGAAACAACCACTTCTTCCTGGGACACTTCTTTTTGAGAAGGGGGTGTTTGTATTTGAGAAAATGAAGCTGGGGCGTATTCTTCTTTCTGTTTGATCTCTTGAGGTTCTCGCTTTAACGAAACAGTTTCTTGTGTTTGAGGTTCTTGTACATCATCAATGTCTTCTTGTACTTTGAAAGACAAAGAGAGTGAACGAAGTTCATTTGCAACACGAGAAAATATTCGTTCATCAAGAACTCGAAAAACGTCAAGCGCTTGCTGGGGAGAGAATGGCACAGAACTCTGAAGCTCTTTTATCATTTCTTTTGGTTGTAAAAATCCCAAAAGAACATACAGCACAAGATTGGACAACACAGCATGCTGATCATCATTTAAAGAGTACTGTTCTGCAATTGCTTCAAGGAGATTATCATTATCAATAGAAAACACTTCCCACCTCAATACATCAGGAAGAGAATTCCAACGATTATTTATATCTTTTTGCGCTACTTTTATCATATAGTATTACAATACAAGCTCATGTTATTTCTTAGATTTTTTTTCTTCCCCTTTTTCTTTGTCTCCCTTTTCTTCGCTTTTATCTTTGTCATCTTTTTTATCCTTGCTCTTCTTATCTTCATCATCAATAAGTCCTATTCGTGTACCTATAACTTTCTTAAACTTCTTTGCAAAGTTAGAAACTCTAGTGACATTACTAGATTTTAATATATCCATCACAGCATCAAAGTTAGCGACGCTGATATCATCCCCAACATCAAGAAGTTGTTTAACACTTTCCTTTATCTTAGGATCATTTTTATCTACGATACTATAGATAACGTTCCTATAGTACTTCATGAGATCCTTACTATCTTCAAGTCGAGAAGATATTCCATGCAACACTCCTCTTGTTATTTCACCAGAGAAATCTTCTACAGTCTTCTTAAGAGCTTTTCCTATAGCCTCACCTCCAGGAAAACCTTCTAACTCACCAGTGGATATCGCTTTAGCAATATCTTTATCAATGTTACCAACATCATCCTTAGAAAAGCCCCCAAGAAACTTCTTTGTTGCCTCCTCAAGGGCTGTCTCTGCTTTTGTCTTTTCATCTGAACTTTTTGCTGTATCAACATCAGATGCTGCCTCCAACATATCAGTATTCATTGCTATCTTCTTCTCTATAGCAGAAACGTCTTTCCCTTTTCCTAAGCTTTTACCATGTTCAAGAACATTAAGTAATTTTTCAGGACCAAGTATTGAGAGCGCTTCTGCCTTTCCAATCTTATCCATATCAGAAAGCTTCTTAAGAGCAACAAGAGTATCTTCTTTATTGAGGGCTGGTAGAATGTCCTTAATATCATTGTGTGAATAATCTTTAATTTTCTTCTCAAAAGCACTTGAAGACTCCTGAGAAATGCTTTCAGAAAACTTCTCAGCTGATTTCATTCCAACAGCAACTCGTTTCATAGCAGCTCGTTTTGCAACACCAACGCCTGTAATCTTAGAAAGAGTTTTTCCAACCATCTTCGTTCCATACATAGCACCAGCAGTAGCTCGTGCAATACCACCTTTTTTCTTTGCATCTTCTTTTTCTTTTCTTAGATCATCAACACTCTTAAATTTCCCCCATGATGCAATCCTTTGTTGCATGGTTTTTCCACCAACCTCAGTCTTAAGAGCCTTCCTCCCAACACGAGCAGACCCTCTTTTTACTTTACCAGCGGCCCAACTTTTTGCTTTATCAGCAAAGGAAAAAGCAAGTCCAGCGCCTTCTTCTCCCATCTTTTTTGCAATCTTCATTCCTCCAACAAGGAGAGCTATAGAAACAAGACTTGACACAATAACACCAATATCAACTCCTTCTCCTGCATTATATTTTTCTGTTGTATATTGTGCATACCTCTCATTTACAGCAAGAGATAAATAAACAAAAAATAAGACGAGAGGAGCATAGAGCACCCAATTCAAAAACGATGACCACCATTTCCCCCAATGTTTTTTTGTGTCTGGGAATATCCATAGTAACCATACAATTGGAGAGATGATCAAGAGAAATGAGAGGTAGAAGTAACGCAAGAAAAGAAGAACACAAAAAGCCAATAAAGAGAAAAACACCATGATAGAAAACACGAGAAATATACCCATGTTAACAGCAGAAAGAAGTTGGCTACCCGCAGACTGCATATTAAACTGAGACGCATTATCGTCAAAACCCCATTTTCCAATTGTGTTTTGTAACTCAAAAAACTTAAAAGAATCTCCTAGACGGGCAACACCCGTGCCTATATCATCAGATCCTCCCGCTCCTATATACGAAACAATGTATGATGAAAAAGAATTAGCTACCTGTATAAATGATCCAGCAATAACAAGACTAAAATTTACAATAAGAGCGGCAACAATAAGTTTCCAGAGAATCTCTTGTGCTCTATAATTTTTAATTCTAAGAATTGTAGCAACGCCAATAATAATAATTCCCAACACAAATCCCAGATTGGCAATATCTCTAAATATTTGCCACCCCGTAATAATAAAAGGCGGATCGAAATCAAGAATAGAGATATTGAAATCAAGAGCAGCAGAAATTAAATATCCCAATAAATATATAAGCCCTGAAACTATCGAGATGATAATATACAGAACACCTTTTATAAGAAAAGATATTGCATCAATAGTAAATCCTCCAACAGCGTTTGTAACTGCTGTTTTAACCCCAATTTGTGCCATCTGTACATCTTGGATAGTGGGCGGGCGTACTGCAAAAACATTTCCAGACAATACAAAAAATACAGCTAATATACTGATAAAGAGAAGATATTTATATAATGGAGATAATTTCATAACCGATGCCTAAAACATATGTTAGGTCCTAAATTCACAGTAATAAAAGTTATCATCAGGTTGATTAGGAAGAGAGACCCCTGTGTCAGGAAATACTAGTGATCTTAAAATGCTTTCAGCAGCATAGATTGTTTTCTTTTGCACGGTTCCACCATGAGACCCTGGTCCTCCTCCAGCATATGGAATAGTAACTTCGTTTGCGTATCGATATTTAGATGAAAAATCACTAAGTGCCGCTGTCTCATCTCGAAGAATTTTAAGAAGATCAACCCCTTTGTCTTCTCCTTCTCCGTCTAGTACATCTCCCCCGTCTAAGGCTTGCACTTCTCTCTCGTTTCTCTTATCAGGAGGTGTCTCGTCATCAAATTCTCCTCTGTCATATGCCTCAAGAATTCCTTGAACACGAGCAAGTGCCTCCTCTGCAATGGGGAGTCCCTCGTATGTTCCTTCATAAATTTCTCTAAAAAAATCTTTTACATAATCAACACCAGAAAAATCAGATATACCAAGCCTTACATGAGATCGGGTACCATATTCATTTGCATACGCAACCCAACCAAACTCCTCTCCTGTGACCGGAGCAACTTCTCTATTCGAATTATGATCATCAGCCAAACATGTACATCGGGCATAATCAACGACAGAAAGGGCTACATCATTAGAAGGACCAGGTAAACCGCCCTTAGAACATACACTGTATAGTTCTTCTTCTTGCTCTCGTGTAATATCAGAACCTGGAACTGGATATTCTTCTATTGCGTTTCGAGGAAACTTAAACCAATAATGCTGACCCAATGGATAGAAAGGAACAAAATCAGAGGTAAAGAGAGCAGCAGCACCCCTATCTCTTAATTCTTGGAAGTAGATAATAATTGCTCCCCACTTATCAGCAATCTCCTCTAAACGATCCCTCTGATCATCTCTATCACCAGTATCAAACACTATACTAGAACCACTCCCAGCAGCAGCAAGTCCTCCCCCAGGATTTGGAGAGAAAACATCGGAAATAATTTTATTTACAACAGCAGAGATAATACTTTGCACATTTTCAATATAAGGAAAGTCTCTTAATGTAGCTTTTGTAGCAGCAGATGCAGCAACGTCACCAGGCGTCACTATTCTTTCCTTTAAACATNNAACATATTTCCTCTCCTGTTTTTGGATCAGTGGTAGACTCATCACACACCCGTTGTGCCAAAAACCCCTGAGAGGCAATGGCTTCATTTTGTCTCGCTTGAGCTCTACTTGTGGTATTTCTTGTAAATGCGTCATCAATAAGAAGCGTTGCCCCAAAAAAGTTATTTGCAGGATCATTGTACATTTGCCTAAAACTTATCCATCCATTTCTCTCAATGAGATATTTATATGAATATTGAACGTTTCTCTGAAAATCAGACAAAGAACATTGCACTGGAACTCCTAGTCGATTTCTATTCCCCAAAAAAGAAAGATATACCTGAAGTTGTGGGCGGATAGGAGAACATAAATCTATTCCTGTTTGATCGCTCAAGTATGAATTAAGTTCATCAAACGTAATATCAGCAGACTTTCCTATAAACGCCTGCCAATCCTCGACGAAAAGAGGTGTTTCTCCTGTAGCAATAGCATTCACAAGATCATCAGTCATATCATCAATTATTCTTTTGACGACCTGATCACGGAGTATTGGAATAAGTGAATCACTCACCCATTTTGCTGCGGTCGCACCCCACTCAGCTATATCATTTGCTAAAATAGCCCATCCAGAACCATCAACTTGAGCCTGGGTAGTAGACGGTGAAGAAATAGTAACAACAAAAAGCATCGTCCCAGATATAACAACACCCAATAGAAAACCGATTAAAATTTTCTTCATGTATTTATTCTATCACGTTTAATTGTAGCACAAAATCTGACCATTGCTCTTGAATGGTCTGATAGTATTCAGCAGCAACCATAGCTCGAAACGGATCCGTATCTATATCAACCATAGCATCAAGAAATAACGAGAAATTCCATAATGGAACTATCATACTCTTATGAAAATCAATATATGTATGAGGTACTGGAAGTGACTGCATATCAGAAATTGCTTTATTATACGTACGTATAATATTAGAAACATCGGAATCATCTCCTGTATCAGTTAATTCAGAAAGGGCATTCTCTAAAATACGCGTATTATCCTCAAAGTTAATTTCTGAAAGTATTGAAAAAACAGAATCTAGATACCTCTTTTCATCAGAAGGAAGAGAAGAAAGAGATTCAATAATATATGACTCAGGAATAGTGTGTACATCAATAAATCCAACACTTTCCGGAGAAAGATTTTGACTAATAAGATTTGTATCAATATTTTTATTTTCTATTCTTTTAAGAATAGTATCAACATCTTCTTGTGTTGTAATATCAATACCAGATAAAAACTCACCACTAACACCTTGGGCAATAGTATCAGTAATGTTGCCAAAAAAATGTGGCTCAGTAGCTTTTGCCACTGAATCTTCTATGTTTGCATCATATAAAAGTTGATTGTTAGCTGATGGATATTCTTTAGGACTAATAGGAGAGCCCGAAGAAACAGTATTAGACTGAGATAGCAAAAAATATCCCAAAAAAACAAAAGAAATACCAGCAAATATACCAAATAAGACCTGCTTATTCATTATCACTAGTATACATCACTTATTCTCAAGCAACAATGCAATATAACACAACATATCAAACGTAAGGTCTTCAGGACGAAGATTCATATCAACACCACTCTCTTTGATTGTCTCTATCTCCTCCTGATTGTATGTTCCTAATGCAATATTCTTTCGAAGTGTTTTTCGAGGATGCGCAAATATTGTTTTTACCAATCGGGTATAGACAGGTATGCTTCCTTTGTATTCCTCCTTTTTTTTAACAATAGAAACAACAGCAGAATCAACGCGAGGAGGCGGAGAAAAATACCGAGCAGACACCCCAAACTCATAGACTGGGTCTCCCCACAACAATACAAATGCACGAAGCATATTCATAGAAGATATGTCAGTTAACTTCTCAGCAACTTCTTTTTGTATTAAAAAAACACACTTCTCAGGTTTCGGCTCAAGTTCTCCAATCATCCGAAATAAAAAACCGCTCAGGTAGTAGGGAATATTCCCTACAATTTCATAAGGCGAAGTAACGATAGAAACAACTTCAGGAAGCACATCTCTCACATCACGCTCAATAACAGTAAGAGAAGGAAATGTTTCCTTAAGATGTGGAATAAAACGACTGTCTTTTTCAATAGCTACAACCTTTCTTGCTCCACCTATAAGATATCGTGTTAAAGCACCTTTCCCAGGACCAATTTCAATCACGTGTTGTGCTGAAACAAGTGAAGCAATACGACGTTGATATCGTTCAGGGGTAAGAAAATGTTGTCCAAGTCGAGATCCCATACATTAACTATACTCTATATATCGATCTTCATCATCAAGATCCCGCTCACCACGAAATGAAATATGTTGTGGGGCTATCTCATAAAGAAAGCGAGAAGGAAAATCATAAAATGAAAGAGAAAGAGTTTTTCGAGCTCGTGTCATAGCGACATAGAGTAATCGTCGCTCCTCTTCAAGATCATCCCCCTTAAACAGTGACCGTTCATGAGGTAACAGTCCTTCATTTACCCCAACAACATAGACACTGTCAAATTCTAGGCCTTTAGCAATATGGATGGTCATAAGATAGATTCCTTCCTCTCCAGAAAACTGAGATTTCTTTCCTGTTGTATCTGATCCTGATTGCAGTGCATCAGATAATGTTGCCTGTTCTAAAAACGCCTCAATAGAATCAAACTCGGATGCGAATCGAATTAATTCTTGAATGTTTTCAATTCGCTCATCAATATTTTCATGGACACGAGCAATACGTTCTATATATGCTGTTTCTTTCAAAAACGTGTTTACCGCATTCACAGGAGAAGACCCGCTACAGCGAGAAAAGAGACTACCATACTCCTCCATCTGTTTTTGAGTAAAAAGGCTCTCAACACGCCCCAGTGATACCGCATCAGAAGGATTTGATACGACTCGCAAGAATGCCAATACATCTTTTACTTCTTTTCGGTCATAGAAACTTAACGCTCCAAACAGTTGGTAGGAGATTCCATAAGAACGAAGCACATGTTCAAGAGGACGTGATTGTGCATTTGTTCGAAATAAAATACCAACACACTTCCCTTCTTTCATCTGTGAAAAAGCAGCTTCAATAATTCCATCAGCTTCACTATACGCATCGGGATATTCAACAACGTCTATTTTTTCTCCTTCATGGTTATCAGTCCAGAGCACCTTCTTTTTCTGTAACGTATTTTTCTCAATAAGAGATGAAGAAGCTTCAATGATACGTTGCGAAGAACGATAGTTCTGTTCGAGCATAATAATCTGTGCACTGTCCCACTCCTTTTCAAAAGAAAGGAATGTTGTAAAGTCAGCATGACGAAACCCATAGATAGATTGTGCATCATCCCCCACAACACTTACACTCCCTTTCTTTCCCACAAGAGCTCTAAGTAGCACATACTGTGCTCGATTAATATCTTGATACTCATCAACAAAGATATGGGTAAAGCGACGTTGATATTCAGCAGTAATTGAAGGATGAGCTTCAAAGAGTAGTAGCGTTTTATAAATAAGGTCATCAAAATCAAATGCATTGTTTTTCTTCAACGTTGCCTCATACGCATGGAGAAGTGCTGCCTTCTCACCAAACTCCTCTTCATACTTTTCAGGATAAATGACAGTATTTTTAGCACGAGCAAGAAGAGAAAGAAGTTGTGCTGGCTTAATAGCAATTGAACTATCCTTACAAACAGCTTTAGCAATTTTCAACGAATCGTCCCGATCATAAATAGAAAACCCAGGAGTTCGTCCCTGTTTTTGGGCAAATCTTCTCAACACAAATGCTCCAAACGAATGAAACGTTCCTGCGAATAGTTTAGATGCATCAATTTTCTGGGATGAAAGTATCTCGGCAATCCTTTTTTTCATCTCAGCAGCAGCTTTATTGGTAAAGGTAAGAGCAAGTACAGATGAAGGTTTTACAATTCCCTTCCCTATCATGTAGGCAATTCGTGTAGTAAGAGTTTTTGTTTTTCCAGAGCCAGCTCCTGCAACAATAAGAAGTGGTTTTTCATCTGCCTGAACCGCTTCTTTCTGTTTTATATTTAGTTGTTCTAACATATCATCCATACATATCAACGATACAAAATAAAAAGAGAGCACACAACGCCCCCTTTTTATATCTCTTTTAGTATTACTTATTCACTACGTTTCTCTTGTATGTGTTGTGGATGAAAACGAAGTTTTGGATTTACATCAAGTGCTTCTTTTGGAATCTCTTCACCTGTATTCTCATCAACGCCATACGTCCCATTTTCTATCTTTGCAAGTGCATGATCAATATCATCAAGACCCTCTCTTAGAATACCAGCAGAGGATGCATTGTTAATATCTTCTCCAGCTTCTTGTGTTTCATCGCTCTCACCAGGCTCATCACCAAAGTCACTTGGTGTTTCAAGCTCTGTAATTTGTTTTATAAGATCTTCTTTTTCTTTAAGAAGTCTTTCTTTATATGTTTCTAGTTCTTGTTTGCTAAGCATAGATAGGTATATATATAATACGTAATACCATATCACCATACATGAAAAACCATTCAACAACAAGTTATCTCTTCTTTTCATTCTTTGTCATCCTTATTCTTACGGGTGTTCTCTTTTATGCCTCAATTAATACACCCGTACGCTTACAAACAGCAACGATCTATACTCCACAAGAAGAACCATCTCTTTCACTCCAACGTCTTCTTGGACAATCAATACTAATTGGAATACAAGGTACAACACTTACAGAAGAAGAAGAAAATCTACTGCGTACCTATGGAATTGGAGGGGTGATGTTACTAGAAAAAAATATAGTATCAGAAGAACAACTCACCTCTCTTATATCTGATATACAAGCAATCGCACAACAAGAAAACATACCCCCTCTTTTTATTGCAATAGATCAAGAAGGAGGAGATATTTCACGTATCAAAACTGATCCTACATACACAACAGCGCAAGCAGACATCAATACTCCTGAAATCGCATATACAACCGCATATACACGAGGAACCTACTTAAGGAATCTTGGAATCACCATGAATTTTTCTCCTGTTATTGATCCTATCACCACAGAGGAATCGTTTCTTTGGGATCGTGTATTTCACACACCACTAGAGAAACGAATACCTCTAGCAGTACAGATGATAGAAGGATACAAAGATGCAGGTATTACTCCCGTCCTCAAACATTTTCCAGGACATAATAATACATCCCTTGATACTCACCAGCACATAACATCTTCTTTTCCTTTGAAAACAGAGTATACACAACACTTCTCATCTCTGTTTGCTCAAACATATGTACCAGCAGTCATGATAAGTCACACAAGAGCTCAAACAGACACACTTCCTGCAACACTCTCACAAACAGCACTCTCATATCTCACTACCGAACTCCTCTACACAGGAATCACAATCACAGACGATCTTGAAATGAGCGCCCTTGCATCATTTTCACCCAAAGAAAGAAGTCTTAAAGCACTACAAGCAGGAGTTGATATACTTCTATTTTCTGGATATCAATATAACAATGCTGTTCATGAAGATATTCTTTCTTACCTTGTATCAGAGCTCTCTTTACGACCAGATCTTCTCACATTATTACAATCACGATACAAAAAAATTACTACATACAAAGAAAAACACCTCCCTTAAAGGAGGTGTTTTGTATACACATATGTATTCTTATTCCTCTGTTGAGGTTGACGTATTCTCGCCTCCAATCTCTTCAATACCAGTAGGTGTTGGTTCTGGTGTTGGTTCAGAAACGTAAGGTGTGACAGTATACACATCCTCTGCAGAAAGTCTCTCAAGAATATCTACCATCTGTCTATACGATGTTGTAAAGACAAGGTGTCTTTCGCCACCAGAAGCAAAGAGTGCATACTCAAACACATACTGATCAGGAACAGAAAATGGGAAGTACCGTACAGGAATTCCTTCAATTGGCGCCTCTTCAAACACCATATCTTCTTCACTTGAGACAGGTTGAAGAAAGAACGATGTAATCTCATCTTTTGCATTCTCAAGTGATGTCATAGCAAGTTTTACATCATCAGCAGAAACATCTGCTTTAAGTGTAAAAACGGTACCAATCTTATTTCCCCCAGTCTTATCTCCAAAAATCCACGTGGTAAAATCATCTTCAAGATATGAAGAGAGGGTTCCTGCTACTGATGGAAAGTAAGCTGTCAAAAATGTATCTGTAGAAACAAATGATCCATCATTTGTTTGAAATGAAACATCTTTTACTGCTCCAAAAATAAGAGGAGAATCAGTTAGAGTAGTAAGCGCTGCTTCAAATCCATCGCGAGTCGTACTTTCAACAACAATCGCTTCCTGCTCATCAGGATTTACAATAAGAGATGTGTGAATGAGAGATTCTGGTGTTGGTGTTGGTTCTGGTGTTTCAAGTACCTCCTCACTAAACGGTGTCGGTGTTGGTTCTGGTGTCTCTTCAATAGGAAGACTTGGTTCAGGAAGCGTTGGTTCATTTGTAACATCTTGAGAAGATAACGATGAAACAAGATAATATACTCCAAATCCTACAGCTGCAGCAACAATGATAATGCCAATAACGATAAGAATTGTCTTGAGAGGTGACCCTCCTTTTTGTGGTGGTTCTTGATTCATGCCACTCTCTGTAACTGGAGGTGGTGTATCCCCCCCTCCAAAAAATTCCCCTGGAGAAAACTCTCCCTCAGATGGAGTAGATGATCCAGATGCAAATGGATTTTGTTCTTGTTGGTTTTGTTGAGGTGTATCTGATCCAACTGCCTCGGAAGCACTAAAAACCT
>NPIE01000838.1_pt1 | contig 14133 bp, 11 predicted proteins | sample 8637661 | NCBI WGS metagenome assembly NPIE01 (sample SAMN07420842, study PRJNA396082) | bioreactor metagenome | isolation source: sample BA12 brine-fed electro-methanogenic bioreactor BA | place: Japan: Kochi | collected 2016-12-09 | reverse complement strand
AAATCGGTGATTTGCCTTGGTCCGACCCCGGAGGCCGGCAAATCAATAAGGTCCGCGAAGATCCGCACCATGTGTTCATATACCCGATCCAGGCCGCCTTCCCTCTTAAGAATGTCATTTTGCAGCCAAAATGGGCCTTTTAAGGAGAAAAACAGGGGTTAAATTGACGTTTTTTATTGCATATTCAATCACTTGATCTGGTCCGACCCAACTGTTTCCGCTGCTGTTTGGTGCATCCCGATTACGAGCGGACTACCCTAACCTTTCCAAAACATCCCGAATTAGAATGACCGCTTCATCCACATCTTTTTCAGTTGTATAACGGCCCAAACTAAAACGGATTGAGCTTTCTGCATCTTCGAAATTTAACCCTAACTCTCTTAAAACATAACTAGGTTCAATAATGCCCGAACTGCATGCAGATCCGGTTGAGGCAGCTAGTCGGGGTTGAAGAGCTGTCAAAATGTTCTGTGCAACATACCCCGTAAAACAGATATTCGCGTTGCCTGGGTGTCGTGCGTTTAAATCAGGGCCATTCAAAGTAAACCTTTGATTTAATTTTAAAACTTTCCTCACAAAGAAATTACGCAACGCATTTAATCTTTGACGTTCTCCAGCAATGTTAAGTTCCTGCTGTAGCTCAATTGCCATTCCCATTCCCACGCAAAGAGGCACGGGAAGCGTTCCCCCCCGGAGGTTATTCTCTTGGCCTCCACCGTAAATAACAGGCTCGATATATTTTTGATGATCGCGGCGGATAAAAACAGCACCAATACCTTTAGGCCCGTATATCTTATGTGCAGATAGACTTAAAAAATCGATTGCCAAATCATCAACATCCATATCAATTGCACACAATGCTTGTGCAGCATCGCTATGAAAAAAGGCTCCTACATTTGAGGCCAAGTTGGCAATTTTTTCTAGTGGCTGTATTGAACCAACTTCATTGTTTACCGCCATCACCGAGACAAGTAACACATCATTGTCAAGATTACTTTCAAGCCATTCAAGATCAACAACGCCTTGGTGATTAACTGGGATATATTCTACTTCAAATCCATACTGCTCTTGAAGAATACGTAAAATGACAAGAATGCACTTGTGTTCAATGGTACTGACAAGGATTTTCTTGCGGGGCCCTACATACCTCTTTAAAGCTCCAAATATAGCTAAGTTATTAGCCTCCGTGGCGCCTGAGGTAAAGATAATTTCGTCATCATCCGCACCAATTGCTGATGCAATCTGGCTTCTTGATTTTTCAACAAATTTAGAGGCTTGCCATCCCAAAAAATGCTCCGAAGAGTGTGGATTGCCAAACGCATTTGAAAGTAATGGCTGCATCGCTTCAACAACTTTCGGATCTATTGGCGTCGTTGCTTGGTGGTCTAGGTAAATAGTATTTTCAACCTTCAAAGGGCCCTCCCGTGACATATTTTGTCGCAAGCCGATTGAATAATAAAGCTATCCTGGAACCAATTTCCAGGACAGATTGACACTCATAAATTCCTACGCTATTTTCAATCTGGAAGATACTTCCAGGAGGGAGATTATATGTCACAAGAGTCATTTCATTCAACCGGCTATCGCCCGCATTTTACGGGTCATGAAACATTTCCATTACGGTACGGCTGGCTCAAAAAAGCCTACGATGCGACCCTAACATCTGATTATTCCAAAGATAATCGTACCATCTTCACGAGCGATGATTCAATTGCCCGTTTTGGCGTAGGAAAAAACATGGTCGCATCCATCCGTCATTGGGCCACTTCTGTGGGAATCATCGAAGACAACCATAAAACTGGCACGATCAAACCCAAACCCTTAGGGGAGTTTATTTTTGGCTTCGAACAAGATGATGGCTTCGACCCGTACCTCGAAAACCCTGCATCGCTTTGGTTAATCCATTGGGAGCTTTGCAGCCACACTCAAAAAACGACATGGCATTATGTTTTCAATTATTTTCCAGGTGGCCACTTTGATAGATCCCAACTTGTCGAAGGACTCGAAAGGTTAGCAAAAGAGCGCAACTGGGGCAAAGTTGCACCGGCAACAATACGAAGAGATGTGGAATGTTTTGTACGCACCTACGTTCCCAAACCCACTACTGCGAAATCCTCCCCTGAGGATGCTCTAGAATGCCCCTTGGCAGAACTTGGTCTTATCAGATCTATCGGAAAACGTGATGGTTTTAGACTTGTCAAGGGAAGCAAGCCGACACTCGGGAACGGCGTCTTTCTTTATGCACTGGTCAAATTTTGGAAAAATTCTCAATACCAAAATCTCAACCAACTCCCTTTCGATTTTATTGCCCATTCGCCCGGGTCTCCTGGTCGGGTATTTTTGCTTGATGAAAATGAATTAGCAGTACGGCTAATGAATATCGATAGCTACACCAATGGCGTTCTAAGTTGGTCCGAAACTTCGGGAATCAAGGCTATCATAAAAAATCCAGGCCATTGCTTTCGAGATAATGACAAAGAGCTTTTCTATGCCATTGCTGACTATGAATAAAAAAGGGAAATCTAATGGGGCTAAAATCACAAGTTAAAATAGAAACGAGATTCCAGAGGGCCATTCGCATCGATACGGACCTTTGCTCGCCTGAAGCGATTGAGGGCTTTATATGCCCTCAATCCTCTGCCGATGCTCTCCTAAACATGGTGCGCAACATTGCAGGTACCGGCCAATGCGCATTTACATGGACAGGCCCATACGGTAGCGGGAAATCGAGCCTTCTTGTTGTTTTAGGCAGTCTTTTAAGCGATAACAAGCAAGCCCAAAAAGCTGCCGAAAAAGCGCTAGGAAAAACCACTTCTGAAGAAATTTTAAATATTTTACCTCGACGAGATAAAGGGTGGAAAGTCATTCCTATTATTGGCCGCCGCGACCATCCTGCGACAATCGTTGGGGAAACCCTCCTCAAAGAAGGACTCGTACATTCCGACGAAAGCCATAATTGGGATGATATCCAGGTTATTGAAACACTATTAACCACAGCAAAAGCCAATCCAAAACGAACTGGCGGTCTTATCGTTTTCATTGACGAAATGGGCAAGATCCTTGAAGGGGCTGCCAACCAAAATTCGGATATTTATTTTTTTCAACAGTTAGCAGAGGCAGCATCCCGCAGCAACAACCGACTGATTGTCATTGGCGTACTCCACCAAGCCTTTGGAGAATATGCCCACCGCTTGTCACGTGAAATGCGAGACGAATGGTCAAAGATTCAAGGGCGTTTTATAGATCTCCCCATCAATGTTGCAGGTGAAGAACAAATAGAATTACTTTCACGCGCCCTTATTAGCGATTCTAAGCCAATGAAACTTACACAGCTTTCTAAAGAAGTGGCGTCAATTATCCATAAAAACAAACCAAGCATTTCAGATGGATTTGGTGCACTACTTGATCGGTGCTGGCCCCTTCACCCCCTCGTCGCTTGTTTGCTAGGCCCTATTTCTCGAAGACGTTTCGGCCAAAATCAACGCAGTTTATTTGGGTTTCTAAACACTGCTGAACCATCTTCGTTCCGAAGTTTTCTTGAAAATGCTGAAGGCTTAACCCTTTATGATACGGATCAACTTTGGGACTATCTGCGTATCAATTTAGAGCCGACAATTTTAACGTCGCCGGACGGGCATCGTTGGGCCTTAGCCGTTGAAGCAGTAGAACGCTGTGAGGCTCAGGTAAACAAGGGGCTTCATCTTAAACTCCTTAAAGCCACAGCACTCATCGACCTTTTTAAAGGGGGCTCAGGTCTTGTTCCAAGCGAAGACCTTCTTATTGCAAGCTTCCCCGAATACTCAACTGAGGATATTTTAAGGGCTCTTAACCAACTCCAAAAATGGTCGTTCATTATCTTCAAAAAACACCTTGACGCTTACGCAATTTACGCCGGTAGCGATTTTGATATTGACGAAGCAGTTGCAAAAGCAAGAGAAGATATTCGATCAATTGACTTCAAGGCACTTAAACGGCTAGCAGGATTGCAACCTATCCTAGCAAAGCGCCATTATCATTTCACTGGAGCGCTTCGTTGGTTTGATATAGACCTTATTCCCATAAATAAAGTCATTGATGCCTCCCAAAGATTTTCTTCAACGAAAGGTGCTGTCGGGCAGTTCCTCTTGGCTGTAGCCACAGAAAATGAAACTGAAGAAGTTGGAAGGCAAATATGTGCTGAAGCCCCCCACCAGGCTTCTGATAGCCAAGTAATTGTTGGGTTATCCAAACAGTCTTGGTCAATCAATAACCTTGCACTAGAAATCCTCGCGCTTGAAAAAGTCTACAACGAACGTACTGAATTAGCGGGTGACTCAGTGGCACGTCGTGAAATTCGCGCTAACCTTGCAGACTTACAGGGGCAACTTGAAGCCGAACTCTACAAAGCCCTTGACCATGCACATTGGTATAGCAACAGATTTCAGGACAAAGTGCTCAGTAAAAATGCACTAAGTGTGCTTGCATCAAATATTGCAGATGAGCGCTACAATGCATCACCTAAAATCTACAACGAGCTCTTAAATCGTATCAAACCTTCTAGCAATGCAATTGCTGCTCAAAATTCACTAATTCGCCAAATGGTTACACACGAGGGGAAGTCCCGCCTTGGTATCGCAGGCTTCCCTGCTGAAGGAGGATTATTTTCATCAATCCTTGAAAATACAGGATTATATGACGATGAAACTGGCACATTTAAATCACCTGATGACATTGAAAATGATCCGGCAAACTTACGGCCTAGTTGGGAATCAGCAACAATATTTCTTGAAAAAAATTCGGATCGAGCAGTAAGCGTGGCTGAAATCTATGAGATTTGGCGCCAACCTCCTTATGGCATTAGGGAGGGCCTCATGCCTGTTCTCGCGGTTGCTTACATCTTGTCGAAAAGGAACCTTTTAGCATTTTACCGTGACGGCATTTTTCAAAGCCGTCTTAGAGATATTGACGTCGAAATTCTCGCCAAAAAACCCTCGAATATCCAACTACGATATATGAATCTTTCAGAGGTCTCAAAAAGACTCCTCTCCGGAATGGCTGATATAGTACGAGAACTCGATGAAACCAATGTCCTTGAAAATCTTGAACCGATTGATGTCGCGCGCGGGCTAATTTCCATATATGACAATATCCACCCCTGGGCCCAACGAACGATGCACTTATCAAAGGAAGCTATTCGCATACGGAATCTGTTCAAGAAGGCCAAAGACCCTAACAAATTTTTATTTGACGACATCCCTGGGCTTTTGGGGACCAAAGTCAACTTGAATGATGAAAAATCTATTAACTTTGTGACAGATTTCATCTATCACGGCTTAACAGAACTTAAAAACGCCTATCCCACAGAGATAAATAGGCTTCGAGAAATCATGTTTGCTGAACTACAAGTTCCTAATTGTTCTCCGCAATCAATGGCAGAATTACGAGACCGCGCTGAAAATATAAAAAATATTTCTGGTGACTTTAGGCTTGAAGCATTTGTAGTGCGCTTAGCAACATTTGACGGCTCGGACAAAGATATGGAAGGTTTAGCGAGCCTAGCAACCAACAAACCCCCTCGCAGCTGGATCGATAACGATATTGACCGCGCCAAGATTGAAATTACTTCCCTCTCGCAAAAATTTATCCGTACTGAGTCTTATGCCAGAGTTAAAGGGCGTACCGATAAACGACATTCCCTCGCAGTCGTTGTAGGTGTTAATGGTCGGCCAACCCCTATCCATCAAGATTTTGAGGTAGCTGATTGTGACAGGAAAGAAATAGATTCAATTATAAATAAAATTGGAAGAATTATTAAAAGTAACAACCAGGCAAATAAAAATATCGTGCTTGCGGCACTAGTTGAACTTTGCGCTGAATACATTCAAAACAATTCAGACAAGTCGTCCCAAAAAAGCAAAGAGGCTTCCTGATGAAAAAAACAAAACATGTTTTAGGAATTTCAGGGGGAAAAGACAGTGCAGCCCTCGCGGTGCATATGAGACAGAACTATCCTGATCTAGATATAGATTACTTCTTTACTGACACAGGAAAGGAATTGCCCGAGGTATACGAATATTTAGGGAGACTCGAAGGTTTATTAGGTAAATCAATCCAATATTTAAATCCTGATCGTGATTTTGATTATTGGCTTGAAAAACAGTTTAACTACTTTCTACCTTCCCCTCAAACACGGTGGTGCACAAGACAGCTTAAACTACTCCCTTTTGAAAGATGGGTTAAACAATTTTTAGACGATGGGATAAAAGTATATAGCTATGTCGCAATACGTGCTGATGAAGAGTTTCGTAATGCATACAATTCAAAACACGATAACTTAATTATTAAATTGCCCTTTAAGGAGGAAGGGATTGACAAATCAGGTGTACTTGAGCTTTTAGAAATCAGCGGGTTAGGGCTACCATCGTACTATGAGTGGCGCACTCGAAGTGGATGCACTTTTTGCTTTTATCAGCAAAAAATTGAATGGGTAGGATTGCTAGAGAATCACCCTGAAGCTTTTAGGGAGGCTAAAGCATACGAAAAAACTGCTCTCAAAAATGACTCCCCTTTTACATGGTCTGACGGCGAGTCACTAGAAGAGCTTGAGCGCCCAGAAAGGATTACACAGATAAAGAAAGACCACGCCAAAAGAATAGAAAAATTAAAGGCTCGGCGCCCGGAAAACCCTTTAAGACCAAACGCCGATCTAATCGATATAGATGATTTGTATGGCCAAGGAAAGGTTTGTATTGCATGCCATAAATAGATAAAAATCTTTGCCCTGGTTCACAATCAGAAAACACAACCTTCTATTTCCGTACAATGTTATCAGATGTTGTTTTTGGATTTCAGACTCCAAATAAAAAGGGCACCAAAAGACACTACAAATCTTTATTAATAAATTTAATTCTTTGAGACTTGTTGCCAGGAATATCAACTTTGATGTATTCTTTAGAAATAAATTTTACCCACAAATAGAGATTTTGAACTAATTCTTTTACATTTTTTCTGTACGGTCTAGGATCATCTAATAGAGAATTATGGAGAAGAAAAGAAGCTTCACCAAAATAAATCTCTCGATTTTCATTTTTTGATATAACATTGCTAAGCCATTGCCAACATCGACTTACAATAAAAGCTTCTTTGAGGCATGACAAATCAAACGGCGGAATATCATCAACCCCAAGAAGGCGGAAATCGTGTAGAGCATTCCTTTTATTCTCCCCGTCAAGGAGCTCTATATTCAGAAGCTTTTCCGGACTTGTCCACATCAAATCAGCGACCCATAACTTCTCAGGAGGTTTTTTGAAAATTTTTTCAATTTCTTCAGGCCAAGACAATTCTTTGTGAGACTTGACTGCTTTAGGCTGCTTAAGAAGAAACTCTTCTATTTTTTTAAACAGGGCATCAGTGACTAGAGTGCTCTCAGAAAGGACGTTATCGAAGACAGCCAAATCTTGCTGCGTGGGGGAAAAACAAATCCCAAGCTCTCTATTGGCTCCAGGCACAATTGAAAGGCCCCTGCCAGTAATATTAGCACTGCCAACAAATACTTTTACCCCATCAATAAGAACAGACTTTGCGTGTAGTTCAGGACAGACGAATATACTCCAGCCCTTTTGTTTTGCGAATTCATAAACACCAAGGTCCGAGGCACCTATAAGTAAGTCATCAGGTCGCCATCTTACAACGAGCTTCCCCACAACATCTTCTGATTGAATTTTCTCTAGCAACCAAGAATATCCATTCAGAGTCACAAAGGCAGACAGTACGATTATTTCTTGCTTTGCCTCTAATAAACCTTCAGAAAGTGAAGTCCTAAAAGCTTCAGTGCCCAAAAGTCTCATAAGTTAGGCCGGCGCCCCCATTTTTATTTAGTCCTCAAACGTAATGGAGAGGAAGTCTCGAGCTATACGGCCCCAATCATTTCTCATATCAGACAGTTTTTGGCGGATAATCTCAGTTTGTGATTCATCTTCCATGCGAGCCCATGCACAGAGAAGAACTTTTAGTGCAGTTAACGCCTTGCTTGACACTTCCCCTTCTTCACCCTCTAACAGCCCGTAGAGGTATTTTGAGGCAGGGTGTCCTGCATTTATGCTAACGATAATTTTGCCCCCCCTTGATGCGGCACTGAAGAAAGAAGGGCCATCATAATTTGCATCTTGAAAGACATATTTAATCCCTGACTCTATGGCTTCATTTGCAATTCCCTTTGCTTCTTCGTGATCAATCCCAAGATCCTCTATGCCTTTTGTTAAATCCTCCTTCTGCTCTTCTGTCGTCGTTTCCTCTCCTTCGTCGCTTCGGCCTTTATATCCTTCTTGTTTTCGAGAGTTGGTTGCCCTAGTGGCACCCTCTTCCGCAGGACTGTCTTTCAATTGCCTTGTGCGTGAGCCTTCGCGATGTCTTTCAAGTTGCTTTCGAATTGCGGACAGGTTGGCATCAATACGTTTTGAAATCTCATACATGTTGAAACGCAGATCACCTTCCTCTTTCAAAAGACCTAAAAATTCTTGTGGTGTCATTCCCTCGGATTCGGCATCAGAGTCTAATTTCAATCTCCGGAACGCAGTTGCTGACTGCTTGTTATTAGTAACACCAAAAAATTCGTCAAGTGCAGGCGGAAAAGACACCTCAACCCCCCACCACCTTTCTGTTGGCGTATAACCTAGTGCAAATGAATCATTAATTTCAAGTTCACGCCCAGCCCTCACAACTGAAACTCCTATATTCCTTGCAGCATGTTTGCCTGGGGGAGAACTACCTGGGTTAGGAAAGTGTTCAGCAATTTTTTTTCTAATAGATGATTTTACTAAACTGTATTTTATTTTTACCGAGTGGCTCTCGCCGTCGGCAAGCTCAACATCAACATATTCGGGGTCAGACCATTCTTCAAAAAGTACCTGATCCTTATAGGGATCAGGGGGCTTCGGAGTGGAAGTCCCATCCATTAAATAAAGAGGATCGTTCGGCTTTACATACTCGTCATAATCAGACTCCCATTCCTTGCTTGCTGTCTGAAAAAAGGAGGCAAGCCGAATAGTGGAGGTCCCTTGATGAATAAAATAGCGGTACATCCGTCCTATAAGAAAGCTTGAGTTGTTTAATAAAGCTTTGCTTGTTTTCCATCTAACACGATCAAGGTTCGACCAAATAACTAAAGTACCTCTATCGCCTATCTCCCCTTTTATAAGGTCTGACCACTTCACCGGAGGATTATCTTCAACCGGTTCTGGTACATCAACCATTTTTCCTAAAAGAATTTCTTCAATATCAAGATAACAATGCAAGCATTTACCATTTTTCCAAGTCCAAACATCAACTCGCTCACATTGAGAAATTGAGGAATTTGGCAATCCCATTCCGAACTTCCCAATCCCATCTTGTGAACTTGGATCTAAATGGGTCCCATTGCCAAACTGCAGTGCTAGACGAAGAGTGTCTTTGTCCATCCCTGAACCATTATCAAAAACAGCTATTTGGTCTATACGCTTTCGTTGTCTATAGCTAAGTTTTTCGACTCTATCAATGCATAGAACTTCTACACTCGTTGCTTCGGCCTGAATGCTATTATCAACTAATTCTGCAACGGCATAGGCTGTATCTTTATAGCCGCTATCTCTCATTGCCTTTACTGCTAGTGATGCAGGTATAACGTCAAACGCCATTATTCTCTCCTTTTAAGGACAAACTTAATCTAACTATTCCAAACATCTTCCCAGTGTAAGAAACCCTCGTACATATTTCTAAAGCCGGGCAAGTCATCAACTACAGTATATATACGACACGACTCATTGCCACCGGCAGCGGGGCCACGCATAGCTCTACCAATCATTTGGCTATAAAGAACAACAGACTGGGTCGGACGAGCAATAATCGCAACATTTGTAGAAGGTGCGTCAAAGCCTGTTGTAAGAATTCCATAATTAACCAGAACTTGAACCGAATCCTTTGTTGATGAACGAAAATCTTTAATCGCATTTCTCCTTGCGGCAGCACTAGTGCGAGATGAAACCGCACGTGCTAGAATCCCCTTCATTATTAGGACATCCGCTAACAAATGAGCTTGGGAAACTGAACAGGCGAACACGATTACCTTTGAGCCCTGAGTGGCTTCATAAATTATCTCCTTTAACACCAAGAGATTTCTCTGCTCATGCCCTCCTAGCTCTTGTAAAACCCTTTCAGAAATATCAAACCCCTGAGCGAGTTTAGTAATTTCTTCTTTCGATAATTCGATGCCAGGTGAGTAATTAATTTTAAAATACTCAGGCTTCGCTAGGTAGCCTTCATCTTGCAAGAATTTGATTGGATCGTCGTAACCATCGACCTCAAGTCTTACTTTTTTATGCAAAAAAAACCTTGCTAACTCTTCATCTTGGCCAACCTCCAGCCAAGAACGGCCAGGCGTAGCTGACAAGCCGATTATCTGTGCAGCCCCTCTTACGGGTGATAGCATTTCTAATAAATGTTTGTAGGTCGGCGCGATTGCTTGGTGTGCCTCATCCATTAAAATGAGGCGTACACTGCGCTTCAACTTTAAAAAATCACTTTGTTTGGAAAGGCTGCGAATGTAAAGCTTAGATAGGCTCGCAACTAAAAACCCATCGTTAAATTCTGAAAGATCTAACTCGAAATTTGAATAATATCTACCAACATTGATTGGCCGATCGCCTAGGCATTTCCAGCCATTATAAAATTCATTAACAGCTTGGTCGCATAATTCTTCAGAATGAGCCAGCCAAATAACAACACCATTGGCTGGAAAATCGATAAGAGATTTAGCAATTAAAGCCATTGCTGATCTGGTCTTCCCCGCTCCAGTCGGCATATGTATCAGGAGGCGATTCTCCTCTTGATTCAACTCGGAAAAAGCCCTGGCAACTACGTTTTTCTGGTACGGAAATAAGCTATATTGAGGGACTATTGTTTCCTCTGATGGCGGAATATCTTCTGTCTGCTCGGTTTCAGGAAGAGGACAATTGAAAAATTGGTGAAGTTTCCTGAAATTATCGGTAACTTTGAAGTTGATTTTTGTCAATTCTTCCCAGGGGTTATCTACTTCTTCTAATTCGGTGAGCAAGCCGAGCAGTTGATTTGCCTGAAATCGATTTAGTGATAATATTAGCAGGCTGACAATGAGATTCTCACAAAGAATCTCGTTACCATAACGATAAATAATTAGGTCTACTAACTTTGATGCGTTAATTGACTTTTCATCGATCTTTGCCAGCAAACCGACAGTATTAACACCAACAATTTTCTGAAGCTCTATTTCGCCAGCCGCAAGAAGTGTTTTCCTGAGATCTTCGCTCATTCTTCCCCCTTAAAAATACAAATGAAAAAGGATACAACCATTGATCTTATCAGGGGCAATAATTTCCTGTAGTTCTCTATAAAAAACTTCATCAATTCCTTCCCTTAGCACCAGGTGGTTCTTTTTTTACTTTCGACTTGTTCTTACTTTTTAGCTTTCTAAAATAAATCAGGGCGATGTCTCGTTAACCTCTGCCATCCTCAGACCTATTAGAGTAAAAGAAACAATAACTCTCAAACTGAGATCTCCATTTATACTATTTTGGAAGTCCAATACCTGACCGAAGGTGAATACGCCTAACTTCATCAAGGCAGATCTTGCCATTTTTAAATGGGGAGGCGTGTATAATTTTTTATTTTGGGAATGACAGGATTCTTGGAAGTGCGACACCCTTCAAAATCCTCATCACCACAAATCACAATATAGCTTTGATAGCAAAATGCCACAATTAAGCTAGTTTTTTCACAAGACGGCTCCGATGTGGTCATCTCCAATACACCGCTTTCTCCGGCATGATCCAGCGAACCCCACCCCGGGGGTCCTGCGTGTCGCCTGCATAGCGAGGGATCAGATGAATATGCAGGTGCATGACCGTCTGTCCGGCAGCCTCACCGTCATTGATGCCAATATTGAAACCGTCCGGAGGGGTCGGCAGACTTCCCTGGCGGGCAGCAGAAGATGGCGATGGATCGGCAAGAAGGTCGCGCATGTCGGACAACAGCTCAAACATTGCCGACTGCTCTTCCTGGGTGGCATCGAAAAAGGAGGCGATGTGTCGCTTGGGGAGGATCAGGGTGTGGCCGGAAGAAACAGGGAAGGCGTCAAAAATGGCCAGGGCATGGGAATTGGCCTTGAGAATCCTGGCATTATCAAGATTGCAGAAGGGGCAGTTGTCTTTCGCCGTATAAAGGCTATTTGTATCTGCCGCTGAAATCCTTTTTCCCGACACCTGATTCCCCTCCGTGTCACTGGAACTTCTAGTTAAAACATTTGGTGAAAATCACCCACAAAATTAAATTAACCTAAACCTAGCTCATGCCTTGGTCTCTGTCAATTATTGATTTGTCAAAATTTGGCCTACCTGTCCGGCAGCTCTGTGCCGCGACTCATGATCTCGATATACCCCGCATAGCTGAAAAGACGGTTACGCTTCTGGGCGGTCAGTTCCTTCACGATGCCGAGCTGCTCCAAGTGGGCCAGCGCACGGTTGACCGTAGCCGGGGTGATGCCGGTTTTTTTTACCAGCGAGGCCGAGGTGGCGATGGGATGTTCCATGAGTGCCCGATGGACCTGCAGAGTGGATGCCGCCGCTCGGCCAAGGCCACTGATCTTGTCACGATCCTGGCTTGACAAGTCGAGAAGCTGCTGGGCCGTTTCCACTGCCTGGGTGGCCGTTACGATGACCGCCTCGGCAAAAAAATCGAGCCAGGCTTCCCAGTCGCCGGTCATACGCACATTGTTGAGCAGCTCGTAGTAATACTGGCGATGTGTCTTGAAGTAGAGGCTGAGGTAGAGCATCGGTTCTCGCAGCACCTTCTGCTCGCATAACAGCAGCGTGATCAGCAGACGTCCCAAACGGCCATTACCATCCAGAAATGGGTGGATCGTCTCGAACTGTACATGGGCCAACGCCGCCTTGAGCAATACCGGAGTCGGCTCCGGCTGGTCATGGAGGAAGAATTCAAGCTCACCCATGCACCCCAGAACCTCTTCGGCTGGAGGCGGAACAAAGGCCGCATTCCCCGGTCGGGTGCCGCCGATCCAGTTCTGGCTGCGGCGAAACTCTCCCGGGGTCTGACCGCTGCTCCGGCCGTTGGCCAGTAAAACGTCGTGGATCTCCCGGAACAACCGTAGCGACAACGGTAGCCCTTCTTCTAATCGACGCAGTCCATGGTCGAGGGCGGCGACATAGTTGCTGACCTCTCGCACGTCATCCAGAGGCACGCCGGGCTCCTGATCCAACTCGAACAGCAGCAGATCCGACAGCGAGGACTGGGTCCCCTCAATCATGGAGGAGAGCACCGCTTCTTTTCGCACGTACATGTAGAGGAATAGCGAGGTGTCCGGCAGCAGGGTCGAGACGCTGTCCAGCCGCCCGAGTGCCAGCAGCGCCTGATCGAACTTGCTTCGGAGCTCCGGGGTCCAGTCAATGGGCGGCCGCGGTGGCAGTGGCGCGGGGACAAAGGCTTGGGCCTTCTCACCCACCGTCGATATGGGCACGTATCTGCCTTGGAGTTCTCGCTTCATCCTGCCTGCCTCCAACATAAAATAAGACTCTTCCTTATTTTAGGAAAACCATAATTCATAAAATAAGAGTCGGGAAAGGATAAATCAAGCTGATTTCGCGAACTCGCTATCTCTTATCGAAATGACAACAGCTCAAACACTGCCGTCTGTTCTTCCTGGGTTGCATCGAAAAAGGAGGAGATGTGTCGTTTGGGGAGGACCAGGGTGTGGCCGGGAGAAACGGGAAAGGCGTCAAAAATGGCTAGGGCATGGGAATTGGCCTTGAGAATTCTGGCATTGTCAAGGTTGCAGAAGGGGCAGTTGTCCTTCGTCGTAGAAAGCTCTGCCGCTGAAATCCTTTTTCCCGACACCTGATTCCCCTCCGTGTCACTGGAAATGCTTTTTAAAACGATTGGTGAAAGTCACCCACAAAATTAAATTAACCTTAACCTGTCTCATGCCTTGGTCGCTGTCAATTATTGATTTAAGTAATACATATGAAAACTTGAATTGTGGCCTCGTGTGTGGCCTCGGGTATTTTGAAAAGAAAACAGGCACCTAGAATCGCTCTAAGTGCCTGTTTTTATTGGAGCGGGAAACGGGATTCG
>NPIE01005300.1_pt1 | contig 14139 bp, 11 predicted proteins | sample 8637661 | NCBI WGS metagenome assembly NPIE01 (sample SAMN07420842, study PRJNA396082) | bioreactor metagenome | isolation source: sample BA12 brine-fed electro-methanogenic bioreactor BA | place: Japan: Kochi | collected 2016-12-09 | reverse complement strand
GGCGACAGGAATACCCCCTATGTGATCGACCAGGAGAGGTGCATCAAGTGCGGGACATGTCTCGAGGTCTGCCCCTTCCAGGCAGTCTCCAAAGTTTAAGAGGCGGGGGGATAGAAGGATGAAGGACATAACCCTTACCATAGACGGCAAAATTTGCAAGGGCGCAGAGGGAAACACCATCCTAGAGGTAGCCCGCAGTAACGATGTCTACATCCCAACGCTCTGCTTCCTTGAGGGGCTGACCCCGATAGGGTCCTGCAGGATGTGCGTCGTAGAGGTGGAAAACAACCCCAAGATGATGACGGCCTGCACCACCCCTGCCCTGGACGGCATGGTGGTTTACACCGGGACTGAGAAGCTGAGGGATTACAGGAGACAGATGCTCGAACTGATCTTCGCCGGGAGGAACCATTTCTGCATGTACTGCTCCCAGAGCGGGGACTGCGAACTTCAGGACATGGCCATAGCCCATGGAATGGACAGCGTGCGCTACCCATTTCTTTATGCGGACTTTGAGAACGACGCTACCCACAGAGATATCCAGGTGGACCATAACCGCTGCATTCTCTGCCTTCGCTGCATAAGGGTATGCGCGGAAAAGGTAGGCACCCACACCCTGGACCTTCAGAAGAGGGGATGGAACGCCACGATCGTGACCGACCTTGGCCGGAAGCTGGGCGAAAGCAGCACCTGCACGACCTGCGGGGCCTGCGCACAGGTCTGCCCGACGGGAACCATAACCCTGAGGGAGTTCGCCTACAGGGGACGCCGCAAGGATTGCGACAGCGTAGTCGAAAGCGTCTGCCCCCTATGTTCCGTCGGATGCCGGATCAAGGCCTATGTCCGCACGGGCAGCATTGCCAGGGTGGAGGGAACTTCCGTTACCGAACCCGACGGGGGGCAGCTCTGCCAAAAGGGCCGCTGGACTCTGCCGAGATCGGCAGAGCGGGAGAGGATATCCGTACCCATGATCAGGGAGGGGTCCCATTACAGGGAGGGCACCTGGGAAGAAGCGCTGGACCTTGTGGCAAAACAATTCAATAAGGCTCATAAGGCCGACAGCGATGGAGTGCTGGTCTCGAGCCTGTGCACCGACGAGGAACTGGGGCTTTTCGATTCGCTCTTCAAAGACGCCCTGGGGATGGAAAGAATAGACACCTTCGACGGGGATGTGCTGAGGGGGTTCGTCAAGGGATTCGAACCTTTCCGCAAACAGGGAGTTCGCCCCTTTACGGCGGGGCACCACATCCTCGACAGCGACTGCATAGTCAACCTTTCCGCCGACCCCGACCAGGAAGCCCCTGTAATAGCCAGCTATATCCGCGTGGGTATATTGAGGAACGGGGCATCACTGGTGAATATTTCATGCAGCCCAAGCCCTTTCGGGGACATCACCGACGTTGACGCCATTACAAAGACCCCGGCAGACAACATCAGGCTGATAGAGGGATTGGCGGGTATGGTAGAAACCCTGAAGACCACCGGGGGCGACCCGGAAATGCCCGTCCAGGTCACCGCTGCAGAGATCGCCGAGAAAACGGGCCTGACTGAAGAGATGATACTGAAGGTCCTGGGATCCCTTATGGATGCCAAAAAACCGTTATTCGTTCTGGGCGGATGCCTTTCCAGGGACCCGGCCACCGTAGCCGCTTCAGTGAACCTTGCCATAGCCTGCGAAGCGTTCTTCGACGACGGAATAGGAGTGGTCCCCCTCGTTATCAGCGGCAACAGCCTGGGAACGATAAACACCGTCCTTGCCGACGAACCATGGCTGGGTAAAAAGAAACTGGATTTCATGTACGTCTACTCCACTGGGCTGGTACCAGAGGATGAGGCCAGCCTTTCGGCGATATCCGGGACCAGATTCGTGGTCGTACAGTGCCCCTTCTGGGCCCACCCGCTGGTGAACCTTGCCGACGTCCTGCTCCCTGCACCAGCCTGGTTCGAGAGGAGCGGTCACTACTGCACCATAGAGGGCGAGAGAAGGCGGCTTAACGTTGTGGTTCCCCCGAAGGGGGAAGTGAGGGGGCTGGCATCGGTCCTCAAAGACCTTTCAAAGGATCTTGGTGTTGCACCCGGTAAACCCAAAGAATCTCCGTGCGGGAACCTGTTCGCCAGTGAAAAGCCTCCGGCGGACGCCCGGATGGTTGCACTCGAGGAGGTGCGGGACTGATGTCGAAGGTCAAGATCGCAACAGTATGGCTTGAGGCCTGCGCAGGATGCCACATGTCGTTCCTGGATATAGACGAACGCATAGTGGAACTCCTGCAGAAGGTGGATATTGTCTATTCGCCGATCGTTGACGGCAAGGATATCCCCAAGGCCACCGTAGGGGTCATCGACGGCGCCCTCGGCAACGAAGAGGAAGTCCACCTGGCAAAAGAGATGCGCAAGCAGTGCGACATAATAGTCGCCTGGGGGGATTGCGCCGTTTTCGGCGGGATCAACTGCATGCGCAACTTCTCCGACAGGGAATGTGCCCTGAAGGAAGCCTACGTGGATTCACCAAGCACGGTAAACCCCGACGGGGTAATACCCCGCGAGGACATCCCGCAACTTCTCCCTCAGGCCATTCCGGCGGATTACGAGATTGATGTCGACGTTTACGTTCCCGGCTGTCCGCCCGATGCGGATACCATTCTCTGGGTTTTCCAGGAACTTCTCGAGGGGCGGATCCCCAAGGTTCCCTCCGAAATGATGCGTTACGACTAGAGGAGGTAGGGTAATGGCTACCGTGAGAAAAATAGAGATAAACCCGATCACCCGGATAGAAGGTCACGGAAAGATCACCGTACATCTGGATGAAAAGGGCTATGTTAACGAGGCGCGGTTCCACGTCACCCAGTTCCGGGGTTTCGAGCACTTCTGCAAGGGCCGCGACTTCCGGGAGATGCCGGTCATCACACCCAGGATATGCGGCATCTGCCCTGTAAGCCATCACCTTGCCTCGGCAAAAGCATGCGATGCACTTATCGGCGTGGAACCTACGCCAACGGCGCATATACTCAGGGAACTCATGCACATGGGGCAGTTCGTCCAGTCCCATGCGTTGAGCTTCTTCCACCTTTCAAGCCCCGACCTGCTCTTCGGTTTCGACGCGGACCCCGCGATAAGGAATGTGGCGGGGCTGGTTGATAAATTCCCCGAACTGGCCGTCAAGGGTGTCACACTCAGGAAGTTCGGACAGGAGATCATCCAGGTGCTGGGCGGCAAGAAAATACACCCCTGGCACAGCATACCCGGGGGCGTGAACCGCTCGCTCAAACCGGAAGAAGTGGACGCCATTCGGGCCCAGATACCTGCCATGAAGGATATCGTCAGGGAAGCCATCGACCTCGCCAAAGGTTATCTCGAGGAGAACGCCAAAATTGCCTCCACCTTCGCGACCCTTGAGACAGCCTACATGGGCCTTGTCCGGGACGGGTTCCTGGAGATCTACGACGGTGACATCCGGCTCAGAGGGCCCCGGGGAAGGATAATCGACGAGTTCTCCGACTGGGAATACCTGGAGAACATCGGAGAGCACGTAGAAGCCTGGAGCTATCTCAAATTTCCGTTCTACCGGCCCCTGGGATTCCCTCACGGGAGTTACCGGGTAGGCCCCCTGGGCAGGGTCAACGCCTGCGACGACATCTCCACACCGGAAGCGTCGAAAGAGCTGGCGGAGTTCCGCAAGGGCGCCGAAGACGGGATCGTCCACCAGACCCTTTACTATCATTACGCAAGGCTGATAGAGACCCTTTACGGGGTTGAGCGCATCGAGGAACTGATAGAAGACCCCGACATAACCGGGAGCGACCTTAGGGTCACCTCCACGGAACTATTCCCCGAGGGGATCGGCGTCATCGAGGCCCCGCGGGGGACCCTCATCCACCATTACAAAATAGACGAGAACGGAGCCCTGACGGGTGTCAACCTGATCGTCGCCACGGGGCACAACAATTACGCCATGAACAAGGGCGTGGAACTGGTGGCCAAAGAGCATATCAGGGGAGGGGAACCTTCAGAAGGGATCCTCAACCGGATGGAACATGTCATCCGCTGCTATGACCCATGCCTCTCATGCTCCACCCACGCCGTGGGCAGGATGCCCCTGCACATGGAGATCCTTGAGGCCGACGGAAGGCTTCGGGGAGAGGTTAAAAACTGAGGAGTGAAGGGCCGTTGTTCAAAATCTTTGGTTACGGCAACCCTTTCCGGCAGGATGACGGCGCTGGCCACTACCTGGCACCGCTTCTGGTTGAAGATCTTGAAAAAACCGGAAAAAATGCCGACCTGTGGCTGGGGCACCAACTCCTGCCGGAGGCCGCGTCCGGTATAGGGCCAGGGGACATACTGGTCTTCGTCGACGCCTCGCTGGAAAATCACCCGGAAGGTTTCGCCCTGGAACCGGTGCACCCTGACAAAACATCGAACCCGGGGCTGAACATACACTCCTTCGGCCCCTCATGGTTCCTGGCACTTCTCGAGAACCTGGGAATGCCCTACCAGGAGGCCTGGTCTCTCTCTGTGACGGGAGGATCTTTCGATTTCGGCGACGTGTTGACCGATACATGCCAGGACAGAAGCGACAAAGCCAGGGATGCTTTCAGGGAAAAGTTCTGCTGATCCAGCATAACAGCACGGGAGGCCCTATAACCTGGCCTCCCGTTTTTTCGATTCACGATTCCCGATTCACGGGACCAAAAACAGATTCTTCCTCCCGTTGGTCCTCAGAATGACAGGCACTTGCCATTCCAGTCTCCCGACTCCTGCATCCTGACTCCTTGTCTTTCCGCCCCTTACAGAATAACAAACTCCCTCTTATAATGAGACCTGGGATAACCCCATAGCCGGGAAATGTCTTCAAAACCTCCCAGCCAGAACAGAAAGGGCAGGTGCGACCCTTATGAGAGATCCACAAACCCCTTACAGATGAAGATTGGCAAACCCTTCTATTGCGGTGCAGGTTTCATAGCATTAGGTCTGGCAGCAGCGGGAGTCATCCTGCCGCTTCTTCCTACCACACCTTTTCTTCTCCTTGCCGCTGCCTGCTTCGCCAGAAGTTCCGACCGTTTCTACAATGCTCTCCTCTCCCAACGCCTGTTCGGCCCCATGATCCGGGATTGCAGGGAAAAGGGCGGCATCTCGGCACGGACAAAGACTGTCTCCATCTCTCTTCTCTGGCTGACTATATCCCTGTCTGCATTCATAGCGCTCTCATCATGGCCAGCAAGGAGCCTCCTTTTTCTGATCGCCTCCCTGGTGACAATCCATATCCTTTCATTTAAAACGGTGAGTTGAGCAACAGACTCTGTAGGAGCAACCCCTCTGGGTTCCCCCGCTTATCTTAGTTTCCCCACGATTTGGTTCACCCTTCAGCCATTCTTTCTTTCCGATCCAACAGATCCTGGGCTTTTTGATAACTTAATGGCTAACGGAACGTTTATGAACGTAGGGGCCAATAATCACATAGAGAAGGCAGGTTCCGGCCATGATCAGGGCTAACCATGCCGCGTAAACATCGCCAAGGACAAGAAAGGCGATAATGGCCAAAGCTGCCGGAGCAAAGTAACGAACCCTGTTTGAAGGCTTCGGGTAACGAAAGGTAGAAAGTTGCAGCGTGATCATGACTAGAATGGGTATCTGGAACAGGACGCTGACATGCCCCCTGACAAGGATATTCTGATCAGGCTTCAATACGAGAGCGGCAAAAACCACAAGAGCTATCCACGACGAGTTTGCCGTTATAGGCAAGCCGATAAAACCTCCCTGGCCACGGAGAGGGTCTCCTGAACGGAACCTGGACATCCTCGTTGCACCGGAAAAAACAATAGCTGTGGGGAGGATCCAGCGCCATACAGGGTGAGGCCCGTACAGAAGCAGCGAAAAGAGCAGCGCCGCGGGAGCAAGGGAGAAGGCAGTGAAATCGACAAAAGTGTCCAGCTCTGCCCCAAATGAAGTCAAACCATTTATCCACCTGGCGAGATTGCCGTCAAGTCCGTCCAGAACAAGGGCAAGGATTATGTACTTTGCCGACCGTGCCATCAAAAAGGGCATGTTCAGGCGCATCGCTTCAAGGGTCGAGAAAATGCTGGCGAAAGAGAAAAAAAGTGCCGCCAGTGTCACAATGGATGGGATAGCCTGCCGGACATGTTTTTCCGTTATCATTGTTGATCCTTCCTGACTATCCTGGCTATGATCGTCTCCCCTGCCGTGACCTGTTCACCGACCCTTGCCACCATCTCTATGTCACCCTTGGGAAAGTACATATCAAGCCGGGACCCGAACTTCATCATCCCCAACCTGTCACCCTTCTGGACCTCCGCCTCTTCGTTATGGAAAAGCCAGTAAACGACCCGGCGGCAGACAGGGCCGACGATCTGACGGATCAGGCACACAGTGCCTTCACCATGTACAAGAATCGCGTTGTGCTGGTTAAGGTCTGAGGATTTCTCTTCAAATGTGAAGAGTCTTTTGCCGGGGAAATATCCAAGGAACTTCGAACGTCCGCCGATGGGGAACCGGTTCACGTGGACGTCGAAAAGGCTCAGGAAAATGCTGATACGGATACATTCACCATTGATGTACTCATTCTCGACAACTTCGGTGATCCTGGCCAGCTTCCCGCTTGCGGCTGCAACAACTGCCCCGGATTCTGAAGGTGTAACCACGTCAGGGTCACGAAAGAAAAAGAGCATGTAAGCGACCGAAGACGCACCAAGGAAGAACCCCGCGGCCAGGGCTGTGCACCAGGGAGCCCCCAAAAGAGCTAAAAGAACCCAGACTGAAAGGCCGAACATAATTGAAGCGACTATGAAAGGTTTTACCTCTGGCCTGACTTTCATAACAAACCAACCCCTATAGGTTTTTTCCCCTGAAATTTCTTGAAACAAAATTCAAGAGCAATAGTATTTTACGATATTGTTCAAACTCTGTAATCAGTAAAGAGAGCAAATACACCATTAGAGTAAAGGGGTCTCAAAGTAAAAGCGTCAGACCCCCATTTGGTACCTGGGTATTGGAACTTACCCTATAATTCAATTACATATTCCGTCGAGGGATTGTGAAAATTCAGCCGGGGGCTTAATAATGACTCGCGGGGATCAATCCACACGAATTAGGATTCACGGTCCTCCCGTCCACGGCCCGCGCCTCCAGGTTTTCCAGTTTCCTGTTTCCTGTTTCCTTTCTCCTGGGTTTTCCGATTCACGAGTCACACGCTACGAGTCATGATTCACGAATTACGAGTCACGAGTCACGCGTTACGAATCACGCCTTACGTTTTTTGTGCCTCCATCTCCTTCACAACCAGCTGCGCCCAGTTTTTGACCGCAGCCCAGTCCCGATGATCGCCAACGGGGCTTTTCACGATCTTGATAATGGCCTTCTCTATAAGCGACAGCTTCTGCATATCGATCTTTCCCGGAAAATAGCCCAGGTGCTCACCCGCAAGAGGTACAATCGCATCGTCGAGGATCTTGCGTGCTGGTGCCTGCTCCTCCTCGTCCGGCGAAGCGAAAGTCATCCCGACGGCAAAGGCTCCGACCAGGCGCTCCTTCAGGATCGTTTCATGCATTTCGACGAAATCCCTCACACCCTTGATCTTGCCCATGTGGAGTGGACCCCCGATGATAACGTAACCGTATTCCTCCGGCCGTGGCGAATCCATTATCTCTATCACGTCAACATCCCAACCCGCTGTCCGTATCTCCGCGGCGATCGTTTCTACAATTTCCCTGGTAGAACCCTTGCGTGACTCGAATGCGACCAGAACTCGTACCCCAGGATCACCGAAAGCACCTGATCTTTCCATTTCATACCTCCCCTATTGTCGTTCTCCCCGAAAAATCCCAGGAAAAACTCGTTTTTTAAAAAGTTTAGGACTGAGACCTATGGTCTATCTGGATCTGACCGCGCTATCCTTTCCAGTTTTCTCTTCAAAATGTCTGAAACAGAATTACCACAGTAACTTTCCGGGACCACTATTTTTCTGATCATCTCAATGGTTTCTTGCAGGCACCCCGCATTTTCAGCCGCTTTTACCGTGTGATCGAAAGCCTTCTCAACATCATAGGAGGTAATCTCATAACCATAACCAGCCACAAGCCAGCGCAAAGCCGCGATCCCGGCATCTTTTGCAAATAATGGCCGTTTTTCGCACATGTCCCTGGCCGCGCGCGTAAGAGTCCCGGGATCACATGGAGACCGATTCACGAGACTGATAGCTTCGTCATACAAACCGGCCGATTTGGCCGCAGCAAACCACTTGCCTTCACCTCCAGGTGAATCCGCAACAAGATCTTCCAATATCGCTGCGGGTTCTTTGTGGGGATATTTTTTGACAATTGCCCTGAAAGTCGCAAGATAGGTTGTTTTCGAATTTGCCGCAAAGGCGTAGCGAACATAGGCTTCTTCCGCCATACCGCTCGCCAGCAGTATCTCCTCGCAAGCTTCGCTGATCAGATAATCCGGTTGATTCAATCCCCTTGACTCCTCGGCGAAACTGAGGGCTTTGCTTCTCTTCCCTGTTGCAAGAAGAGCTTTAACTCCCCAAACCCTCTGGTCCCACGAACTGTAAGGGGCTTGCTGGAGAAGATCAAGTATTTCATCGTGCCTTCCGGCCTTGAAAAGCGAACTCAAACAGGCAGGGATTCCTTTAAAATAACCTGACAATTTCCCTTCAGGTCCCCAGACCATTCTGACAATTTCAATGAAGCGGTCCGCCCAGCGGGAGGCACACTCAGGGGTTGCGCAGAGCTCACCCCAATAATCGGCAAGGGATTCAATATAGGGAATATCGTCCGCTTCCACAGCACTCCACAACCGTTCCAGCCATTTCTCCCGAAGCGGATCATCCGCAGGGGCCTTTGTTATGACCGGAACCAGTGATTCTATAGCCCAGTTTACGGCACTGCCTATCGCTCCCGAAGAGCTGTCGATATTCTGAAGTGCGCCGGAAACCTTTTCCAGAAAAACAACAGCCCCCTCACCACCAAGTTTCGGGTCTATGGAAGCAGCTTTTTTGATCTCTGAAACAGCCTCCTTGACGCGTGTAATAGCAGGCTGGCTTCGCCATCCGAATGCCCCTCTCCTGAAACGGGGGCGAAAGACCCATTTATGTTTGATATTCGAAGACATCAGCTGTCACCTCACTTCTTACGGTTCTCGAACTCCCTTTATTAACCTACAACCCGGCTTTTCTTAATTCATCCTGGAGAGCGGGAAAATGAATATATCTTTTTTTAAGTGAGGCCAGGTATTCCTCCCATTCTTCTACACATTCCTGCTTTTCATACAATTTTGCAACCCGCAACAGATAGAGGGCAGCTTTTTTATAGGACGAACGCTCCTTAAAAGCGATGGCAGTCTCTGTTTCCTTCTGGTAAATTTTAATGGCTTCCAGTGGGAACTTGTCCTCTGCTGCCCTTGCAACATCAAGCCTGAGACGGTAACCATACCAGCCGATCGATCGGGGCAACAGGTTTATGGCCCTTTGCACATCCTCTTCGTAAAGGGCAATTTCGATAAGAAGCCTGGATTGATCCTCTCTCTCCAGAAAAACCAGAATCTCCTGCCGAATTTCTTCCCAGACTTTCATTTTTGTGCCAAGTTGTTTCAGCACCGAATACACTTCTACAGAAGGGGCCTCGAAAAAAACTTTCCGTTGCCATTGCAGGGCCTTTGGGTTGTCTTTGCTTTTTCTGAAATAATCCGCGAGCCACTGCAGATAGCAGAAACACCTGCGGGGATGATGTTTTTCCGGGCTCGCATAGGGAAGAAGAAGTTCGACAGCATGTTCACCAGCCTTAACCTCAACCAGGGCCTCGGCCAGACCCAGAATTGCTCCGGGATCGTTGTCGGCGAAAAGATCCCTTCCCAACGACAAAGATTCTTCGTATCTGCCTTCTTTAACAAGGAGCAGAGCCCTTTGCATCGTTGATCCATTATCGCGGATAATTTGGCTGGTTTCCTCTGTTCTTCCCCACTTGTCCCGCCACGCCGTAAGTAGATTCAGCAACCTCTCTCTTTCCCGGCCTCCGGACCCTGGTATCAGATCAAAAACAGCCTCTTCCAGCGAAAGCCAGTCATCTTCTCCTGCAAAATCCATCAGCACATCAAAACCTTCTTCGGCGAAGGAGACGCCGCCAGCATCGCTATCAGCGATCAATGCATCAAGAAGGGTCTCAAACCAGCACCGTCTTACATCCGGTGCAATTTCCCCTTCCTGAAGGCACTCTTCCAACCCCTTTACGCAATCGGAGGCTACAGAGGAAATATCCCCATCATCATCAAGAGCGAGAAGATCCTCTTCGTATATGGATGCTATCTCCCGCAAAACCTCATTAAATATTGCCCCCGCACCATGCCAGTTCCTGTTTTTTGCGAGTTTGCGAGCCAGAACCAGGATATCCTCCAGCCTGGAAAAGATCTCGTACGACTCATCTACCTGGATTGCCTCCCTTATTTCCTGCCTCAATTCGCCAAGATCTAAAGAGTCACCGGCTGCAGCTATCGCTCTCGTTACGAGAGTGGAAAGGCGGGGTTCACATTCGACCATTGCGGAGATCAAAGAGAGCATCTCGCCCCTGTCCAGAGAGGAAAGAAGATCTTCAAGTGGGGGGATCTCGCGAAAAACCTCAGGTTCATTAACAAATTTGAGAAGCATAGCAACAATATGCTTGCAAAACCCATCCATGGGGCAGTTACACGCAGCGCTCTCGATGCCATCTTCGCTCAGAATCGCTCGAACCCTGTAGGGGGCTGGGCGCGAACCCTCGCAAAAAGACCGGATCTCCATGCCTTTACGGAAAGTTTCGTGAACATATCCATGAGCATAATAGGTTTTTCCTCGCCCGAAAATCCTCTCCCCGGCAACTTCGAGGATTCCCCTTTCGGTAAGTTTCGCCAGACCCATATCAAAAACCCTCCCGGAACTCTCTGATTATCTTCTGCAATCTAAGGTTTGCCGATGAATCCCTTTCCATCATCGCTTACAGCCTTCGACTCGCCTGGGTAACCCCCTATTCCGAGATCCCGTAAAGGTCGCCGATTTCCTTCAGCTTCGCCCCGCTGAAATGACAGCAAAGACAGACCCCCGCTCCACATCATAGATTGTCGTTACGACTGATTCTGTCGAAAGAACAGGCCTGCCCTCTGTCCTGTTATCGGTGTTTGCCCCATAAGGTAGACCCTCTAGATATGGTCGATACCTGCAAAATCCGCAACGATCCTGCTGTCAGTGACCAGATCCCCAATATTCAGCTTGTGGATATCATCCACACCGTTCGTGCGTGAGAATATCTTAAGTTCCTCTTTTGTGGCATTGTAAAAATTGCAGAAGCCTTTCAGGGCTTTTTCCTCATCGAACAGTTCCCTGAGTTTCGGGTCCTGTGTAGTTATCCCGGCAGGGCAGGTTCCGGTGTGGCAGACTTTCGCCTGGATGCACCCGATGGAGACAAGTGAAGCGGTCGCAAGGGCCACGGCATCGGCGCCAAGGGCGATCGCCTTGGCAATATCTGCACTGTCCCTGAACCCGCCGGTAATGCAGAGAGTCACCCTGCTGTTCATCCTGTTAAGAAGGTCCCTTGCCCTTTTGATGACAAAAAGAGGGGGAACACCCACGTTGTCTTTGAGGAACTTAAGGGACGATCCCGTAGCACCTCCCCGGCAATCAATAGTAACAAAATCCGGATCAGCCAGAAGGGCAAACTCGAGATCCTCTTCTACATGGCCTGCCGCAAACTTGATCCCTACAGGAACTCCGCCTGTTATCCTCCTGATGTGCGCGACTTTTTCCTTAAGATCTCCAAGGTTGTTCACTCCTGAAAGCCTTCCGGGTGATATTGCCGGTTCTCCCGGCCTGAGCCCCCTTATCATGGCGATCTCTTCCGTCACCTTATTGCCCGGCAGGTGCCCCCCAAGTCCGGGTTTCACGCCCTGGCCTATTTTCAGTTCCACCGCATCGGCCTGGATGATGACTTCATCGTCGTGCGAAAAAGCTGCGGTCCCAAGTTCGTAAATATAACTCTTCGCCCATTTGCGGGACTCAGGAAGCATGCCCCCTTCACCAGAACACATGGCAGTACCCACAAGGCTAGAGCCTTTTGCCAGCGCTATCTTCGCTTCGCGTGAAAGAGCCCCGAAGGACATATGGGACACATAAAAGGGGATTTCCAGCTCGAGTGGTTTTCTGGCATCATGACCTATGATGGTCCTGGTATTAACAGGAACATCTTCGTTAAGCGGCATCTTGTGAAGTTGTGCCCCCTTGAAAACCAGGGTCTCGAACCCGGGGAAACTCCTCAGGGTAGCCATTGCGGAGTCTTCGCTCTTGCCGGTCGCAGCCAGTTTCTGAATACCGGCGATCCTTTCGTTCTCGTTAAACCCCGTCTTTTTCACCAATCCGTCGTCCGTAAATCTGGCATACCAGTGAGAACCGTCGCAAAAGGGTTTGTTTTTGGATCTTCCGCAGCGGCAAAGGGCGTAATGATCCTCCGTCTCGGGCCTGTCGCTGTCTTCAAGCCCAATCGATCCCTTTACATAATAAGGACCGTTCTCTTTTATGTTGATCTCCGTTCTCTCCGAAAAACTGTCATATTTTTTGCCATCGATAGAATAGCTCAACGCTCCCGAAGGGCATTTCCTGATCACTTCGATGATCTTTTCCACGCTCTCTGCATCCGGGTCTATCCACGGCTCCATACCCATCCGGAAAACCCCTGGAAGCCCTTCGGTGCAAAAACCTGCATGAGAGCAGATTCCCCGGTCATCGTGAATTGTTATCTCTTTGCCGGCATATTCATCAACTCTGCGTGGCTGGCGCCCATCCTCCTTTTCATCGGTCCAGCCATCACGACCGTGAGAGCCATCGCAGAAAGGTTTGCCCTTCGAATGTCCGCAGCGGCACAGAACCATGGCTTTCCCGCCAACAGGGGAAGCCGAACCTGTTGACTCTATCAGTTCTTTCATGCCTGTGACCACCAGGGGGCCGTTTTTTGATGTTTTGATCCAGCTCTTTTTCTCATCCATGTGACCATGTCACCCCTTTCGGATATTGAACCTCCATAGAAACCTCAATATTGCAGACCCTACATAATTGATAAACTCAATTTACCCGCTATTTCAAGGACCCGCTTTTCCAGGGAACTGTCCTTCTTCATGGTCTCTTCGAACCGCTTGCCGGCCTGGGTCACACCCGATTCCGAGATCCCGTAAAGGTCTCCTATATCCTTCAGCTTCGCCCCGCTGAAACGATGGCAAAGATATATCCCTGCCGCCCTTGCAAGCCTGCCGTTTTCGGAAAACTCCTTCTCTGCCGCTTCTCTGATCTTCACGATATCGGGTTTTCTGGCCAGCTTGCGCAATGCGGGAATATCCCTGTCGGAAGTTTTTCCTTCCAGGTATTTTTCCCTTATCTCCCTGACAAAATCCTCGCTCCCGAGGATCATCGACGCCACCGAACCCGCAAGGGGATCCGGGCTCTTTTTCTCTATGGCCTCGAACAGGTAATCCCTGTATCTTCTCCGGCGGTCTCCATCTTTACTGCCGCTGTCGAAATAACCAAGGACAAGGCTTGTCGAAAGCCAGGATGGCTCTGTGCCTTCAAGGTATCGGCTGCAGCTGCTCCACTGGTATTCTTCCGGAGATGAGACCATCTTCGCCCTCACCGGGNNGTTGAAGTAGTTCGTGTAGGAGTTATTGATGTGCTTCATGATCCTTGAAAGGTTGCCATCGGGGGTTTCGATCATCAGGTGGTAGTGGTTGCTCATAAGGCACCAGGCGTGAATGACAGCCTCGTATCTTTCCGCCGCCGATCCCAGGTAGGTCAGGAACTTCTCCCGGTCGGCCTCGCTTTTGAAAATATCCTTCTTCTCGTTCCCTCTCGACGTAACATGATAAAAAGCTCCGGGGTATTCGATCCTCAATGGTCTGCCCATCTTCAAGCCTCCGGTCCTGGCGGGATTAGTTCTCCTCATTCTGGACCGAAAACCCGGCTCTTGTCAATTATGTAGGTCTGACACCTATAAGGTTCTGCACCTGCAAGATTCTTGATTTGTAGCCCTGATAGTGCTATCTTTTTCTCAAAGAAATGGAAAGAGGTGCTTTAAATGATTTCCGCAACTAGAAAATCAGGAACAATCACTGACTGCAAGACTA
>NPIE01007446.1_pt2 | contig 14143 bp, 9 predicted proteins | sample 8637661 | NCBI WGS metagenome assembly NPIE01 (sample SAMN07420842, study PRJNA396082) | bioreactor metagenome | isolation source: sample BA12 brine-fed electro-methanogenic bioreactor BA | place: Japan: Kochi | collected 2016-12-09 | reverse complement strand
TATGATAATTCCTAAATTCTCTAAGGGGGAAAACAACGCTGATCGTGGACCAACCACCACTTTTATCTCACCTTTGCGAATGCGCCGCCAGGTATCAAATCTCGCACCAGGAGAAATTTGGGAATGAATAATACTTACTTCACCAGGAAACCTTGCCTGGAATCGCTTGACAGTTTGCGGTGTCAAACTAATTTCAGGTACCAGGATAATCGCGGTTTTATTTTGATTAAGAACATATTTGACAGCTTGTAAATAAAGTTCTGTTTTACCGCTACCCGTTACGCCGTGCAACAAGACAGGCTTTTCATACCGTCGATTTTTAATAATCGATTCAATTCGTTCCCATATCCTCCATTGGTCTTTCGTCAAAGATGGGGCTTCAAAGGAGATCGATTCAATATCATCCATCGGATCCCGGATTGATTCTTTTTCTCCAAATTTTATCAATCCCTCTTCAGCCAATTTTTTCAGATCATTATTGGTGGCTTCAACTGTCATGGAAAGTAATGAGACTTCAAGACCTTCCGGATTTTCACTGAGTAAGTTCAGTACTGCTTTACGTCGATCTCTTGCGGTTCCTGGACGACCAACTTCCTCGATCCGATGATTGATTTCTAATGGATCAATATTCAGATGAACGGTACGAACCATTTTTGCTTGCACTTTTGGAGGAGAAAGATATGTTTCAGATTTGACTAATTCTAATCGAATCAGAAACCGCATGGCTTCTTTCCAATAAGTTCGCTTGAAGGCATAATTCAATTGTGTACCACGCATAGAACCATTTTCTTTTAGTTTTGCCACAAGTCTTCTCTGTAATGGAGATAAAGGTCTATCAGATTTTTCATTGATTAAAACGTATAAACTATCCACCTCCTGGCTTAACCCGGGAGGAAGCATTATTTGATAACAAGCAGAAATGGGCGAAAGTGTTTCGCTGGAAATCCATTGAGCTAACTTTTGTTGTTGAGGAGTAACTACCGCATGTTTATCAATCACGCTATCGATTGGTTTTGTTTGCACAACTTGTGGTGTTTTGACAAATGAATGAATGATTCCTTGTGCGATTTGCCTGCCAAAAGGCACTGTCACCAAAGCCCCAATTTCTAATTCACTCTGAAATTCTTCAGGTACATGGTAATCGAACACACCGTCAATTCCTGGAATATTTACGATTACCTGAACAAATTTTTCCATCAATCTCCTAAAGATGCGAACGAAGCAAAACTACTGAACCATAACCTACTACAGAGGAGTAGTCTCCAGTCACATCTCCAGAAGTTGAATGATGAAGAATTTCAACTTGATCTGCACCTAACAAATTACTACTTGCCATACCAGCCATCACAGCACCCAAGCCACACGCAAATCCTCGACCTTTTGCTTCAGCTTGATAGACATTTTGAATAGAAAATGTTTTGATTTGTGATAACATTTCTTGGTCATACTTCTCTGCTAAAGATTGTGGATAAAAATGGGATAAATCGGTGGAGCTTACAATCAGAACTTTCTTTCCTTTGATTACTTCTACCAAGTTTTTCGCAATAATTTGTGTTAGGTCGGGTTCAACACTGCGTATCATCAACGGCAATAAATCAAAATCACCATCCAAAACACATTGTAAAAATGGGAGCTCAATTTCTAAGGAATGTTCTTCATCATTAGCAATCTTTACGGTATCTAAGCCATGTTTGGTTACAAGTGAGTTTATTAACAAATTTGTTAAATCCTGATTGACTTTAATTTTTCCCAACGGTGTTTGATAAAAATCATGAGCGCTACATAAAATTGAAGCTGGATGATATTGATGAAATGGGGATAATAGCACCACCAGGTCATAAGAATCTCCCAACACAGTTTTGAATGAATAAGCTGCTGTTTGACCAGAATACCGGTAACCTGCATGAGGTGCTACCAATCCTACCACTCCACCATTTATGGAAGGAAGATTTGCTTTATTCAAATAAGATTGAATTTCATCACGTAAAACATTTGGATTTGCGCTATACCAATGACCAGCGATTGGAGATGGGCGAATCTCATTAATTGATCTCATAATTACCTCTCTACTATTATACATAGCGAATAAAAAAAAGGACCGCCTTAATTATCAAGACGGTCTTCTGTGAAATTACTGTTTTTTATTGTAAGAATAATTTTGGATCGACACGACCATACGTATCATGTCGCATTTCAAAATGAAGGTGTGGGCCTGAAGAATTTCCAGTACTTCCCATCAAACCAATGACATCACCTTGGAACACGGATGCACCACAGCCATAATAGATTTCACTCATGTGAGCATATAAGGTTTGCCATCCACCACCATGATCGATCACAACCATGTAACCATAACCATAATCATTCCAACCTGAGTAAACCACAACACCATTATCAGATGCAAATAACGAGTCCCCTAAATATCCACCAATATCGATAGCATAATGGTTGGTAGCAGGAGAATAATCGTAACCTGATATAAATCTTTGTGGTGCAGGCCAAATGAAGGTACCAATACCAACAGCACCATCCATAATGACACCACATGCACCGGGACCAATGTTCTTCGCTACAGCTGGGTTATCTCGTGTAATTCTAGGTGCACTCCAGGTAATGAAATCACGTTCACCGCCTGGAACAAATAAATCTGTTCCTGGTTCAATATTGGGAGCAGCATAATCTCCAATTTCATCAGGATCAAGGTTATTACCTGGCCAATTTACAATAACATCAGGTTCAACTTCGTAATATCGGGCAACTCCATTCAGACCTTCGCCAGCACTCCACCGATGGAGAACTCCATTTCCAGGAAGAATATTAATTTCCGATCCTGGAAAGAGCCGATGAGGATCATCACCTAACGTGTATAGATTACCCCATAAAATTGTCGAAGGGTCTAAATTAAATTTATCCGCAATACCAAAAACGGTATCCCCTTCCACCACAGTATATTTTGTAATCTCATATCTGGGTTTTTCTGGCAAAGTTGTATTTATATCAGTAATTCTTTCCAGGGATACTGTGGAAAATTCCGGGTCGGGTATATCATATTCAGGTAGTTCAACAAAAATTGTTGCAGTTGGTGTCACAGCTTCAATATTTGCGGCTTTGGTTTCAGAAATATCCCCTTGTAAATAAAAACGTCCCATCACCCAAACAACCAGCAAAATTAGTGCGATCGAAGCAATTATAGTACCTACACGCATGCTTACCTCGCCTAACCCAACTTTTACTATATTTTCCCAAATTAATTTAATATTTCTTGAGCTTTTTGGACCCTCATTTAAGTCAGGATTAATACCATCCTGTAAATTTTCTTCATCCATTTTTTTACCTCATCCAAGCATCATAACAAAGTAAAATTTAAGTGTCAAGATTTCACCACTCAACATTAATAAAATCTAAACAATCTCTAAATAATAATTTTTCACGCTTTAATAATGCAAATTTTTTACTTTTTATGTTTGTAGGGAATCATAAATAGAAAACCAATTGCGATAATTGCTTGTCCGATTTCAACCCCACGAGTCTGCCACCCACCAAAATATGGCACTTCAGGCAGAGGATGGCTACCGAATCCAAACACATCTGCCATCCCAGCAAACACAGCGATTACAAAACCAGTTGCTACCAACCTCAAGCCAATATCAGCTAAAATACTCGGTGGTTCTTTATTCCACAAAGCCATCATGCTAATATATCCCCCAACGCACATGAGTGCTAAACCCACCAAAAACATACCGATTTGAACAAAACCAATTACTGGACTGCGATCTAAGCCAAATAAAGATGGTCTCGCACCGAGCAGGAAAATCAAAAAACCAAGAATTGTAAAAATCAAACCAACACGGATTCGGAAAAATGGGATTCCTTTTGGGGTTATTTCTTCATTTTTTTGATTATTTTGTACTTCAACTAAATTCACTTATAACACCTGTTAGTAATACGCTTCCAATTCATTCAAAAATCAAATTGATATAATTCTCATTATAACCATACTAAAGGAAAATTTTTATAAATATTCCAAAATCAACCATTTTAATTATGCAAAAGTGACATCCGAATGACCGAGACCAATATCAAATTGTACAAATTTCAGCGTAGTAATTATTGCTCTTGAATAGCCAAACATGGAAGATTTGATCAGCGCAAACTGTTAAATGTACTTTATCATGAGGTTCAAAATTTGTCCAATCTGAACATAATTATTGATTTTTGTTTTTTTCGGAGAAATTTGACAGTTCCTAGATTATCACTCGATATAGAAATAAGACAATAATTTGTCTTTTATCTTGTGATCAAAAAAGCGTACCTGCCAGGCACGCTTTTAGTTTACACAAATTTCTCTTTATTATTCTTTATCAGATTCTTCAGCTTCGGTTTCTTCTGACTTAGCTTCTTCTACTGTTTCTTCAACTTCAGCTTCTTCTGACTTAGCTTCTTCTACTGTTTCTTCAACTTCGGCTTTGGTTTCTTCTGACTTAGCTTCTTCAACAGTTTCTTCAACTTCAGCTTCGGTTTCTTCTACCTTAACTTCTTTAACAGTTTCTTTAACTTTGGCTTTGGTTTTTGCTGGTTTAGCTGATTTGGGTTTCTCAGCTGTGGTTTCTGGTTCACTACCTTCAGATGTTTCTTCGGTTGATTGAGGTTCTTCCACGGATGCCTCTGGAATTTCAGGGGTTTCTTCGTCAGTTCCTACCACTTCTTCATCATCCAGTTCAACTTCATCCAACAAAATATCTTCCAAAGTTTTCCAGTCCATTTCAGCGAATGCCATGGAATCGACTCTGCGTATACTTAGACCAACTCGATGGTTCTCTGGTTCAATTTTGATGACACGTAAAGTTACGGNNGGATGTTCAATTCTGCGTTCACTAATTTCACTGATGTGAATTAAACCTTCAAGATCTTCCTCAATACGAGCAAAGGCGCCGAATTTGGTTAATCTGGTTATTGTACCTTCCAATAACTGACCAACCTCGTATTTAGCGATACGATCAACCCAGGGATCTTCCTGCAATTGGCGGATCGAAAGTCCAATACGTTTTTTCTCACGGTCAATATTGATAATTTTTACTTTAATTTCTTGACCAACTTTTAGTACTTCTGAAGGATGTTGTATGCGATCCCAAGATATTTCAGAAAGATGAACCAAACCATCAGCACCGTTGATATTAACAAAAGCCCCAAATTCAGCGAGGCTGGTAACTTTACCAGTGCGAACTGCGCCTTCTTTTAATTCACTTAAAATTTTGTCTTTGATGGATTCGCGGGTTTCATTACTGGCAGCTCGTTCAGAAAGAATCAATCGACGTCTTTCTCGGTCAACTTCGATAACACATACTTCGATTTCATCACCAACCATCGGACTCCACCGTTTTTCGGGAGTATCGCCAGTTAAACCTGCTCGTCGTGAGAGGTTGATTTGCGATGCTGGTACAAAACCATTTAAACCTTCTAATGGAACAATCAAGCCACCTTTGTTATATCCGTGAATTTTGCTTGGGTAAGAATCTTTTGATTTTAAGAGTTCCTCAGCTTTTATCCAGGATTTTTCTTCTAATGCACGCATCAAAGAGAGCATTAAATTGCCATGAGAGTCTTCTGGTGTTAATACAAATACCCAAATTTCCTGTCCAACAGTCAATTTGTCCAGTTCTTCTTGTGGGATAGCATCAAATTCGCGTCCCGTGATAATACCCTCGGATTTTGCTCCAACACTTACTAATATCTGGTTGGAAGAAATACTGGCAATAACGCCTTGCCTGGTTTCTCCTGCTTGAGGAAAATCTATATCTATTCCTTCTTGCTCAAGCAAAGAAGCCATGTTGTCTTCCATAGAATTTTCATTTTTTCCTTGCTCGAGGTTGGTGTCTTTTTGCTCCATACGGTCTACATACTCCAATTTTAAAGATTTTCAAATTATATGAAAGAATTTCATTCTTGGCAAGCTTTCATTCAAACAGCTTTATTCTTAGCTTGCTGATTTTCATAATAATTGATCACGATTGCCAGATCAGCGACGTCTTCTTCTTCTTTTTTTCTTCGATTTATCGGTTTTGTCTTCCTCAACTACATTTTCAACCGCTGGTTCAATCGTTTTAGCTCTTTCGATACCCATGTTCACATGTTGCGAAGGTCGATAAGTAAAAATTCTATTCACCAAAGCAGAGCGAATATCAACCAATAAACTCCTGAATAACTCAGAAGCTTTTCCTTTATATTCAACCAAAGGATCACGTTGGCCATACGCTTCCAGACCAATCGAAACACGCAATGCCTCGACTTTAGTCAAATATTCGACCCACATCTGCGATATGATTGATAAAAGCAATTCCCGATTGATCTCATTTCTTACTCTTTTGCCCAAAATATTTTGCAGGATCGATTTCTTTTCATCTGACCATTCAGAAATCGGTAATTTTTGAACAACTTCAAACTCTGATTCACCAAACTCCATTTTCAATCGATTCCTGGTTTTTTCTTCAAGATTTTCCATCATGACTTGATTTTGGATTAATCGATTGATCTCGTACTTTCCCCAGACAGCCGTTAAACTTTCTAATGCATTTTGTAAATGCTCCAAAACCATTTCCTTGACCTGTTCTGAATCAAGTTTTTGGAGCACCAATGCTGCCAGGAATATATAATTCAAACGGTTATAACGTTGTCGCATTTGACGATGCGTTTTACGATCAAACGCTAGTCGACTTCCTTGAACCAGAGCTATCATCAACCGGTAAAGATCACTTTCCTCAACTAAATCTTTATCCAATTGTCGTAACCAATTGTCGATTTCGATTGCTAATTGACCTTGCTCACCTAATAAAGTTAGCCTTTGTTTTGCAAATGCATCATCTACTGCATCTAAAAGCAAATCAACTGCCTCATCCCAATCTTTCCCTTGATAGTCCCCAGGTTTTGCATCCAAAGTGGGAAAACGAACAGCAAATGTTCCCACTACCCTGGAAATATTGAGATTCAACAGAAATATAATGACTTGTTCACGAATGTCATCCTCAATTTCCTCTGAACCTTCTAACAGTTCCTGAATCTGTCGTTGGGAAAGTTGAATGGGTAAACGAACAAGATTGGATAACTCCTGTAAAATCTGTTGTGGTTTTTTGGGTTCAAGTTTATTTGATTCTTCCATACTCGAAAAATATGTGTCCAATGAATCCATTTTTTCAAGTTTTTGCGTCTGAATGGTATCTTCAACTCGTTCAAGGAACTTCTGTGAACTATTCAAAGCATGATTAATTTCAGCGTTTAAGCTTTCTTCTGCAATTCTCAATAAGAAAGGCTTAATTTTATCTTTTGCAACCGGAAAATCTCCTATAATTTGTTGGTACTCATCTAACAAGATACGAAGATGGAATGCAGGATAGAATATCCCTTCATACTCGATAGAAGGCTGAATGTCCGCTAAATAAGCAACCAATTTCCATGGTCCTTCTTCGTCTGTCATCGCTGTTGAAACACGCTGTTCGATATCCAAGCGAACCATTTCCATTACATCTTCTGTTAAATCATCTTTGGAAAATACCCGTTCGCGTTGGGAATAAATTCTTTGTCGCTGCATGTTAAGAACATCATCATATTCTAGTAAATGCTTTCGAACATCAAAATTCGACCCTTCTACTCTCTGTTGAGATTGTTCTACCAATCTGCCAACAATTCCGGATTCAATCGGGATGTTCGCGTCAACATTAAACCGGCTCATTAGTCCTTCGACCTGCTGTCCCCCAAACAAGCGCATCAATTCATCTTCTAGTGAAAGATAAAATCGAGAGGATCCTGGATCACCTTGACGAGCAGCACGACCGCGTAATTGGTTATCAATTCGGCGTGCCTCATGCCTTTCAGAGCCAACCACGTGCAAACCACCTAATGCGCGTACATTTTCCATTTCTTCCATTGACTGTAAGAATGAATTGACTGACTCAGCATAAATTCCATATTGTTCCGGATCCATTTTCTTCAATAATTGACGCTTTTCCTCATCCCTTAATGAATATGGATCAATCTGATTTTTTCTCAGTACGCGGGCTATATCCGCATGAATTTCCTCGCTAATTTCACCACCTAATTTAATGTCAACTCCACGTCCAGCCATGTTGGTTGCGATGGTAACTGCCCCAAATGCACCTGCTTTATTGATAATCAAAGCTTCTTCATCATGTTTTCTTGCATTCAAAACTCGATGGGGAATTCCAGCCTGGATAATATCATTCAGCCGAGGTGCATATTCTTCTGGAAGACTGAGAATTGAAAGCATTCTTCCTAAATTGTCCGGGTCCTGTAAATTGATGGATTCCAAACCAATGTCTCGTGCATATTTTCTCATTTGAGAAATATTCAAATCTTGAAGTGGCTCATTCAGAAATTCCAATTCGGGAACTTTTTGTTCAATCATCTCACGATCATTTTTTTTCATCCAGGCATCACGAATTAGCATTGTCTGCAATAACCGCCTAACTGATTCGGCTGACAAACGATCGGATAGGCGATCTGATAACTCAACCGAAGTAGTTCCAATGAGTTGTGGCCTCCCTAATAAATGGAAGAAAATGACTTCTTTTCCGATTGCTCGCAATTTAGCTTCTTCTGTACGATAAACAACGTCAGGATAGTCTTTTCTCTTGTAAAAAACAGGTGTTTTTTCTGGATCATCCCGATACGCATAGTAGATATATTTATAACCTTCTTCGTCCTTATCCGTGATGGTTTCCATTGGGGCATCCTTACCAAACGCCTGAAACTCTAAATTGGTAGGAATTGGTAATACATCAAGGTTATAAATTTTGTGAAACTCTTCCGATTCAGTTTCAGCGGTACCTGTCATACCTGCAAGTTTTTCATACATTCTAAAATAATTTTGGATAGTGATTGTTGCATAGGTTACATTTTCAGGTTCAACTTTCACATTTTCTTTTGCTTCTACAGCCTGATGTAAACCTTCTGACCACCGTCTTCCCGGCATTAACCTGCCAGTAAATTCATCAACGATCACAACTTTTCCACCCTGCACAAGATAATCTTTATTACGTCTGAATAAATGTTGTGCTTTTAAAGCCTGTTCGAGATATCCTAGAATTCTTGCTTGTTCAGGAGAAATATCTTCTGGTCGTTCCGGGTCTCGCAAAGGCATTTGGAGTAACTCTTCAACATGAGCTTCTCCCAACTCGGTGAGATTCACATAGCGATCTTTTTCGCTAATTTCATAATCCTCCGGATTTAATTGTCGGACTACTTGTGCCATGCGGATATACCATTCTGTTTCATCTGAAGCAGGTCCGGAAATAATCAACGGAGTTCGCGCTTCATCAATTAAGATATTGTCAATTTCATCGATTATTGAGTAGTAATGGTCTCTTTGCACTCGTTCTTCGAGACGACTGGCGAGATTATCCCGCAAATAATCAAATCCAAATTCACTGTTGGTTCCATAGACCACATCCGATTGGTAGGTTTCTTTCCTGTTAACCAACACCAGTTGATTTTGGTCTTCGAAAGAGGAGGTCTTTTCTAAATCAACAATAAATGCCTTTTTACCATTTTCTGTGCGACTAGCCATTTGTAGAACACCAACTGATAATCCTAAACTAACATAAATTGGTGCCATCCAACGGGCATCACGTCTGGCTAAGTAATCATTTACTGTGACAACATGCACACCTTTGCCAGTAATTGCATTTAAGTAAACTGGTAAAGTAGCTACAAGCGTTTTTCCTTCACCTGTCCGCATCTCAGCGATTTTTCCACGATGCATGGTGATTCCACCAATCATCTGCACGTCAAAATGTCGCAAGCCGAGTGTTCGTTTACTAACTTCACGTACAGTGGCAAATGCTTCAATCAGCAAATCATCTAATGTTTCACCATCTGCATAGCGTTGTTTAAATTCATCCGACTTTTTGAACAAGGCTTCATCCGATAATTTTTCAAATTCTGGTTCCAGTTCAGTAATTTGTTTTGCAATTTCTGCGGCTTCTTCTATTTCTTTTTGTTGTGGGTCATATCCAAAAACTTTTGCGATCTTATTTAGCATTCTTTTCCCTTTTACAAATCCAACTTATGGTTGGATGGTTTTTTTAAAGAAATTCATTGATTTCTGGTCAAAAATTATAGCATAAGCAATCATTTCAGTAGTGACGAACCCTCTATCAATAAAAAAAGGCCTTGTGGAAAATCACAAAGCCTTTTGAGAAATTTATATCTGATTAAATATGTATCGTCTCACCCACAATGCCATGAGCAGCTTCCATGATAACTTCACTCAAGGTTGGGTGAGCATGAACATTGCGTGCAATTTCTTCTGCAGTTAATTCCATACTTTGTGCAAGAGTTAATTCTGGTAATAGCTCCGAGACTTCTGGCCCAATCATATGCGCCCCTAAAATTTCCCCATATTTTTCATCCGTGATAATTTTTATGAAACCAGCGGAATTTCCCAATCCTAAGGATTTACCATTTACCTGGAATGGGAATTTGCCAACCTTAACCTGGTACCCTTCTTCTTTGGCTTGTGCTTCCGTCAAACCAAAAGAAGCTACCTGTGGATGACAATAGGTTGCACGTGGCATCATGGTGTAATTCAATTTTACTGTGTCAACGCCAGCAATATTTTCTGCACAAACAATCGCCTGAGCGCTGGCAACATGGGCTAACAATAATTTTCCTGTAACATCACCAATTGCCCAAATACCAGGCACATTTGTGGCTAAACGATCATCAACCTGTACAAAACCACGTTTATCAAGTTCAACACCAACTTCTTTCAAACCCAGATCTTTACTATTGGGTTTGAAGCCAATCGCTACAAGAACCTGTTCTGCTTTTAGTGTTTTTGTATTCCCTCCTTCAGAAACAGTGATCTCAACGCCACCTTCAGTGGTTTCAACTTTTTCAACTTTATGGTCTGTCAGACACGTGATTCCTTCCTTTTTGAAGGATTTTTCCAGCTCTGCACTTATTTCTTCTTCTTCCAGAGGTACCAATCTTGGCAACATCTCAACGATGGTCACATCAGTCCCATAACTATTCCAAATGGTGGCAAATTCAACACCGATCGCACCAGCACCAATGATGATGACGGATTCAGGCTGTTTGGTTTGCAAGATAGCTTCTTTATAAGTCAATACTTTCTCACCATCAACCTCTACCCCTGGAATAAGCCCTGAATAAGCGCCGGTAGCGATGATGATATTTTTTCCGGTTACTTCTTGAGTTTTACCATCTTCCATTGTGACAGTGATTTTGTTTTTGGAGGTAATTTTTCCAAAACCCATTATCACATCCACATCATTTTTCTTCATCAAAAAGCCTACGCCTTTTGTCAGTCGGTTAGATACTTGTCGGCTTCGTTTTACTGCAACCGAATAATCCAATTCAAGATTATCAAATGAAAATCCAAATTCTTTAGCTCCCTTTCGCAAGGTGTGAGCTACATCTGCATTCTTTAAAAGAGATTTTGATGGAATGCAGCCTACATTCAAACAAACACCACCCATCCATTCTTTATCAATGATGGCTGTTTTTAGCCCTAATTGGGATGCACGAATTGCTGCAACATAACCACCTGGCCCTGCTCCTAATACAACGACATCATACTCGCTCATAACACTCCTCTATCGTAATTTCGATTTATACTCACTCCAAAAATTATATCAATATTCCATATCCAATTGGTTTGCCATTATTGCCAATTTTCTAAAATGGATACTACCTTTGCAAGGAAATTATCGGCCGTTGAACCATCCAGAATTCGATGATCAAATGCAAAGGATAGGTAAACCATCGGTCGGATTGCAATCGCATCATCCAACACAACCACCCGTTTTTTTATAGCGCCAACACCTAAAATACCAGCTTGTGGTTGGTTGATCACCGGTGTAGCAAATAAAGAACCAGCGGTTCCATGATTGGTGATGGAAAAAGTGCCACCTTGCACTTCGTCTGGTTTTAGCTGATGACTTCTGGCTCTGTTAGCTAAATCAGCAATGACTTTTGCCAATCCTGATAAGGAGTATTGATCTGCGTTTTTTATAACCGGAACAATTAATCCTTCCTCCTCTAAGGAAGTAGCCATGCCAATATTGATAGAATTCTTAACCAGTAATCCATTTTCAGTCCAACTTGAATTGACAACCGGATGAGCACGCAAAGCTGAAGAAACTGCAGCAACAAAATAAGCCGTGTATGTCAAGTGAATACCTTGTCGAGAGAAAGCTTCTTTATTCTGTTCACGGTGTTTGGAAACGTTCTGCATATCAACTTCCATCACCGTGGTAACATGTGGTGAGGTATGCTTGCTCATCACCATATGAGCAGCAATAGATTTTCGCATACTACTCAAAGGTAAAATTCGATCACCACTGGCGGCTTCTTCCATCTTTGGTGGAACTGGAGTTTCTTTTTTGCCTTCGGTCTTTTTTGAAATGACTCGATCTGGGAATTGTAATTCGGTAGGTCTGAACAAATCACCTTCACCAGGTGTCTCCCAGGCTGGGGCTTCAGCATCTTCGCCAGGAGCGGATTTGATAAAGTCCAGGACATCTTTTTTGGTGATCCTGCCACTATTTCCAGTGCCCTTAATTTGATGTAAGTCGATTTGATGTTCCTGTGCTAATTTTGCTACCACCGGAGATATGAATCCTAAATCACGGTCTCTTCCTGTTGCCGGTTCAGCCTTGTTAAGTTGCGTGGAAGATTCACTTTGACTAACAGGTTGAGTTTCTTCAATTTCAACACTGCCCGAATCATCAGGTATTTCCTCTCCTGGCTCTCCAATCCATGCTAGGATTGTTCCAGCATTTACCGTTGTGCCCTCTTCAACCAAAATTTTTAATAATGTTCCAGTAGCTGGGCTGGGAATTTCAGTATTAACTTTGGCGGATTCGACCTCAATGATTGAATCAAATTCTTCTATCTTATCCCCAACATTTACCAGCCATTTAACTAAGGTTCCTTCAACAACAGATTCACCCAATTGGGGCATGATAACTTTTTCTGGCATATCAAACTCCTTTAGTATCTTGCTAATTCAAGCGCGGCATTATAGATTTTTTCTGTATTTACCATAAACCACTCTTGCATGGGGTGACTGAACGGAACCGCTGGTACATCTGGTCCGGCTAATCTACGCACCGGAGCATCCAGATATTCAAAAGCATGTTCAGCAACAATCGCTGCAATCTCTCCGCCATACCCACCAGTTAAGTTGTCTTCATGTACTACCAATGCTTTTCCTGTCTTTTTGACAGAAGAGAGAATGGCTTCTTTATCCACAGGATAAAGGGTTCTCAAATCGACTACTTCAACTGAGATACCATCCTGTTCTAATTGTTCGGTGGCTTGTAGAGCATAATAATGCATCATGCCGTAGGCAAAAATCGTCAGGTCTTCTCCTTCTCTGGTGATTTTTGCTGGACCAATGGGCACGAGATATTCTTCCTTTGGTACTTCGCCTTTAATCAGGCGATAACCTTTTTTCGGTTCCAGGAAAATAACCGGATTGGGGTCCCGAACAGCTGATTTTAATAACCCTTTTGCATCATAAGGACTCGAAGGAATAACAACTTTTAACCCAGGTATGTGGGCAAAAAATGCCTCGACACTTTGCGAGTGGTATAAACCACCACCTATGCCACCACCATATGGTGCACGGATAACCATGGGAACCGTCCAGGTTGCATTTGTTCGGTATGTCATTTTGGCTGCTTCACTAACAATTTGATTGAAAGCAGGATAAATAAAATCTGCAAATTGAATTTCACAAATTGGCTTCATGCCATACATGGCTGCACCAATACCAACCCCAACAATAGAGAGCTCAGCTAATGGTGAGTCGATAACGCGATCGGCACCATATTTATCAAACAAACCCACAGTTGCTCGAAAGACACCCCCACGTTGACCAACATCCTCACCTACAATAAAGACGTTTTCATCCCGTGCCATTTCCTCATCCATTGCATCGCGAACAGCTTCCACTAATGTGATTTCAGGCATTTGGCACCTCCTCAACATATACTGGATAGGCTGCCTCTTCAGCGGAGGGATAAGGTGCTTCCTCAGCAAATTTCACCGCATCTGTTACCATTTGTTTGGCTTTCTTGTCCAAATCTTCCAAATCTTTTTC